>Ga0182024_10002808_pt1 | contig 42618 bp, 38 predicted proteins | sample P32metaG_FD_120480 | JGI IMG/M metagenome (GOLD analysis project Ga0182024, IMG submission 120480) | Permafrost microbial communities from Stordalen Mire, Sweden - P3-2 metaG (Illumina Assembly) | ecosystem: Environmental > Terrestrial > Soil > Wetlands > Permafrost | place: Sweden: Stordalen... | reverse complement strand
GGCGTCCGCCGGGCACACGGATGCGGACTACGCAACGTCTACAAATCGAACAGTGAGGTCTCTTATGAGTTGGAGAGAACGCAGGGCCCTTCGCCGGATCGCTCTCACGAGGCTCGCGGAACCGTTCAGTGTGAAGGCGCTGATTCGCTGGCGGCTCGCCTATGTGCGGAAGGCCGCATGATCGACGAAGCCGAAGAGGCGCACGCATCATTCACCAGCGACAGTACACCGGGACGAGCCGGAGACGGGATCGCCGCGCGATGAAAAAGAGGAGAGAAAATGGCGGGACCGCCTTCTCTCTCCTCTTCCCCTGTCCCGTCGATTTCTACTACGTGCCCAATCTCGTCCCGGTATATCCGATTAGTCTTACGGGCACTGCGGGGCGATGTTGCCGCTCCGCGCGTCGCTCTCGCCCAACGGGATCGCGATCACGGACGTCTGGAAATCCTTGCTGACGCCCGCGAGGTGTGCTGCCGCGCCGTCCGGGCCAGTGGTGGAAGACCAGGTCGTGTCGCGGCTCCTCACCATGTTGAGATCGCGAAGCGCGTCCAGCCGGTCGCCCAGGGCCTCGGTCATCGTCGAGACCCGCTGCTCGGCCAGAACGAAGTTGCGTGCGTCGACGTAGTCCGCCGATACGGTGGCGGCCGGGAGTCCGCCGACGTTGGTGCGTACCGCGTTGGCCAGCGCGATCGCGGTCGTGAAATTTCCCAGGCCGAGATTCGCACGGGCAAGCAGCAACTGCAACTCGACGTTCCGAACCAACGGAATCGGCTCGCTGCCGCTGATGTTGTTGACGTAATGCCACGTCGACCCGATGTGGGCCCCCACCGACGTCGGGCCGCTGCCTTCGCCGAACTTCGCAGTGAATCGCAGGTCGGTCGTGTCAATGTCATTCAGGGCGTCGAAGAGTACCCAGATCGCCGCCGCATTGGTGTTGATCGGGTTCTGCACGTCGTTCGACGTCGTGCTGAAGTCGTGGAACACGCCGAGGTCATTGGCGGCCACCGCTTCCGCGGACGACAGCGCGGTGCTGAAAATCGGCGCCGCGCCCTGGATGTCCGTGACGGCCGAGTCGAGCTGCGCCGCGTTCGGCGTGCCCGCGGTCAGCGTGTCGGTCGGCCGGCCCGTCGAGTAGGCGAACTCAATGCGTGCCTTGCCGCGCAGCGCCCGCGTGAGGCCGATGAACGACCCCGCGTTGGCGCTCACCAGCGAGAATCCGGGCGGCATGTTGACCGGGAACGTCGCTGACGCACCGGCGACGGTCAGGCTGTCGGCGGCGGAGTCGAGCATGGCGACGATCTGCGCCCACACATCCCGGTTGCACAGGATCGGAGAAGGGGTCGCTCCGGCGGGCCGCCCCACTTCATTGACAGGGACGCCCAGGGTATCCCGCGTCTGGGCGATATACATATAGTACATCGCTTTCAGCGTCTCCATCGCCCCGAACAGCGCTTCTTGCTGTGCGACCGGCATCGGGCCCGAGCCCGATGACGTCGTCACGACGATCGCGCTGATGTTGCCGATGATCGTGTCGACGCCCTTGACGGCGTTGAAGTAGAAGTCCCACACCGACGGACCCATGAAGACATCGCCGGGGCCGGCGAACGACTCGCCGGTCACGACCGACACGAACCGCTGCTCCGACGCGGTGAAGTACGCGGTGTTCCGCGCCATCCCGTCCGTGAACAAGTTGAAGTTGCCGATGTCCGTGCGGACACCGTCGAACGCACCGGTCACTTCGCTCTGCAGCGCGGCGGCGGTGTGCGGAAATCCGTTCAGGGCGTTGTAGTTCGGAACCGTCGGGTTGCTGCAGGCCGCGACGGCGGCGGTGGCAACGGCTCCAAGCGCGAGGGCGACGTGCCGCCGGCCCAACCGCGACGGCGACTGCGACACTGCGTGCGGGCCCGTGATATCGCGATGTGTGGTCATCTCAGAGGCCCAGATCGATTGAGAGGAAGAAGCTGCGGGTCGGCGGATACGGCGTAACGTCCTGTCCACGGCCGACCAGCTGGTTGCTGAAGTTGCTGACATCGGGGTCCAATCCAGGATACTTGGTCCAGGTCACCAGGTTGCGGCCCGAAGCACTCAGGCTCGCGGTGCGAACGACGCCGCGGCCGAGGCGGTCGATGAAGTTGCCGGGGATGTCATACCGCAAGGTGAGCTCGCGCAGCTTCAGATAGTCCCCGTTGTAGAGGTATGGCGTCAACCCCTGGGACTCGGCAGCCGTTCGCGCGGTGGTGCCGGCTGTATCCTCGAGATTGTGCGCGCCGTCGAAGTATTGTTCCGTCAGGTCCGACACCTTGAATCCGCGGCGCATGTCGAGGAAGGTGTGCAAGTGAAAGCGGCCGTAGTTGAAGTCGTTGCTGAATCCCATGGTGAACGCGGGGTTCGCATCGCCGAGCGCGGTCAGCGTCGGGACGCCGTTGACCAACACATCTCCCCAGAACGCGGACGGCGAGGAGCCGGCCTTGATCTGGTATCCGCCGAACGGGCTGAAGCCGAAAGCCGTGAAGCCCGGCGTGAATGTGGGGACCGGGATGTTGTTCACCACCGCCTGGTTGCGGGCGAAGTTCTCTCCCGTGACCCAGGTGAACTTGCCGATCGTGATCGGCGTCGCCGCGAGCTGCAACTCGAGACCCTGGTTCGTGATCTCGCCGCCGTTGATCCATTGCTGGTCGTAGCCCAGCGAGGGGAGCGCCTGGGCCTCAAGCAGGAGGTTCGTGATGCGCTTCTGGTAGCCCGTGGCGTTGAACGTCAGCTTGCCCCTGAACAGCGTGATGTCGACGCCGCCCTCGAAATCGGTGTTCGTCTCCGGCTGGATGCCGGGGTCGCCGGCGACCAGCCCGGGCTTGACGCCTAGGGTGCCCGAATATCCGCGTAGCGAGTCGGCGTCGAACTTCACGCCGTAGTTCGGCACGGTTCCGGAGACGCCGTACGCGGCACGCAGCTTGATCTCGTCGACGCCAGAGAACGGGGTGGGGAACCGGAAGGATGCCGATGCCTTCGGGTACGAGTAGTAGCGGTTCACGCCACCGTCGTTGGTGCTCGCTTCCGAGTTGATGCCGCCAGTCAGGGCCAGCCGCTCGTTGAACATGACGAGCTGCTCCTGCCCGTAGAAGCCCTGGTTGATCGTGTTCTGCTGCGAGTAGAAACTGGTCTGCACCACGCCGTACTGCTGGTTGGCGAGCCCGCTGACCAGGTTCTGCGAGACGATGTCCGGCAGATAGAGCGCGTTCTGATCGTGCGTCAGACCGACCGACGATGTTGCCTGCACGCCGTGGATGGCGGTCAAGACGTGCACGATGCTGAACGAGTAGTTCGACAACTGGTTCGTCGCCGACTGGTACGTCGACGTGCCGGCGAAGGCGCTCAGCGGCGACGTCTCGACCTGCAGGTCAGGCGGCGCGTAGAACTGGTCCTTCTGAATGGCGTAGTCGGCACCGGCCTGGAAGATGAACTCGAGGCTCTGGGACCGGGTCGTGATCGGCTTGAAGTCGACATTGCCACCGGCGGTGATGCGGTTGACGTTCTCCGGTGTCAGGATCCGCCGCGCATCATCGAAGGCGTTCGCCACGCCGTACGGATTGATGACGTAGGAGCCGTTCGCGTTCTGCTTGTTCATGTCAAAGTACGACGGGGTATACGAGATGTTGTCCATCCCGGCGATACCCAGATTGTCGTTGCCGTTGACACCGCGGCGCGCCAGCGACGCCGAGTAGGCGACGTTGGCTGACGCCGTGAGCGTCGGCGCGACATGCTGGACGAGATTGGTACGGATCGACTGCTTCGAATAGCCGGTGTTGATCTCCGCGCCGTTGTCGTACTTGGTCAGGCCGGACAGGAAGTACTCGGTCGACGGGAGCGCGCCACTGATGCTGAGGTCCGTCTCGTACGACGGGCCTTCCTGGCCGTAGAGCTGGTGCTGGTAGTCGCAGAAGCCGCCACACTCATTGTAGTTCTGCGCGACCTCGGCCGAGCTGAGCGGCGCGCCGCGGCTGACATTGTCGGTCTGGGCCTCGGCCAGCGAAAACCGGCGGACCGGCAGTGTGTTGCTCAGATCGTACGTGCCAACGCGCTGCGTGATGCTGTAGACCGGCTTGCCAGAGGCGCCGTGCTTGGTCGTGATCAGGATCACGCCGGCCGCGCCCTTGCTGCCGTAGATGGCCGACGCCGCGGAGCCCTCGAGGAACTGCATCGACTCGATGTCCGCCGGATTGATGTCGGCGATACGGTTCGTCTGCTGGTCCTGCGGGGAGGGGCCGTTGCCCGACGTGTTGCCGGCGGCGCCCGACACCGAGTTGAGGCCCGACGGGATCGACGCATTGCTCATGATCACGCCGTCGATCACGTACAGAGGCTGGCCGGCCGCGGTCGCGTAGATCGAAGTCGTCCCGCGAACCTGGACCTGCAAGCCACCACCCGGCGCTCCCGAGTTGTCGCTGATCAGCGCGCCCGGGACCTTGCCCTCGAGCGCGTTCTCGATCGTCGGCGTCGGGACCGAGGTGATCGCTCCGGACATGATCACGGGGTCCTGGGTCGCCGCGTTCTTGGACGAGATCTGCGTCCCCACCCCCGTGATCACCTGTTGATCGAGCTGCAGGACGTCGCGCAGCAGCTCCACGGTCACTTCGGTCGATGCGTCCGCCACCTTGACCGTGGACGACCGGTATCCGATGCGCCGGACCGACAGGCTCGCGCCCGTCGGTATGCGGAGTGCAAACGTGCCGCTGTCACTCGTGATGGTGCCGATCGTGGTACCGGTCAGGATCACCTGTGCGGCGGCCAACGGCTGATGGTCAGCCGAATCGACGATTCGGCCCGTCACACGTCGGGTTGTGCCTTGAGCCGACGCGTGGCCTGCGACGACGAGCGTCAGCAGCGGCGCGGCAGCGGCAATGAGCCAGCGAGCTCTCACTCCTCTCCTCCGTTGGGAACATGGACGCACAGGCTGCGTCGGTGGGCGACATGCGGCCGCACCGGTGATGGCAGGACGCCACAGTGCGGCCGATCGGCCAACTGCACACGGTGGCGCGTGCGCGCGAGCGCCGCGCCCCCATTGCGGGCGTTACAGTAGAGTGACGTGGCCGCTTATGCTTGCATCAGCGCGCGACCGATTGAACTGGACTGACCTGTCCGATTCTGGACAGGTCGCCGCGGACGGCCGCGTTACTGGCTGTGCGACCGCCGGTATTCGGACGGGGTGATGCCGAATCCGCGTTTGAACTCGCGGGAGAAGTGCGCCTGATCCGCGAATCCGGCGGACAGCGCCACATCCACGAGCGCGCGACTGCTCCGCACCTGTTGCCGCGCCCAGTTCAGCCGGCGCAGACGCGCGTACGTGCCGGGGGTGCACCCGAACGCGGACCGGAAGCTGCGAGCGAAATAGGCGGGATGTACGCCGGCGTCGATCGCCATCTCCCGAATCGTCGGCGGCGACGTGAAGTTGGCGTCCAACTGCTCGGCCGCGCGCGCCACCCACGGCGGCGGCATCCGCACCCCTCGGCCGCGCTCCGTCCGGAGCGCTTCGGCCGTCAACACGAGGAGAATGCCTTCCACCACCAGCGCCGACGTGACGTCCCACGCCTGGACTTCGCGCCGGAGCTGCAGGGCGAGTCCAGAGATCAGATCTCCGCTCATCGTCACCCACTCGGGGTCGCGGGCCCCGCCCAGGCGCCCGAGCGTCCACTCGCGCGCGAGTTGCACGATGAAGCAGCGCGCGCCGCGGCCGCCGATCTCGTCCCGATGGCTGATGCCGGGCGGATTGAAGATGACCGTCCCGGGCACACACGGGCGCGCGCTTCCCTGCGAGAACTCGGTCAGCGACCCGCTCAGCACGAAGAAAAAGTACGGCAACTCGTGCGTGTGGCGCGCGAGCCGGGTACGGGGCGCGTACTGGGCCTCGACGAACTGCAGATCGCGCGTCTGGCGCACGATCTCAGCTCGCCCGTGAAACTCGCCGTCTCCCGAATGATCGGTCATCGTTCTCCAGGCATGACAACTCCTTCCCGGCCGATCACCGGCTGACCCACAGCGGGGCCGCGGTCTTCATTAGAAGAGTGCGGCAGAAGAGTGCGGCGGAACACCGCGATCGTGACTGGCTGAACCTACACGGCCAGCGAAAGAAAAAAAATAAAAAAAAGATAAAGATTGAATCCGCTGCACCGCGCCGGCGCGCCATCGCGTGGTGCGACACCATCGTGCGTAGCCAGACCGCCGAGCCACCCGGTCCTACGAGACTGGCCACGTCCCAGTTTCCGAGACCTCGTCCCTTGCTCGCGGAGCCCCGCACTGCTTACGTCCTCCTCGCATCAGAGTCACCACAACGCGCGAGGACCGACGTGGCCGAGCATCGGATCGAAAAGGGACAAGTTCACTACAAATGGGACAACGCGCAGCGCCCGGTGGTTGAATGCGCCTCGGGCGACGTCGTGCACTGCGAGACCAATGAAGTGACCGACGGGCAGGTGAAGCCAGGCTCGCCCGCTTCGGCACTTGGCACGATCGACTTCTCGCGCCTGTATCCGCTGGCTGGCCCGATTTTCGTCCGCGGGGCCGAGCCGGGCGATACGCTGCAGGTCGACATCCTGAGCCTCGAGACGTTGGATTGGGGATGGGCCGGCCTGATTCCGGGGCTCGGACTCCTCCCGGAGGATTTCCCGGAGCCGTACCTCCGCCATTTCGATCTGTCGAATGGGCGTGATACGGCGCTGCGCGATGACATTCACATCCCGATCGCGCCGTTCTGCGGGACGATGGGTGTCGCGACGGACGAGCCGGGGCAGCACGATGTCCTCCCGCCGACGAAAGGCGGCGGCAACATCGACACGCGCCACCTCGTCGCCGGGTCCACGCTCTATCTCCCGGTGTTTGTACGGGGCGCGCTCTTCTCGGCTGGCGACTGTCACGCCGCGCAGGGCGACGGGGAAGTCTGCGTCACCGGCATCGAATCGCCGATGCGATTCAGCCTGCGGCTGACCGTGATCAAGGGCGGCGGGATGAAGCCCTGGCGGTATCATTTCCGCACTGCGCCAGGCTCGCTCCAGCCAAAGTCTGACCGCCTGGGCTACTACGCGACGACCGCGTTGGGACCCGATCTCATGACGGACGCGAAGAACGCGGTCCGCGAGCTGATTACGTGGCTCGGCAAGGAGCACGGACTGGCCCCGGCCGATGCGTACGTTCTGTGCAGCCTGGCGGCTGATCTCAAGATCTCGCAGATCGTCGATCAGCCCAATTGGGGCGTCTCCGCATACCTGCCACTCGCGCTCTTTCGCCGGTAACTCCCGCGAGAGGGAGCGCCTCTCACATCATCGCTGCCGGCCGCCGGAGATCGTCACCAGGGTGATCGCGGCGGCAGCGGCACACAGGCCCGCGCCGATCCACGCCGCCCGCTCGTAGCCCGCGGTGAAGGCGGGTCCGGTGAGCCGGTCGAGGCCTCCCAGCCCCGCGGCGAGCGGCAATGCCGCGGTCGCGATGAGCCCGGCCAGGCGCGCGACGGCGTTGTTGACTCCCGACGCGATCCCGGCATGTTGCGGTCCGAGTGCTCCGAGGACCGCGGTGGTGAGCGGGGCGACGAAGGCGGCGATCCCGAGACCGAAGACCACGGCAGCCGGCAGCACCGTGGTGAGGTATTGCGCTCCGGGCTCGACCCGGGCGAAGAGCGCCATCCCGACTGCCGTCACCAGCGCGCCACCGGCCATCGGCAGCCGCGGGCCGATCCGCGCGCTCAGCCGCCCGGCGGCCGGTGATAGCACCAGCATCAGCACGTTCGCCGGTAGGAGGGCGGCGCCCGCGGCGAGCGCGCTGTACCCGAGATTGGCCTGCAGTTGTGGCATGAGCAGGAACAGGAGCGCGTTCAGCGCAGCGTAGACCAGCACCGTGACGATGTTCGCTCCCGTGAATTGGCGGGATCGAAAGACCGCGATGGGTAGCAATGGCTTCGCACCGCGCCGGGCGAGGCGACGCTCGACGACCACGAACGCGACCAACAGGACGACGCCGCCCAATCCACCGATGAGTACGCCGGTACTCGCGAAGCCACGGTGGGGGCCGTCGATGAGGGCGCCGATGGTGCCAGCGAGACCGAATGTGACGAGCGTCGCGCCAGCGTAATCCACATGGCCGGTGCCCGCGCTCCCGCCACCGCCGCCTGCTGGCGAAGCATCCTCGGTGGCCGGGCGCTTGTGCCGCATGATGATACCGGCGCCGGCCAGCGCGAGCACGACGACGGCCGCAAAGACCCATCGCCACGATGCCACATCCACGATCCATCCTCCGAGCAACGGACCCACCGCGGTCGACACCGCGGACCAGGCAGACCACTGGCCGATCGCTTCACCGCGTTCGTCTCCCTGAAACGCGGATTCGAGCATCGCCAAACTGTTGGGCACCACGAGCGCGCCGGCAGCGCCCTGCAGGACGCGGAGCAGGACCAGGGCAACGATCCCCGGTGCGACCGCGCACCCGGCAGATGTCACCGCGAACGCCACGCAGCCGACCGCAAACACGACCGGGCGCCGGAACCGGTCGCCGAGCGCGCCTCCCAGCAACATCAGCGCGGTCAGGGTCAGCAGGTACCCGTTGAGGACCCATTGCAGCCCTTCGACGCCGAGACCGAAATCCCGGGCGATGGCCGGCAGCGCGACGTTGACGGTCGTGCCCTCGAGGAAGACCGCCCCCGAGGCGACGATCGACGCCGTGACGATCCACCGGCCGCGTGCGGAGTGCAGCCCGCCAGGCTGCCGCAGGCGTGCCCCGGGCTGATGCACCCGCTGTCCGTCCCGTGCCATCCGCGAATACTACCGGCTCCAACTCCCGCCAGCCAAAGCCGCGTGGCCGCGACCCAAATTTCCGTCCTGAAGCGGGGCTGCGGCCGGAGGCCGGACGCCGGTGACCATTGCCTATGTGACAACGTCGATGTATTTGTATTGACGTCGTTGTATCATCGTCTTGCCAGTAACCAGCGTTGCCCCACACTCGATGCACTTGGAGATTGTGAATATGAGCCGCCGGAATCGTGCCGCCTGGTCGTTGGTTTCTGCCTCGGTAATGGCTGTCGCCGCACTCGTCGCCGGGTGTGCGAAGAAACAACCACCGGCGCCCCCCCCGGCACCGCAGGCCGCGCCGGCACCCGCGCAAGCCGCGGGCCCGAACCAGGACTCGCTGGCGGACGCACAGCGCCGGGCTGCGGATGCCGCCCGCGCCGCGGCGCTCGCAGCGGCAAGGGCCGCGCTGACGGCACCCGTGTACTTCGACTACGAACGCGCCGAGCTGACGGCTCAGGCGACGGCCGCACTCGACGCGAAAATCCCCGTGCTGAACGCGAACCCGGGCCTCCGCATTCGCGTGGCCGGCAACTGTGATGCTCGCGGGTCCGACGAATACAACCTTGCGCTCGGCCAGCGCCGCGCGGCCGCCGCGAAGCGGTATCTGTCCGATCACGGGGTCGATGCCAGCCGGATCGACATCATTAGCTATGGGCGCGAACGGCCGGCTGCGGAGGGAGACACCGAGGACGCGTACGCGAAGAACCGGCGCGACGAGTTCGAGATCACCGCGGGCGGCAACAACATCAGGCCTGCATAGGTCATCGGCATTGGCGGCGCGCGTGGCCCGGATGGGCTACGTTCGCCGCCAGAATCCGCGCCGAGCGCCCGTCGCCATGCCGCGATTCCGCAGCGACAGGTCCCGTGAGACCATTGAAGCCGCCGTGCTCCACCGCCTCCGCTCACTCGTCGGCGGGCTGGGGCAGTCGGCGCGGGCCATCGAGGAGCGCACCGGCGTCACCAACGCGCAGTTGTTCCTGCTGCAACACCTGGCGTCGGGCGACGGCTCGTCGGTGCGTGACCTCGCCGCGCGCGCCCACACCGGACAGAGCGCCGTCTCGGCGATCGTCGGCCGGCTCGTGGCGCGGCGTCTCGTACGTCGCGCTCGCTCGCCCGTCGATGGGCGCAGCGTCGTTCTCACGCTGACCGACTCCGGCCGGGCACTCGTGCGCCGCGCACCGGAGCCGCCGACCACGCGCCTGTTGCGCGCACTCGCGGAGCTCGACGCACGGGAGCTGAGGGCTCTCGTACAGGGGCTGGCCGGATTGAGCCGATCGATGCGGCTCCCGGATCACGCCAGCCCGATGCTGTTCGAGAATCCCGCACGGCGGCGCATCGCGCGCGGTGCAATCCGGCGCGTCATGCGGCGCGCCACGTAGCACGTAGCACGTAGCACGTAGCACGTAGCACGTAGCGCCCGGCGCTATCTGGAGCCGCGCCGCCGCCTGGGCGCGCGGGTGTCGCCATGGGGCCGATCCATCGGCTCGTGGCCGAGGGGCCGAGAGATCCGATTTCAGCCGGCGGTCGTAGTTGGTGCTGAAGCGGTCATCTACGCTGGCATCACCGACCCGCGGGTTTGCGACGATGAACGACACGGCGGCCACTACCTCGCCGTGCGTCACCGCCCCGCGCGGGGGTGCGACCGTAGTTCGGCCGTAGCGCCCTAATGCGCTGCGATTGGACCGTCTCTCGTGATCCACCCACCTCGCTCGCAGGTCGTTCGTCCCGTTTCTGGAGGCGGCAATGTCAGACCGCAAACCGTTGTTCACACCACCGCGCGTGCTGGCGGCGGCACTGGTGGTGGCAGGGCTTCTCGCCGGCGGTCTGATTGCCCGCCGGGCCATCGCGTCGGACCACCAGGACAGCCCCGAAGTAGAGCTCAATCCGGCGTCGGACATGACCGACTTCTACGCGTTCCCGGGCGCTACCGCGGGCAACATCGTGTTGGTGATGGACAGTTGGGCGTTCCTCACGCCCGCAAACACGCCGTCGGTGTCGTTCGATCCGAATCTTCTGTACCAGTTCAAGGTCGAGAACACCGGCGCCCCGATCGAGAACCTCGTTTTCCAGGTGACATTCCAGGGCACAGGCTCCAGCCAGACCGTGGAGGTCCGGGGTCCCGTTGCGCCGCCCGTGCCTGGTGCCATGCAGAACACGGTGTCCTCAGTGACTCCGATCATCAGTGGGCCGGTCAACAAGGTGCTCACGGACAGTGGGATTCAGTTCTTCGCCGGACCGCGGAGCGACCCGTTCTTCATCGATCTCGAGCAGTTCTTCCGGATCCTTCCTGACCGCAAGCCGGTTACGGGGCCGCTCTCACAGCTGCCCAGCACCCCCACCGCCACTGGCTTCCGCACCCCGGGCATCGACTACGTCGCCGGGCACAACGTGCTCTCGATCGTAATGGAGTTGCCGGCCACCATGCTGACAACCGGTGGTAACGGGAAGATCGGCCTCTGGGCCACCATCAGCCGCTGATGCGCGCGCCGCGCTCTGACTTCTATCCGAGGACTCTTCATATGCAGGCCCGCTCTTCCCATACCGCCCGGCGCACGCTCGTCGCCGGCATACTGGCGGCCGTCATCGCCGTCGCCGCTTGCAGCACCACCCGCAGCTCGACTGGTCCCAGCGCCACGCGTGCCTACGATCAGGTGCAACGGCTGGGCAACCCACTGGTCAGCGAGGTCTTTCTGGCCAAACGCAGCCACCCGACGCATGCGTCGATCGGGCCGGCGCAGGACACGATCATCGAGCCGGAGTTCAAGAACTTCCTGGCCACCGTTGCCGGCCGTGACACGACCGTCCAGAACACGTTGGCGGCGGTGCTGCTCCCCGACATGCTCATCGTGGACACCAGTAAGAACCCGAGCACCGCAGGCTGGTTGAGCTGGGCGCTCGCGAATGGCTACGGCGGCCGGAAACTCACCGACGACGTGGTCGCGGCGGGGCTCGACGCGATCTTCGGCACGCTCATCGAATCGGCGGGCAATTCCTGTCCGCAGCTGTGCAACGACAACGTGCCCGCGCACACGGACTACCAGGCGACATTTCCGTACCTGGGCAACCCCAACTAACTGAGCATTCGTCGTCGGATCGATCAGTGCACCGCCGGCCGTGCGTGTTCAGCGCGGCCGGCGGAGCCCCCGGTCTCGATCGCGAGCGCTCAATGAGCGGTCCACCATGAGCAGGCCAGCCACAATCATCGTCGCCGTCCTGGCGACCGTCGGTGTCGCGCTCACCGTAGGCGGGCGCGCAGGGTACGCGAAGCTGCGAGGCCCGGTCACGGCCATCGGCCGGTCGATGCCGAGCCGGCCAGTGCTGCCGGAGGCAGCGATACGCGATTCGGACATCGCGTTCTATGAGAGGCGGGCCCGGCGCGATCCCACGGGCGCCATGGATCTGGCGCGGGCGGCCCAGCTCTACTTGCAGCGGGCTCGGGAGACGGGCCGCTACGACGATGTCCTGCGCGCCGAGGCGGATGCACGACAGTCATTACGCAATCGCGACGTGCACAATGCATCGGCGTCGCAAGTTCTGGCATCGGCGTTGGTCTCCGAGCATCGCTTCGCTGAAGCCCTCGAGGTGCAGCGCGGGCTATCGGAGTCCGACCCCACGCAGCTGTCCTTCCGGGCGGCACTCGGCGAAATCGAATTCGAACTGGGACGTTACGACGATGCACGCGCCACCTTCGACGCCCTGCGGGCCCACAAGCGAGAGCTGTCGGTCACATCGCGATTGGCGCGGTGGGAGGAAATCGAGGGGCGCACCGCGGACGCGCGCCATCTGCTGCACCTGGCCCTCGATGAAGCGGCCCGGCGCCCCGACCTGCCGCGCGAACAGATCGCGTGGTTCTGGCTGCGGCTCGGTGACTTGGAGCTGCGGGCCGGGCGCTCCGACGTCGCCACCTACGCCTACGCCAAAGCCCTCACCGCCCATCCGGGCGACTACCGTGTCCTGGCGGCCGAGTCGCACCTCGACGCCGTGCGCCACGACTGGCACGGGGCCATCGATGCGGGCGAGCGTGCCATCATGACCAACCTCGACCCGGCGACATTGGGGACCATCAGCGACGCTTTTGGCGCGCTTGGCGACACCGCACAGGCGGCCGAGTACGCGCGCGTGATGGAGATCTCCGTGTCCAAACAGCCCGGTGCCTATCATCGGGCGTGGAGCCTGTTCCTGCTGGATCACGGGCGCCGGGTATCCGAGGTGCTCGTCAAGGCGCGCGCCGAGCTCGAGACACGACAGGACATCTACGGCTACGACGTGTTGGCGTGGGCGCTCTACAAGAGCGGGCGCACGGCGGAGGCGGAGGCCGCCATGGTGCGGGCACTCAGCCAAGGCACGCAGGACGGCATGTTGTTCTATCACGCGGGGATGATCGCTCGCGCCGCCGGGCGCCCCGCGCTGGCCCGCTCGTACCTCGAACAGGCATTGCAGGTCAATCCCTACTTTCAGCCCTTGCAGCCGGACAGCGCCCGGGCCGCGTTGGCCGCGCTGCCACCCGAGCCGCACTCCTAAACCGCACCACGGTCCTCGATATGAGCGAGCTGCTGACGTTCGTACATCTGGGTTTCCGGCACATCGTGGATGTGGGTGCGGCCGACCACATCCTCTTCTTGCTGGCGCTCGCCGCCATCTACCAGCCGCGTGATTGGCGGGACGCCCTGTGGGTGGTGAGTGCCTTCACCGTGGGGCACTCCATCACGCTGGCGCTGGCGGTGACCGGCGTGGTCACCCTGCCATCGTCGCTCATCGAGTTTTTGATTCCCATCACCATCCTGATCACAGGCATCGAGAACATCGTGGTCCGCGATCGGGCGACGGCGCTGTGGGGCGGCCGCTATCGGCCGATATTCGCCGGTGTGTTCGGGCTCGTGCACGGGGCCGGCTTCGCGAACTACCTCAAGAGCATGTTCGTCGACCATCTCGCGCTGCCCCTCTTTGGATTCAACGTCGGCATCGAGCTGGGGCAGATCTTTGTGCTCGGCTGGGCATTTCTCGTGCTGTGGGGTGTGGACCGGATGCTGGCGAGCGCTCGGCTGCCGATCCCGTCGCCTTCGCCGCTCCGCCTCCGCGTGGTTGCGATCTCCGCGCTGGTCACGGCGGTCGCGGCGAGTTGGGCGGTGCAGCGCAGTCCGTTCTTTACGCCGTGGTGAGAGGCGGTGACGGGTGATGCGTGACCTCCGCCTGGCGCGTCGCGTGCGAGACGTCGCCGATCGCGCTGCATGCTGCCTGATTGCCTCCGTCGTGGTGGTGGCGCCCGGCCGGTCCGGGACGTGGATGCATCCCTTGCATACTACGATCACTACGATCACCTATGACGGCGCATCGCATCAGGCGACGGTCACCGTGCGTGTCTTCGCCAACGATCTCGACACCGCCATCGCACGTCGAGCACACGGGCGCTCGCCGGCCAGCGGCCGGGTCTCCGATGCGGGCAGCTTTGCGTATCTGGCTTCCGTGTTCACGGCGGTCGGACCGGACGGCCGCGCCCTCTCCGCCCAGTGGTGCGGGTCGCGCTTGACTGGCGATCTGCTCTGGGCATGCCTGCGCCTGACGACGCCCGGCGGGCTGTCCGGTGTCCGCATCCGCAACCAAGCGCTGGTCGAGCTGTTTGACGATCAGGTCAATGTGGTGATGGCCGAATACGACGGGCGACGCGAAAGTCTGCTGTTCACCAAAGGCGACGCGGCCAAGCTACTGCCTTAACGCTGTCCGATCATGGGCCGACGAGGCGTCAGTATTGAACCCCGCGCTCAGCGATCACATGTCGCCCACGTGGCGGACCGCAGGTGCGGCGGCCCTATGCGTGATGGTCCGCGACTGGCCCGGCGACTGATGGTGATCGTGATGGTGATGGCGACCGCCGGCCGGGGTGCGGCGGCGCAGGCAGTCGCTCGGGATACCGCGCCGCCCCCGGGGCAGCCTGACACGACCGCGCATCGGAAGGCGACGGCGACGCTCGACACGGTGGTCACCCAGGGGCGCGTGACGAGCCAAGTGGGAACCGCGACGACTGCCAGTCAGGGAACGGTCGGTGCGGCCGATCTGGCACTCCGTCCTCTGTTGCGCCCCGCCGAAGTGGTGGAAAACGTTCCCGGAGTGATCGTCACGCAGCATAGCGGGAGCGGCAAGGCCAACCAGTACTTCTTGCGCGGATTCAATCTGGATCACGGTACCGATCTCGCGCTCAGTGTCGACGACGTCCCGGTGAACATGCCGAGTCATGCGCACGGGCAAGGGTACGCCGATCTGAACTTCGTCATCCCGGAGCTGATCGAGCGCGTTGATTACAAGAAAGGACCGTATTACGCGGATGTCGGTGACTTCGGCTCGGCGGGCGCTTTCAATATCCGCTACTACGATTCGCTGCCGAGCGCCGTGGCGCGCCTCGAGGGCGGACAGGTCGGATATGGCCGCGTAGTGCTCGCAAGCAACGCCGGCATCGGCGGTGGCAATCTGATCTACGCGGGCGAGTTCGAGCACAACGACGGCCCGTGGGACATCGGCGACGACGAACGCAAGTTCGACGGCGTGGTGCGCTACTCGCGAGGCACGCCGTTGGCCGGCTTCTCCATCACCGGCATGGCGTATCACAATCAGTGGCGCGCCACCGACCAGGTGCCGGACCGCGCGATCGCCGAAGGGCGGATCGGCCGCTACGGCGAGATCGACACCACGGACGGGGGCAACACGGGGCGGTACGAACTCAACGCCGATTGGCACTCGTACGGCACCCATTCTCTGTCGCACGCCGACGTGTACGCAGAGCACTACAATCTCGACCTCTTCTCCAATTTCACGTATTTCCTGTTCGATCCGGTGCATGGCGACCAGATCGAGCAACACGACAACCGGTCGGTCTTCGGCGGTCAGGCGACCCACACCATCTTTGGGACGTTGTTCGGCCGTCCAACCCAGAACACCATCGGGATTCAGACCCGCAATGACGACATCGAGAACGGCCTGTATCACACGGAGGCACAGGTCCGGCTGAACGCGGTCACGGTCAACGACATTGGAGAGACCAACGTCGGGCCGTTCGCGGAGAACCGGACATCGTGGACGAGTTGGCTCCGCACCGTCCTCGGCGTGCGAGGCGACTACTTCTGGTTCGACGTTCACAATGACACGGGTGGCAAGTCAGCCGACGTGGTCTCGGGGCTGCTGAGTCCCAAGGCCAGTGTCGTCTTCGGCCCCTGGGCCGCGACGGAGTTCTACATCAACGGTGGCTACGGGTACCACAGTAACGATGCCCGCGGCATCGTCTCCCCGACGGCGCCGGCGACCCCGCTGCCGCGCAGCGAGGGCGTGGAAGCCGGTGTGCGGACGTCGCGGATTCCGGGGCTCCAGAGCTCTGTCACACTCTGGCTGCTCGATCTGAAATCCGAGCTGGTCTGGGATGCCGACGTCGGGGGCAGTGAGCCCAGCGGTCCCACGCGCCGTTACGGGATCGAGTTTGCCAACTACTATGCGCCGGTCCGATGGCTTGCGATCGACGCCGATTACGCGTGGTCACACGCCCGCTACACCGACAATGAGGCGGCAGGGGACTACGTACCGGAAGCGCTCGCGGCGACGTTCGATGGCGGGGTCGCGGTGCACGACCTGCCGGCGCCGCTCGCGCGAGTGGAGGCGGGATTACGCGGGCGCTACTTCGGCCCGCGATCGCTCACCCAGAACGACAGCGTGTCCTCGAAGGCGACCACGCTCGTCTACGCCGATCTGGGGTATGCGATCACGGACCACTGGGTCGCGAGTGTCAATATTTTCAACGTGCTCAACACCTACGCGAGCGACATTGACTACTACTACGTCTCGCGGTTGCCGGGGGAGCCAGCCGCGGGCGTGGCGGACATCCACACACATCCCGCGGAGCCCCGTGAGTTCCGCGCCACGGTCACCTACCGCTGGTGATCACGCCGATGGCGGCGTCAGGCCGGTGGCGGCGTCACGCCGGCGCGTTCGAGAAAATGCCGGATAAGCATGACTTCGTCGACGTTGTTCAGGTCCTTATGCCGCGGGCGGTGGAGAACCGCCTCCTGGTCGTTGATACGTGCAGTCAGCCTGCCATCGGGGCGTTCGTCCACCGTACCGAGCGCCGACAGCAATCGGACGACTTGTCGCCAATCGAGGTTGTGAGAAACGGGGTGCTGGAAGATCGTGCGCAGCGTGGTCTCGTGCTTGCCGTTCAGGTGGGGCGTCGGCATGTCGGCCTCAGGCGAGAAGCGGTGGAATCGAGGTAGGGCGCGGTCTCGGCGAATGGCACTACTGTCACTGCGTTGCTGGCCCTGCATGACCGGCACTCGTGAACGGATCGTCGCGGACGCGCCCGGCAGTACCAGTTCACTCGTCGCAAGGGCCGTTCCCGGGCGCAGACCGCCCCGATGAGACAGTCTACGCTCGGGACATTCTCCTCTATGGTATGCGGCTGGGTGGCGCATCAGCTGGCGTCGTCTTCATGGGCATCTTGCGAAGGACGATGATCAGCCCGGCCACGAAGACGAAAATGCCGCTGAGCATGACCGCGATGAAGATGCCGGGGCGTCCGCTTCCAGCCCCCCAATTCACGACCGGCACGATGAACGCCACACTGAAGACGCCCATCGCGGCGAGGATCGAGAAGAAGCGCACCCACGACCATTGGCCGTTGCGCTTCGCATCCTGATACATGTGGAACGCGATCGACAGGTAGAACACCGCGAGCACGACAGAGGTCATTGCGTCTGAGCTTGCGCGCCGGCGCCCCGATTGTCCAGGGTCACCCGGGTTGTGGAGGCCGTACTGCGGCGGCCGGTTTATCGCATCGGCTTTGCGGGCTCACCCTCACGTCGTCAGCACCACCCGGAACCGGGCCTTGCCACTCATCATCCGATCGTACGCGTCGGCCGCCTGCGCGAGTGGATAGACCTCGTTCATCGACCGGACGCCCGACGTCGCGCTGAAGGCCAGTGTATCCTCGGAGTCGATCGATGACCCGGAGGGCCATCCGGTGATCGAGAGCCGGCGCCCGATCATCGCCAGCGGTGCAACGCTGAGTGGCTCGTGGGCGGCGCCGAGGATGAGCAGCTTGCCGTTGACTTTGAGCCCGCCGATCGCGGCCTGCATCGTGGCTCCGCTCGTCACCGTGGCCAGTACGACCCGCGCACCACCGAGCCGCTGGAGCGCTGCCGCCACGTCCTCGGCCAGGCTGTCGATATAGTGACGGGCACCCAACTGGCTCGCGAGCGCCGCCTTGTCCTGGCCGCGGGCGATCGCAACGGTCGCGAATCCCATCCGGGCGGCGTACTGGATGCCAAGATGGCCGAGTCCACCGATCCCGAGAATGGCCACGACGTCGCCGGGTCCCGCACCGCTATGCCGCAACGAGTTGAACGTGGTGATGCCCGCACACATGAGTGGAGCGGCATCGGCGGCGGGCATGCCCTCGGGGATGTGAGCCAGCGCGCCTGCGGGTGCCACGATGTAGTCCGCGTAGCCGCCGTCGTAGGTGATCCCCGGTATCTGCGGCGCCACCTGGCAGGTCACGAAGTCGCCACGGCGGCACGAATCGCAATACCCGCAATGCCCCCCGTGCCAGCCAATGCCCACACGATCGCCGGCCGACCAACCCGTGACTCCAGGAGCAATCGCCTCGATGCGGCCCGCGATCTCGTGCCCGGGTACCCGCGGATACTGGATCCCCGGAAAGAGGCCCTCCTTGGTGAAGACATCGCTGTGGCAGATGCCGCAGGCTTCGACCTTTACGAGGACCGTCCCGGGGCCCGGTACCGGCACCTCACGCTCCACGACTTCAAATGCTCCCTTCGGTCGTTGGATCTCCACGGCACGCATCGTCGGCACGGTCCATCCTCCTCGAGTTATGCCCGATCAAGCCGAATCCGGCATACGAAGTTCCGGCTGCGACTCTCAGGCTGGCAGGCTATCGAGCGGATTCCGGGGGCGCGGATGCGGGGGTGAACTGCACGGACCCATCCGTGGCCCGCGTCACTGTCCCTGCGAACACTCCAAGCGAATCCCGGTTCCACCACCGGCCCGTCTGTCGCCGGGTCGCGGCATCGGTGAACCAGTACCGCCAGAGTACGGTGCGGACGGCAGCCGGCGGAGACGAGGCGAACGGATCCGCCGCAAACAGGGCGAGCACCTCCGGATCACCGCGCAGCAGGCGGGCCTCAGTCGTGACGACCCAGGGACTGTCAATCCAAGGAGCGAGTGACGCGAACCACAGGTTCCATTCGAACCGCGGCTGATACGGGGCGTACAGACCTGGCGCAGCGGACGGGTCCTGCGGCTTGTAGCGGAACGGGTACGCGATCCAACTGCTGCCGTCGCGCGTTCCCTGGAACTCGATCTCATACTCAGCCGTTGTCATGACCGCGAACAGCCCGTACGAGTTCGCGACGCGAAACGGCTCGAGATCCCGGACGGGCGCGGCCAGCGTGTACGGGACCGCGGGGCCGAGGAACGATGCAGACGACACGTAGACAGTACAGATCAGCACGAATGCGCCGATCCAGCTGGACCAACGGGCCGCCGGCACTGCGGGCTCTCGCGGCGCCGGCGCGGACACGGGGCCGGTGCGATGCGCGCGGCTGACGAATCGCGCGAGCCCCGACAGTGCGCGGTCGTCGACCAGGAATACCCCCAATGCGAGCACGAGATAGTTGAGAAATGCGTAGTTCGCGGTCGCGATGATGCCGATCTGAAACGCGGTCAGCACGACGGCGACAGCGACGCGAGGCCGCCGGGGACAGAGGAGCACCCAGGGTGTCACCAGCTCCGCGAACAGCGTCAGGAACGCTGTGGCGGCGTGGACCGAGTGCGGGAGCTGCTGCGCGTACCATCCAACCCAGGACGGCAGCGGGCTGTTCTCGTAGTAGTGATCCATCGCGGTGAGTGAACGCCATTGCGGATCACCGCCCAGGAGCTTGACCAGCCCTGATCCGAAGTAGATCGAGAACCATTCCCATCGCAGCAGCCACACGCTGGCCCACGATGGCGGGGACCACTCCGCCAGTCGCGGCCGGACGCCCGGCGGCGCGAGCAGCACCGCAGCGACTCCGGCCTGCAGCAACATCCCGTCCGACTGGTACGACGAGAAGGTCTGGAGGGCGGCCACACAGGAGAGGAAGAGGAGCGTGCACACGGCGGCCATCGCGCGGGGCGCCACGTTGATCGTGAGCAGCACTGCTGCGGCCAGGCCCGCGCCGGCGACGGCCATGAGCGCGCCGTCGCTCGAGGACCACCAGAAGAGCGTCGGCGCCGCCCAGATGCGAGTCGTCCGCGGGAGGGCACTGGCCAACGCGGCGAGATAGGCATCCGCCGGCAGAATCCCGGACGGGCCGATGAGTCCTCGAATCTGGAACAGCAGCGAGTAGAACGCCGACCCGAAGATCACTCCGAGTGCGCGGAGGAACAGCCATCGTGGCCAGAGCATGGAGGTGCGTCTCGAACGATGTGATGTGCATGGGTTCGCGACAGGCTTACCCATCTGCCAGGGACTCGCGAGCGATTACGATTCTACAATGCGTCCAGATGCCGGCCCACTCGAGCCCGCGATCGGGGCGGCCGGCCGGCCGGTACCCTGATGGTGTCGTCGTCGGTCGCGGGCGTCCTCACGGACGGGGCTGCGGATCCCCCAGCCGCCGTCCCGGTCCAACTGACGATCAACGGCCAGCCGCGACGCCTGAATCTGGATCCCCGTACATCGCTGCTCGACGCGTTGCGTGAGCACCTGGAGCTGACCGGCACCAAGAAAGGGTGCAACCAGGGCGCCTGCGGAGCCTGCACGGTTCTCGTGGACGGGCGGCGAATCAACTCCTGCCTGACGCTGGCAGTGATGCATGAGGGCGCGCGGATCACAACTATCGAGGGACTCGCGGACGGTGAGACGCTCCATCCGCTCCAGGCGGCTTTCATCGAGCACGATGCCTTCCAGTGCGGATACTGCACGCCCGGCCAGATCATGTCCGGGATCGCATGCATCGCGGAGGGACACACCGGGTCTCCCGACGAGATTCGCGCCTGGATGAGCGGCAATATCTGCCGGTGCGGCGCCTACCCGGGCATCGTGGCCGCGGTCGCGCAGGCCGCGCAGGCGGGCTGACGATGTATCCGTTTTCATACGTGGCCGTGGGGGACGAGCAGACGGCGATCGCCGCCGCGGCAGCCGGCGGCCGCTTCGTCGCCGGCGGCACCACGCTCATCGATCTGATGCGCGAGGAGGTCGAGCGGCCGGCGCACCTGGTCGACATCAACGCACTGCCGCTTCGCACGGTTCGGCTGGACGACGACGCCCTTGTGATCGGCGCACTCGCCCGGATGGCCGACGTCGCGGAGCATCCGGCGATTCGCCGATCGCAGCCGCTGATCGCCGAAGCATTGATCGAGGGCGCCTCTCCGCAGATCCGCAACATGGCGTCGATCGGCGGCAACCTGCTCCAGCGCGTGCGCTGCCCGTATTTCCGCACGCTGGATGCGCCGTGCAACAAGCGTGCGCCCGGATCCGGGTGCTCCGCGATCGAGGGCGCCAATGCCGGTCATGCGCTCTTCGGCACGAGCGCGCACTGTGTCGCGACGCATCCCTCGGACCTGGCCGTCGCCCTCGTGGCGCTGGATGCGAGTGTCACGCTCCGGGGTCCGTCGGCATCGCGCCGCGTCGCCGTCGAGGATCTCTACCGGCTTCCCGGTGACACGCCGCATCTCGAGCACACCCTCGAGCGAGGCGAGTTGATCGTCGACGTCCGGGTGCCGCACGGTCCATACGCGCGATCGGCGCGGTACCTCAAGGTCCGCGATCGGGCGTCCTACGAATTCGCGGTCGTCTCCGTGGCCGCTGCGCTCGATATCACCGATGGTGTCATCCGCGCCGCACGGCTGGCGGCGGGCGGCGTTGGCACGAGACCGTGGCGATTCCGGGCGTCGGAGAATGCGTTGGCGGGCCAGCGTCCTGGGCGCGGCGCGTGGGAGGCGGCCGCCCGCCTCGCGATCGATGGCGCACAACCCTTGTCCGGCAATCATTTCAAGGTCGAGTTGTTGCGCCGTGCAATCGTGCGCACCCTGGAGATGATTGCCGCCGGCGACGGAGCCGGCTCATGAGTGGGACGGTGATCGGTACTCCGCTGCCGCGGGTGGAGGGACGGCGCAAGGTGACGGGCGCGGCGCGCTACGCGGCCGAGTTCAACCAGCCGAACCAGGCGTACGCCGTGGTGGTGCCCAGCTCGGTCGGATTGGGACGGATCACGGCGATCGACGCGCATGCGGCGGAGCAGTTGCCAGGTGTCGTGGCGATACTCACCCATCACAACGCGCCTCGACTGCCGTATGGCGAGCACCGGGGGTTCGTGGACCCCGCCGCCGGCGAGCGCCTGCACGTGCTCCAGGACGATCAGGTGCGGTTCTTTGGGCAGCCCGTGGCGGTGGCGATCGCCACGACGCTCGATGCGGCGGAGCACGCCGCGGCCGCGGTCGGGGTCCACTATGCTGCCGAGACGCTGGTGACGCGGATGGATGCGCCGGGCGCGCGCGCTATCGTACCGGACGCGGCGAGGAAAGGGAGCGGACGGATTCTGGCTGACAGCTCCCGTGGCGACCCGGCGATGGCGCAGGCGGCAGACGCGATGCGGGTCGAAGCCACCTACGTCATCGCGCGAGAGCATCACAATCCGATGGAACCGCACGCGACCGTGGCCGCATGGGACGGCGATCATCTGACGCTCTGGAGCAAGAGCCAATTCGTCATCAACGAAGCCACCGAGATCGCGGCGATATTCGGGCTGCCGGTGAGCCAGGTGCTCGTAATCTGTCCATACATCGGTGGCGCGTTCGGCACATCGCTCCGCACGTGGCCGCACGTGACCGTGGCGGCGCTCGCCGCGCGCCATGTTGGGCGGCCGGTCAAGCTGGTCCTGTCGCGGCGCCAGATGTTCCACACGACCGGGTACCGGCCGCGCACAGTGCAGCGCGTGACCCTGGCAGCGCAACCCGATGGCCGCCTCTCGGCACTGCTCCACGACGTGACGGCCGAGACATCGCGCTACGAGCAGCATATCGAGGCCGTCACGACGCCGTCGACCTATCTCTACTCGTGCCCGAACGTGCGGACCAGCTATCGGCTGGTGCCCCTCGATAGCAGCACGCCGACCTACATGCGCGGGCCGGGCGAAGCCAGCGGCATCCTCGCACTGGAGTGCGCGATGGACGAGTTGGCGGTTGCACTCGGCCTGGACCCCGTCGAGCTGCGGTGTCGCAACGAACCGGCGGTGAATGAGCAGAGCGGCCTCCCATTCTCCTCGCGCTCGATGCGCGAGTGCTATGCGCTCGGTGCAGAGCGATTCGGTTGGGCGCACCGCGATCCGCGCCCTGGCTCGATGCGCGATGGACGGATGCTCGTCGGGTGGGGGATGTCGGCGGCGACCTATCCAGCATCGCGGGGGCTGGCCAACGCGCGGGTGCGGATCATGGCCGATGGGACGGCCGACGTGGAGGCTGCAGCCAGTGACATGGGTCCCGGCACGTACACCTCGATGACGCAGGTGGCGGCCGATACCCTCGGTCTCGCTCCGGCGGACGTGCGCTTCTCCCTGGGCCGGTCGGATTTTCCGGCGACACCGCCCCATGGCGGATCGATGACGATGGCGTCGGTCGGATCGGCCGTGCAGGCCGCGTGTCTCGCGGCGCACGCTCAGGCGGGGGGGACCAACTATCGCGACATCATCGCCCGGCGGGGCGGCATCCCGATCGTGGCGGAGGCGTCGAGCGCGCGTGGGGACGAGCAGCGCCAGTATTCCATGCACGCATTCGGCGCCGTGTTCGTGGAAGTGCTGGCCGATCCGGACCTGTGCACGGTTCGTGTGCGGCGGGCTTTCGGGGCGTACGCGGCGGGCCGGATCATCAATCCCCAGCTGGCCCGCAGCCAGTGCACCGGTGGCATGGTCGGCGGCATCGGGATGGCGCTCATGGAGCAGACCGTCGTCGATGCGCGGGACGGCCGGCCGGTCAACGCATCGCTGGCCGATTATCTCGTGCCGGTCAATCTTGATGTTGCGTCGCTCGACGTCGCGTTCGTGGAGGAATCGGACCCGCACGTGAATCCGCTAGGCGTGAAGGGGCTGGGCGAGATCGCCATCGTCGGGATGGCGCCGGCGATCGCCAACGCCGTCTTTCACGCCACCGGCCGTCGTGTCCGCGAGTTTCCCATTCGCATCGAGGCCCTGCTCGGCACATGAACATCGTGATCTTCGGTGCAACCGGGATGGTCGGGTCCGGCGTCCTCCTGGAATGTCTGGAGGATCCGCGCATCACGTCGGTGCTGGTCGTCGGCCGGCGCCCGGTGGGCGTCACCGCGCCCAAGCTGCAGGAGGTCCTGATCGAGAACTTCGCGGACTTCGGACCGATCCAACCCCGGCTTGCCACGTGCGACGCCTGTTTTTTCTGCCTTGGCGTTTCATCCGCCGGGACGAGCGAAGAGCGATACCGGAAACTGACCTACGACCTGACGCTCGCGGCGGCTGAGGCGATGGTGGCGGCGAACCCGGGGATGACGTTCTGCTACGTTTCCGGAGCTGGAACGGACAGCACAGGCCAGGGGAGCCGAATGTGGGCGCGGGTCAAAGGGCAGACCGAGAACGCCCTGCTGCGGCTACCGTTCAAGGCGGCATATATGTTCCGGCCCGGCTTCATCATGCCGCTCAAGGGCGTCCGGTCCAAGACGGCGATCTATCAGGCCGTGTACACCGTAATGGCGCCGCTGTATCCGCTCGTGCGGCGGCTGGCGCCGCGATTCACGACGACGACGGTGAACGTGGGCCGCGCGATGATCGCGGTGGCCCTTGGCGGGTACGACCGGCCGATCATCGAGTCGCCGGACATCGAACAACTGGCGAGGGAGCGTACGCAATGATTGGGTCGTCGGTGAGCATGATCGATCTGGTGCGTGGCAACTGGCTCTGGTTCGTGTGGGCGGGGATCGCCGTGTGCGTCGTCGTGGGGTACATCGTCGTCCGGCGGCGGTTGCATCGGGTGGAAGCAGCGGGCGACGTCCGGTCGGCGGAAGGGCGGGCGCGCCACGCGGCGGAGCACGCGCGGAAGCACCGGGGCGGCGTCGAGTAGCGACGTCCCGGAAATCGGGACTGCCTCTCACTCCCGCAAGCCCACACGCCGCCGGCCACAGCGCCCGCCGCAGCGCGAGCCGCTGGCGTTGCGTAGTTTCAGGTGCCATAATGGCGCCGCACCCCGGGGCCGCCGGCGTGCGTTCGTGTCCGTTGCTTCAGTATTGGAGAGAGTTCTATGCATCGCCTAGTCCGCCGCCTGGCCGTTGCCGCGGCGGGAATAGTGGCCGCCGTTCCGCCGGTGGCTGCTCAGCAGCGCGCCCTCCTGGACTCCGCGGGCGTCGCCCAGCGGTTCGCCGTGGAGAAGGAACTGGAGTCGGTCGCCGTGATCGACCGGAAGGTGATGGTGCCGATGCGCGATGGCGTGCGCCTGGCCACCGACATCTATCGTCCCAAGACCGCGTCGGGACCGGTACCGATCATCTTCGTGCGGACGCCGTACAACTTCAATTTCTGGGATGTCCGTAACAACGCGCCGAGCGACATGACCCCGATCCTCGATGCGGTCAAGCGCGGGTATGCGTACGTCGGCCAGAACGAGCGCGGGCACTTCTTCTCTGAAGGCAACTACGACATCCTGGGTCCGCCGACCACTGACGGCTACGACATGATCAAGTGGGTGAGCTCGCAGTCGTGGGCGAATGGGAAAGTCGGGCTCATCGGGTGCTCATCGACCGCTGAGTGGCAGATGGCGGTCGCCGCCATGTCGCCCCCAGGGCTGGCGACGATCATCCCCGAGAGCTTCGGCGCGGGTGTGGGCCGGGTCAAGCCGTACTACGAGCAGGGCAACTGGTACCGCGGTGGTGCGGTGCAGATGCTGTTCATCGACTGGCTCTACGGCGAGCAGAATCAGGTTCGTCCGTCGTTCGCCGCGAATACATCGCAGGACGATCTGATCCGCGAGTCGCGGATGTTCGACCTGGCGGCCCAGATGCCGCACGTGGACTGGCTGGAGGCGTTCAAGCACCTACCGGAGCAGGACATCATGAAGGCGGTCGATGCGCCGCGCGGCATCTTCGCGGACTCGATGCCGGCGGCCACGGGCGGGCGCATGATCCAGCGAACGCCGGACGATTCGGCCTGGTACCGCGGCGGGTTGTACCACGACAACACCACGATCAACATGCCGGGACTGTACTTCATGACCTGGTACGACGTGTCCGTCGGTCCCAACCTGGCACTCTTCAACCACGTGCGGCAGACGTCCACCTCCAAGGATCAATACGCGATCATCGCGCCCACGCTCCACTGCCAGTACAAGCGTGCGACCGAGAATACGATCGTCGGCGAACGAAGCGTCGGGGACGCGCGGTACGATTATGACGCGCTGACGTACGGATGGTTCGACCACTTCCTGAAGGGCGACAACAACAAGTTGCTCGATACCCTCCCGCACGTCCGCTACTTCATGATGGGAACCAACACCTGGCAGTCGTCCGACACCTGGCCGCCCCGTGGCGCGGAGCCGCTCTCGTTCTACCTCGCGAGCGGCGGCAAAGCCAACACGTTGACGGGCGACGGCGTGCTCACGCCGAAGGCTCCGGGTGGGGACAAGCCGGACGGCTTCACCTACGATCCGCTCAACCCGGTCCCATCGTACGGTGGCAACGTCTGCTGCCAGCCCGGACTCGCGGGCGGCGCGATGGACCAACGCAAGATGGAGGCGCGGCCCGACATCCTCGTTTACACGACGCCCGCACTCAAGGAAGGGATGGAGGTCAGCGGGCCCATCACGGTCACGCTCTACGTCTCGTCGGACCGAAAGGACACGGACTTCACCGTCAAGGTGATCGACGTCGGCCCCGACGGCGCGGCATACAATCTCGACGAGACGATCCAGCGGGTGCGCTACCGCGACGGATACGACAAGCAGGTGTGGATGGAACCTGGCAAGGTGTACAAAGTGGTGCTCAGTCCGATGAACACGAGCAACTACTTCGCGACCGGCCACCGCATCCGCCTGGAAGTGTCGAGCAGCAACTTTCCGCGCTTCGACCGGAACCTGAACACCGGTGGTCACAACTACGACGAGACCCAGACCCTGGTGGCGCACAACGAGATCCACCACTCGAAGCAGTACCCCTCCGGCGTCACGATCACCGTCGTCAAGCACAAGCCGGGACAGGTGGCGATGACCGGTGCGGGCCAGTAACCGGATGGTAAGACAGGTGCTGGCCGGGATACTGTTCGCCATGGGGCCGGTCATCGCCGGTCCCACGGCGGGCGCACAGGCGGCAGGCGCCCCCAACGACACGGCCGATGTACATTTCATGCAGGGCATGATCATGCACCACGCGCAGGCCATCCAGATGGTCAATCTGATCGCGGGCCGCACCACGCGCGAAGACATGCCGTTGTTGGGCCAGCGGATCGCGATTTCCCAGCGCGACGAGATCCGGCTGATGCGGACCTGGCTGCAGGACCATCACGAGATGGCGCCTGATTCGCTGGGTCACATGGCGATGCCCGGGATGGCGATGGGGGACATGCTGATGCCTGGCATGCTGACACCGCAGCAGATGTCGGCGCTGGCCGCGGCCAAAGGTCCGGCGTTCGACCGCCTGTTCCTCGAAGGCATGATCCACCATCACGAGGGAGCACTCGCGATGGTCAAGCAATTGTTCGGCACGAACGGCGCGGCGCAGACATCGGAGATCTTCCAGTTCGCATCGAATGTCGATGCGGATCAGCGCGCCGAGATTAGGCGAATGCAGGCGCTGCTGGATGCGATGCCCGCGAGCGGGAGCAAGCCGTGACCGCGGCGGGCCTCGGGAAGCGACCAGCGCACCATCAGATGACCGGTACTACTACCTCCATGCAATGCAACGGAGATCTGAATCCATGATCGGACGCACACCCACACGCGCAGCGATGGCGCGAACATGGTCGCTGTCACTCGCGGCGGGACTGATGGTGACCGCGGCGGCCGTGACGGCCGCCGGGGCACAGGCCGATGCGAAAGCGGACCCACGCGTCGGGCTGAAGGCGGGCTGGAAGGACGCGGGCGAAGCGGCGCGTGGCATGGCGCTGATCGGCCACGGCCAGAAGCCGGAAGGCTTCTACAACCCGGACAATCTGGGCGACTTCGCCTACCTGGATTCGGACCTCGCATTCAGCGGGCACTATGTCTTCCAGGGCAACTTCCACGGCCTGCAGATCTGGGACGTGTCCGATCCCACGCACCCCACGCTGCGCACTACGATGGTGTGCCCCGGTGGCCAGGGCGACCCGTCGATCTACGGCAACCTGATGTTCATGTCGGTAGAGGAGACCCGCGGCCGCGTCGATTGTGGTGCGCAGGGCGTCAAGGACACCGTCAGCGCCGAGCGGTTCCGCGGCGTGCGCATCTTCGACATCTCCGACATCGATCATCCCAAGAAGATCGTGGACGTCCAGACGTGCCGCGGGTCGCACACGCACACGCTGGTTCCTGATCCGAAGGACGCGGGTGTCCTCTGGGTCTACGTTTCTGGTACCAGCACGGTCCGGCCCGGCGCAGAGCTCGCGGGTTGCTCGGGCGCCGAGCCTGAGAAGGATCCGAACACCTCGCTGTTCCGCATCGAGGTCATCCGGGTGCCGCTCGCGTCGCCGCAGGATGCCAAAGTTGTCAGTTCACCGCGCATCTTCGCCGATGCCAAGACCGGCGCGGTCGACGGGCTCGCCAAGGAAATGAACGCGAAGGACACCGTGCACAGCACAGCCCGCACCGACCAGTGCCACGACATCACCGCCTATCCCGCGATCGGTCTCGCGGCCGGCGCCTGCTCGGGGAACGGGATCCTGCTCGACATCCGCAACCCGTCCCAGCCCAAGCGCATCGCTGAGGTCAGCGATCCGAATTTCGCCTATTGGCACTCGGCGACGTTCAGCAACGACGGCAAGAAAGTGCTCTTCACGGATGAATGGGGCGGTGGTGTCGCACCGCGCTGCCGCGCGACGGATCCCATCAAGTGGGGGGCGGACGCGATCTACACCATCGGCACCGATGGCAAGATGCAGTTGGGCGGCTTCTTCAAGATGCCGGCCCCGCAGACCGAGACGGAAAACTGCGTGGCGCACAACGGTTCGCTGATTCCGATCCCGGGACGTGACGTCATGGCCCAGGGCTGGTATCAGGGCGGCGTGTCGGTGTTCGACTTCACCGATGCGGCGCACGCGAAGGAGATCGCGTTCTTCGATCGCGGTCCGATGGACTCGACCAAGCTGCTCATTGCGGGCTTCTGGAACGCCTACTGGTTCAACGGGCATATCTACGGATCCGAGATCGGCCGCGGGCTCGACATCTTCGATCTGAAGCCGAGCGAGAACCTGTCGCAGAACGAGATCGATGCGGCGAAGCTCGTGCACTTCGACGTGTCCAACCCATCGGACCAGCCGAAGCTGGTGTGGCCGCCGGCATTCGTGGTGGCGCGCGCCTACCTGGACCAGCTCGTGCGCATGCATGGCGTCGACGCGAGCCGGTCGGCCGCCATCGGACACGATCTCGATGCGGCCGAGCAACTGAGCGGCAAGCCGCAGAAGGCGGCGCTGTCCAAGCTGGCGTCGCAGCTGGACCACGACGCGTCAGGCGCGGCCGATCCGGCCCGCGTGCACGCGCTGGCGGCGACGGTCAAGGCACTCGCGAACGCGTAGCGCCAGACTCGCAGGTTGCAGTTCGTAGTGCCGGACGCGTAACGGCGTTCGGCCGCGATCCGAGGCCCTGTGCCTGAGCGGCGCCAGTCGCCATCATCAGGGCCAGTGAAGTGGACGCATACCAGGGCGGGGCGCCGCACCGGTATGCGTCGCCGGATTGTCGTGCCAGCCAGCAAGGCCACAACATGCCCAATGCAGGATCGGATGGTCGCCAGGGCGGATCGCGCACTGGCGCTCGCCACGCGATCGTAGTCGGCTCTGGTCCAAACGGCCTCTCGGCGGCGATCGAGCTGGCCCGCGCGGGCTGGTCGGTGGTCGTGCGCGAGGCGGCTGATACACCGGGTGGCGGGGTGCGATCGGCGGAGCTGACCCTGCCGGGCTATCTGCACGACATGGGGTCGGCCGTCCACCCGTTCGCGCTATCCTCCCCGTTCTTTCGCACGATCCCGCTGGCCGCCCACGGGGCGCAATGGATCCAACCTCCCGTGGCATTCGCGCAGGTGATGGACGACGGCCCGGCCGTGCTGGTGTACCGTGATCTTCAGCAGACGGCGGATGAGTTGGGTGGCCGCGACGGCCGCCGGTACCGGGCCATGATGGAGCCGTTCGTCGAGCGCTGGGTGCCGTTTTGCGACGATCTCCTTGCGCCGACTGCGCCGACAAGACTGCCGCGGCACCCGCTGTTGTTGGCGCGGTTCGCCCGGTTTGGACTGCCGCCGGCTACCGTGATCGCGCGCACCTCGTTCAGCGGCGAACGCGCCCGAGCGCTGTTCGGCGGACTCGCCGCGCACAGCATCCTGCCGCTGACGTGGGCAGGATCGTCGGCCTTCGGCCTGGCGCTCGGGGCGGCGGCGCACGCCGTCGGATGGCCGATTCCGCGTGGTGGAAGCGGGACCGTGTCGCGCGCGCTGGTCTCCTACCTCGAATCGATCGGCGGCACCGTCGTCACCAACGCGCGCGTCCGATCGCTCACCGAGCTTCCCCCGACCGATGCGGTGATGCTGGATCTCACGCCCCGCCAGGTCGTTGCCGTGGCCGGCGACCGTCTCCCGGTGCGCGAGCGGAACGGGCTCTCCCGATTCCGCTATGGGCCGGGTGCCTTCAAGGTGGACTGGGCGCTCTCAGCCCCTATCCCATGGCGCGATCCGATGGTCGCGCAAGCCGCCACCGTGCACGTGAGCGGAACGCTCGACGAGATGATCGCCTCGGAAGCGTCCGCGTGGAATGGAACGCACACGGAGCGGCCGTTCGTCCTGCTCGTGCAGCCTTCGCTGTTCGACCCGGCGCGCGCACCGGCGGGAGGCCATACGGCGTGGGGATACTGTCACGTCCCGAACGGGTCCAGCATCGACATGGTCGCCCGCATCGAAGCGCAGATCGAACGGTTTGCGCCCGGATTCCGCGACGTGATCGCTGCCCGTTCCGTCATGTCGCCGGCAGGGCTCGAATCCTACGACGCGAACCTCGTGGGCGGCGATCTTGGCGGCGGGGCGAATACACTCAATCAGATCATCTTCCGGCCCATCCCGCGGCGCGTGCCCTACGCGACCGGCGTGGCGGGATTGTTCATGTGCTCGTCCTCCACCCCGCCCGGCGGAGCCGTGCACGGGATGTGCGGCTACCATGCCGCACGAGCGGCGCTGGCCGCCGCGGGCGATCGTTCGTAGCCCAGCGATCGGCGCGGGCCGGTCAGGCCGGCCGAGTCGCCACCGCGTGCCGGATCAAGCGAAGCGTCTCATCCCGTTCCGCACCATGCAGCGGGAGCCGCGGCGGCCGTACGCGTTCGTGTCCGCGACCGACCTCTTGCTGCACGAGCTTGATGTGCTGGACGAACTTGGGGACCGTGTCGAGCCGCAGCAGGGGTAGAAACCACGCGTAGAGCGCCGCGGCTTCCGCGCGCTGGCCCGACAGCGCGAGTTCCAGGAGCCGGACGGATTCGGCGGGGAACGCATTGACCAGGCCGGCGATCCATCCGACCGCGCCAACTCCCACGCTCTCCACGATCGCATCATCCATCCCGGCGAGGATCCGCAAACGATCCCCAACCAGTGCCTGGATTCCCGACACCCGGCGTACGTCGCCACTCGACTCTTTGACCGCATGCAGGTTGCCATGGCTTGCCGCCAGCTCGCCGATCTCGTCGGGCGTGATGTCCGTGCCGTACGCGATGGGATTGTTGTACAGCATGCAGGAGAGCGGCGTCGCATCCAGCACGGCGCTCAAGTGGGCCCGCGTCTCCCGCCGGTCGCCGCGATAGACGTACGGCGGCAACACCATGAGCCCATTCGCTCCCGTGCTGGTTAGCTCCCGGGCCAGCGCCACCGCTTCCGGAGTCGTGTACGTCGAGACGCCTGCGACCACTGGAACTCGCCCGCGTGCGGCACGCACGCATGTGCGGACGATGTGTATTCGTTCCGGGGTGGTCAGCGCAGGCGCTTCACCGAGGGAGCCGAGCGTGACGACACCAGTGCAACCGGCGCCGATGAGCCAGTCCACGTGCTGGCCGAGCGCCTCTGTGTCGACGGCAAGCGCGTCATCGAACGGCGTTGTGATCGCGGGCAGGACACCGCGCCAATCGCTCGCCTGCATCAGGCTGCAACCGCCGGAATGCCCCACCGAAATGGGTCGTCTGGTGCGAATCGAAGCACAGTTTCTCCAGTGATCCAGGCGTGTCCCTGGATGAAGGGCACGATGTCGTCGCCGCGCTGCACGAGCCAGCCGGTGAATACGGTGCCAGTGATGCCCTCCTGACGCCATCGCGCGCCGATGGCGAGTTGTCCGCGCGCATGCCGGACCGCCATCGTGGCCGAGGTGCCGGTGCCGCACGGTGATCGATCGTAGGCGACGCCGGGGCAGAGCACGAAATTCCTCCCATCGGCGTCCGGTCGCGCCGGCGGCCCCACCAGCTCGATGTGATCGATGATCGCGCCACCCGCGCCATGAATACCGGCCTCCCGCAGCGCATCGCGAATGGCGGTGGCCCGTCGCGTCAACTGGCCGGCGTGCGACAGCGTGAGCGCATCCGCGCCGTGCGTCAGGAAGAACCAGTTCCCACCCCACGCAACGTCGCCGGCCACCCAGCCTGCCTCGGGGACGTGGACCCGGACATCGAGCGCGTGTACGCGTGCGGGTACGTTCTCGATGACGACCGACCCGTCCTCGCCCATCGTGGCTTCCACTGTTCCGACCGGCGTATCGATCCGTACCCGGCGGTCGTGGATGCGGCCCAAATGTGCAAGCGTGCGCACCAAGCCGATCGTTCCATGCCCGCACATCCCCAGCAGTCCGGCGTCGTTGAAGAAGACCACCCCGCACGCGGATCCGCGCTCGACTGGCGGAGTGATGATGGCTCCCACCGCGACACTGTTCCCCCGTGGCTCGCTGACGATCGCGCGCCGGAGATGATCGAAGCGTTGCGCGACGTCACGGGCCCGCTCGGCCATCGTCGCCCCTTCGAGCGCCGGCCAGCCATCGAGGATCACTCGGGTCGGCTCGCCTTCCGTGTGCGAATCGATGATCGACACGCTCACCTCTCCGCGCCCGGATGTCACGGCGTGCCAATCCCGTAGAGCGTCGCGGCATTGGTCCGGAGTACCATCCGGGCAATCTCCTCTGCGCGCTCCCGCGTGATGTCGCCGTCGCGCATCATGCCAGTGAGGGCGATCGCCAAGGCGCGGCGCCCGTTCTGCGCGGATACCCAGCCTTCGTCGGCCCACCCGACGGGGTCGTCATTGTGGTCGGCGAACGCGTCGCTGCCGTACAGCACCTTCTCGGGGTACTCCTCGAGCCACTCGCGAAGCACACCGGACAGCGTGTGCGGCGACAGCACTCCGGTCATGAGCGAAAAGTCGGCGTAGACGTTTGGCTTGCCGATCATCGCCAGCGTCTCGCCGACGAACGGCCACCCGCCGTGGAGTAGCACGAACGTCGTGTGCCTCAGCGTCGAGTCGTTGAAGACGTCCTCGAGCTGCAGTGGGCGGCTTCCGCTCACCCGGTAGAATCCGCCCGCGAGATACATGCAGTGGATGTGCACCGCGAGCCCCAGCCGGCCCGCCTCACGCGCCACGGTGCGGAACAGATAGTCCTGCAGCGTACGGTATTCGGCGTGTGTGGGGAGCCCCCCGTGTACGTAGCGCGCGTACACCGCGGCAGCGGCCGGCTCCGGCGGATTGCCGAAGTCCAGGGGGCGGAGGTACGCGGCTTCGAACTTCACGGCGACCGCGCCCTCGTGCTTCATTCGCTCGAGAGTCGGCGTCACGACGCCGCTGACGTAGCCGCCGAGGGTGGGCGGCAGTGACGACTGCGAGAGCGCCGTGAGGTATCGTCGCAGCAGCCGCTCCTCGCGCGGGTACAAGGGCCGGGTGTCGGGCGTCGCCGCCGCTTCACGCGCCGTGTTGAGCGGCAGGAGCAGCGCGTCCACGAACGCGACCCACCGGAAACGGGGCGGTCCCAGTCCGCGCCCCATGGAGACTCGATTGGCGAGCATCACATCGGTGCCCATCTGGTCGAGCGCCCACTCGGCCGCTCGGTCACCGCGTTCGTGCGCGACGCCGGCTTTGAGATCCATGAGCGTCTTGACGTGCGCGGCACTGGTGTCTGTGTACTGATACCCGTACAGCGCGCGCCACGCGGCGATGTTGGCCGGGTTGTCGCCCCGCAATCCCGTGGGAAGCGGAAACGCGGGAATCGCGCCCAGCGGTAGCGCATCGTAGTCTGTGTCGGGCGCGCCGCCGGGCACTGGCGGCAGCAGCGGATGCGCGTGATTGTCGATCGCCTTGATCCCGGCGATATACGACATCAGCCCGGAGTCGGCCGGCGATTGCGCCTGTAACGCGGAAGGCGCGATGGCCGTGATCGCGATGGCCGTGATCGTGATGGGCAGGGCAAACGGTCGAGCCATGCGAATCCCTCGTGCAGAATCCGTGGGTGAATGAGCGCGCCGGACGCGGCCCACCATCGAGTGGGCGATGTGGCGTCGCCAGCCGCTGTGCGAGACCAGACGAGCATGCCGGATGATCACGGCGCCGGCGACCGCGCGGCCGTGACCGCCGAGACCAATGACGCCGCATGTGCGGCGACGGCGGCCGCGTCGTCGCCAGGGCGATAGAGCGATGAGCCGACGCCGACGGCGCTCGCGCCGGCCGCGAACCAGGGCGCCAGGTTGCTCGCGTCGATGCCGCCGACCGGTACGACCTGGGCCGCTGCCGGCAACACGGCCCGGAGCGCCTTGAGCACACGCGGGCTGGCGGCTTCCGCCGGAAACATCTTGAGCGCGTGCGCTCCGGCGTCCAGCAGTGAAAACGCCTCGGCCGGCGAAAAAAACCCGGGCATCGCCACGAGCCCCAACGCCCGGGCAGCTCGGACGATGGCTGGGTCGGCGTGGGGGGTGACGATCAGCCTGCCGCCCGCGCGCGCGATCTGGTCCACCTGTTCCACCCGCATCACTGTGCCGGCACCGATCAGCATCCGTTCCCCGAACCGCGCGTGCAACCGCCGGATGCTGCCGAGGGGATCGGGTGAGTTCATCGGCACCTCCGCGATCACGATGCCCGCCGCGTCTAACGCCGCCACGATCGATTCTGATTCGTCCGGGCGAATGCCACGCAGGACGGCGACGATGGGGCACCGCTCGAACCACGATGTCAGCTCCACGTGGCCCGGCCGGCGATCATACCGAGACCCAGCGCAGCCGCGTCCGCATCCGCGAGGCGCGCCGTTCCTCCGCATGCGGTGATGGCGCGGGTGTAGAGCGCGGACAAGGACGGCGAGCCGATGACCCAGACTGTCTCCCCAGGCGAGAGCGCGGCGCGAACCTCATGTCCGATCACGAGACCGGACAGGTACAACGCCGCCTCACCGTCCGCCATCAAGCCGGCGAGTCCGAGCGACCGCACACCGAACAGATGATGCAGCAACCCGCCTGGCTCCGCCGACCGCGCTACGCCCGCATCGAAGGCGGGGGCATCGCAGGGTGGCACATCGCGACGGTGTCCGTCGTCCGCATGGATCTGTCGCGCGAGAATCGTATGATCACGAATCGCCGCGAATGTCTCGCCGCTCAGGTACGTGGTGAATCCGGCGATGCGTCCGTCGGCCACTCTGGCCCATTTGCTGTGACTGCCCGGAAGACACGCCACGCCAGTCCCGAGCCCCGCCCCGATGATCTGTGTCTCCTCCCCGCGCATGATCTCGGGGATGCCGGCATCGTCCGCGCCAGCAACGCCGGGCACGATCCGCACGGCCGCCTCGCCGAACGGCACTGTACTGAGGGCTCCGGCGAGGTCGGTGAGGCCGGCGGGGCAGGCGACCGTACCGGACTCCTTCCAGCCCTGGCGGCTGCCGATCATGCCCGAGAGCAGCACGCGGTCCTCCCCGTCCGACAGCCACTCGCCCACGACCTCGTGCAGCGTCTCCGCGAATCGGCCGCCGGACACAGTGAGGATCCCGGCGCTCCGCTCGCGACGGGCGACAACGCGCCCGTCGCGCAGCCGGTAGGCCCGCAGGCTGCTGATCCCCCAATCCACGCCGATCATGGGCGCAGCGTCTATCGGGCAGGGGCGGCCGGGGCGACCGCGACGCAGTCGATCTCGACCTGGATGCTCTTCAATTGGCATCCGATCGTGGTCCGCGCAGGAGGTTCCGACGGGAAGAACTCCCGGTAAATGGCATCGTACTCCGCGAAGTGTGTGATATCGTTCAGGTACGTGTTGACCTTCACGACGTCGGCCAGGCTGGCGCCCGTCCCGCGCAGCACGAATTGCAGGTTCTCGAGTGTCTGCCGGACCTGCGCCGCGAAAGCGTCGGGCACGACGCCGGTCTTGGGATGTGCAGGGCCCTGGCCCGCGACATAGATGAATCCATTGGCCACGACCGCGTGCGAATACGAGCCGCCCGGACGAGCCGCACCTTCCACCATGATGGCCTGACGCATTATCGTCGTGTCTCCTGTAGTTGATAGCCAAACCCAAATATGGAGTCCCATGCGGCTCGCTGCCCGCAGGGCCGAGCGATGAACGAGCGGCCGCCGGCATTGGCGCGCGTTCTCAGTTTGCGGGACCTGATCGCGATCGTATTTGGGACGGTCATCGGCTCGGGTGTCTTCATCATCCCGGGGACCGTGCTTCGCGAGGTGGGAGCACGGGTCGACGTTTCGCTCGCCGTGTGGGTCGTCGGTGGCGTCCTGTCCCTGCTTGGCGCGTTGACGTACGGAGAGCTCGGCGCCATGCAACCGGAAGCGGGCGGCCTGTACGTCTACATCCGTGATGCGTTCGGATCGCTTCCCGCATTTCTGTACGGATGGTCGCTGTTCTTCGTGATCGGGAGCGGGTCGGTCGCCACACTGGCGGTCGCCTCGACGCTCTACCTCGGCAAACTGATCCCGCTCAACGCACCCGCGACCCACCTTGTGCCACTCGTGGTGATAGCGCTGTGCGCGATTCTCAACGTGCGCGGGACCCGGCAGAGCGCCACCGTCATCACGTGGATGACCGTCACAAAGATCGTGGCCATCGGCGGCATGACGATCGCGCTCCTCGCCGTCGGGCGGGCGCCGGGCGCCGTCGTGCCGCCGGCACCCCCAGCGATGTCGGCGCTCGCGTTGTTCTCGGCGTCCGGGCTCGCCATGATCGCGACGCTCTGGGCGTACGAAGGATGGCAATACGTGACGTTTTCCGCGGGGGAGACCCGCGATCCGCAGCGCACATTTCCCCGCGGGATCATCATCGGCACGGCCGGCGTCGTCGTGCTGTACCTCCTCGCCAACGTGGCATACATCCGGGTGCTGGGCGGAGCAGGTGTCGCGCGGTCCGACCGGGTCGCTGCGGACGCCGTCGGCGCCGCGTTCGGCCCGGTGGCCGCTGCCACCATTGCGATCGTCGCCGAGATCGCGGTGCTGAGCGCGTTGAACAGCGTGATCCTGACGGCGCCGCGGGTGTTCTACGCAATGGCGCGCGATGGGGTGTTCTTCCGGCGGCTGGCGGAAGTCCATCCGCGGTTCGGCACACCGGCGTTCGCGATCCTGACGAGCGCGGTGTGGGCGATGCTGCTGGCGGCCACCGGTACCTACGAACAACTGCTGACGTATGTGATCTTCAGCGGCTGGATTTTTTATGGACTGGGAGCGCTCAGTGTGTTCTGGTATCGCCGGCATCGCCCGGATGTGCCGCGCCCCTTTCGCGTGCCGGGCTATCCCGTGACACCGGCGCTGTTCGTCGTGTCGGCGCTCGCGCTCGTGATCAACACGATGTTCGGGCAACCCCTGCGTGCCGCGATCGGACTTGGCATCGTGCTGCTGGGCGCCCCGGCGTTCTACGCATGGCGCCGTGCGCCGCGCGGCACCGGGCCAGCTCCAGGCGCGCGCGCGAACCGCTCTTAGGCCGCTGGCCCGGACTTCGCGCGCACGGTCTGGCTCAGCATCCCTCCACCAGCGCGATCGTATCGGGGAGATTGGGCACCACGCACAGAAACTCGAACGGCTCGCCGGTGTGCGCCTGATACCAGTGCGGCGTGCCCGCGGCGATGTAGACGATGTCGCCGCGCCCGACCTCGCGCGTTTCATCCCCGATGCCGATCGTCGCACTCCCGGCCAGAACGTATTGCTCGTGCTCGACGGTGTTGGTATGCGCCGGCATCCCTCCGCCGGGCGCAATCACGAAGCGCCGCATGGCGAAGTGGGGGCCCTCATCGGGCCCGATGAGCACCTGGCGGGTCGTCCCCGTCCCGACCGAAACGGGTTCGGCTCGGACGTCATCCACGCGCTTGACGGACATCTGCTCCTCGCCGTGGAAAAAGAGAATCGGTGACACGGCCCAGTCGCCGCCGAGCGGCCGTCACGAGGGGGCCGCCCCTAAAGATAGGTGTGCTCCGAGCCGGTGCGCACCACGACGGGATCAGCCCGCCCCGCACGCCTTCCGCTATTTTTCGAGTCGCGCGCCGCACGAGGCGGCGCGTCCAACCACGCAGCGGAGAGACACCGCGTGTTCGTCCTGACAACTGCGCTGGCCTGCCTGTGTGCGGGACCAGTGCCGCATCCCCGGCCGGACAAGGGACGGTCCCATCGCGCGGGAGCCGTGCAGGATTCGGTGGGGATTCCCCCGGCTGCGACCAAGACCGGCTGCGCAGAGTTCGACGTCCGGCTCGGCGGCCCGCAGGGCGTGACGATCACGCCCACCGCCGGTGAAGCGTGCGGCGCCGTGCAGGTCACGATTAGCGGCACCGCCGCGTTCGATTCGGCCCGTCGTGTCGTGCGGTTGCCGGTGGCACTGAAGAACGCCGAGATCGTGCAGCTCCATCCGCCGGCGGCCGTGTTGTCCCGGCCCGGCAGTCTCGCGATCACCGGCGGAACGCCGGCGACAGGTGCGTTGCGGTACGCGGCCGTCGACAGCGTTGCGGGGGACTCGTTGCGGGTGGGGCGCCCCGACGCGCGCTGGGTCTTCGACCAGTCTCTCGGCGTACCAGGGGCGCCAGCGGTCGTGGCGTCGGACGGCGTGACCGTGGTTGCCCCCGGCGGCACATCCGCTCCGCGAATGGTCGGTGTCACGGTTCCGCGTGCCGTCACGGCGTTCCGTGTCACGCTGTACGGCGTCGGAACCAACGTCTTCACGGTCCCGGCCGCGGCGCCGGACCAAGTTCCGCTCGAAGAGGTCGAGGATTCGCGCGCGCCAGAGAACATCTTGACCAACGACCCCCGCATTCCGGGGCGGATCGTGCGCAACAAGCTCTGGCTTCTGTTTCGCGACAGTGCGTCGGTGGAGCAGCGGGAGGCGGCAGTTGATCTCGTACAGGGCGTCGTGATCGGCGGGCGGCACATCGGCCCCAGTCCGTATTACTACCTGCGAATCCCGGCGAATCCTGACAGCGGGGCCGGCCCGCTCGCTGCGGCCATCAGAACGCTCGCCGTCCTTCCGCAGGTGCAGCACGTCATGCCGGATGTGGTCACGGGCCCCGCTGTCCCCAGATAGCAGTGCGCGCCGTCTGGCGCGCGCCGCTCAACGCATCACCAGCGTGCGATAGGTGACGACGAGTGGACCGTCGTGGCCTGTGCGCGTCTCCGGCCACACGCCGAGGATCCAACCCGCGCCGAGCGACAGGCGTAGTCCGCGGTTCGGCAGGTCAGTCAGCAAATCGCCGGCCTGCGCCAGGCGGCCGATCGGGATCCGGGCGAGCAGCGAGCTGACTGACGGACCATAGATCACCGGAAGCGTCGAGCGGACGATCTGCTCGAACTTTTCGGGGCGCCGAGTCCGCGCGGCGGGCGTGTCGAAGTGCAGTGTCACACTGTCGCCGCTGCGCACGGCGACCAGACTGTCCGCCAGCAGTGTCGTACCCTGGCCCACGATCGGCTGAAGGGGCGGCACCACCGCACGGGGGGCCGGTGCGAGCATCGACGGCGACACGGACGCCACGGGAGCCGGGCGCGGCGTCTCGGCCTGCGCGTCGGGCGATACGACCATCAGGTGCGCTGCGCTCGGGCCTTTCGATTGCACGATCATTACGGCCGACGCCGTGTTGCGAATCCATGCGGGCGGCCGCCAGCCGGTGAACGCCGCCATGCCGGACACGCTGGCCATCGCGACCACGGCCAAGCCGAGGACGATGCTGCCTGTTATCGCGAATACCCGATTGTGGCGCGCCCGCGCCGCGAGCCTGGCTTCCCGGCGGCAATACAGGCATGCCGCGGTTCCGGGCCGGCGTTCGTGGGAGCAGGAGATGCCGAGTGTCGGCGACATGGACAGGCCGGTGGCGGAGGTGGATGCATTCCGGTGACGAACGACAGCGTCGCCCGGCAACCGCCGCGATGTACCCTCGCGCCGGCTGGATAGAAGAGCCCGGTAAGGGGCGTGGACTGTTCCGCCTCGATGGGCGCAATAACTTGCATCCATGGCCGGAACCGAGAGATCAGAACCCAGGGGCAACCGCGACCATCGCGACGCCAACTCGGCGGCGCCGCTGGGGTTCCAACTGGGTGGGGTCAGCGTCGAGGTGGACGGGCGGGTGGCGCACGACTGCGACGATACCTGGGACGCGAACTGGCTCTCCGTAACCGCGAGGTGCCAAGCGGCAGGCGCCGAGGTGGTCGTTCCGGCCGCGGTCATGACCAGCTGGAGCGTCGAGCGGTTCTGCAAAGGGCTCGAGGGACTGGCTGGGACGGGGGTGGGCTGCGCGTATCTCACGGCCGAAGCGCCGAACCTGGCCATGCGGGTCGAATCCCAGCAGGCGGACGCACCCATCACCGTGCGTGCCGAGCTCACGGCAGACCGCGCGGGGCAGGGCCACTGGTTTGCGTTCACGGTGAGCCGGGCGGATCTGCTCACCGTGATCGGGCGGTGCCGGGAGATCCTGGCATCCCACCCGGCGAATCAGATGGCCGGGTGAAGACCGTCTCCCGGTAGCCTCACGAGCCGACCACTCACGTGGACACCCCGTTTCGCTCCCGGCTCTAGCCCATTTCGGTAAGTCACTCAGCTACAGCTACCTACGCGACATTCCCGAACGTCGCCGGCGCGGCATCCCGGCGGCCCGACATTCGCAAATGCTCGGCGTGCCGGTGTCGGGGCAGGAGACGCGGGAGCTGTGGCGGCAACCCGTCTTCGGAACCGAGCAGGATGGTTGTACGCGTGGAATGGGGCCACGGCATCGGCACCCCCTCTTCCCGCCGCGAACGGACCCGCGATATACTTGCCCCGCATGGGTGAACCAGTGACCCCGCGTGGCCCGCAGGTGCCCGACCGCCGTGGGCTCCCAGTTGTCGTCGCATTGGCGACTTTGGTCGTCGTCATCAGCGGCCTTGTCGGAATCGTCGCACTGGTTGGCGTTCAGCACGCCACGTGGACGACTGGCACAGCATGGATTCTGTTGCGGGTCAGCGAGGGGCTGGCATGTGTCGGTCTCGCGTTCTCGTTGCTGGCTGCCGCGCTCACGCGGCCTCCGCTCGGCTATCGCGGATTCATCCCGTCGGTCGCGTCCGCGATTACCGCCGGGTGCATCGTGTGGTTGATCCTGTGGTGGCACGCGAGGATGACCGGCACCTAGACCAGCCCGTCCGCGAAGCAACCGGCTCAGCGCGCCGGGCTCGGCGGCGTGTTGGTGACTGGCCGCCACCGCTCGCCTGGTGCGTACGCTCCGACGGCGGCGCCCCCAGCCCCACCAACGAAAAAGCCGGCGACGGCGATTTCCGGTGCGTTCCGATTGGCCATGTTGCCAATGATGGCGCCCAGGACGGCACCGCCCAGCGCACCGATGATCCCGCCTTTGAGCGCACCGGCCGCGCGTGATCCGGATTGCGGACCCGCGCTGATCTCGATTCGCGTCACCGCAGGCCATGCCAACTCGACCGGCGACGGAACCGATTCGGCTGCGAGCGTGATGCTGTCAGGTGCGATGCGCGCGACTCGGCCCGTGACGGGGACGGAGACATCGCTCGCCACTCGTTCCCAGACGCGAACCCTCGCACCCACGGCGACCGGGCCTGCTGCGTGGGTCGTGTCAGTCTGTGCAGCGGCAGTGGTGGCCGCCACCGTGAGACTGCTGGCGATCACGGCCGCGAATCGGGTCGTCCGGCGCATCAGGTGCGGGTCCCGAGCGCGTGCGCGGGTCGGCGAGGCGGGTATGTGCGTCTCATCGTGATTGGCCGGCCGGCTGCAGGCATTGAGTATGTGACCTCGTCACTGTGGCGGTGCTGGGCGGAGCCCGGCGCGTCTGGGTGGGCCCCTCGTCTCAACTATCGACGCTCGAGCCCCGGGAAGTTATACCGCCGGGCGCCTGCCGAGGTGTCGGTCCCGGTCGCGGCGAGGGCCGGGAGCTTGCGGGGAGGCGTGGGCCGGCGGGGCAACGGGCCAGTAGAAAATGGTGTCCGATTGGGGCCCGGATGCATCGAGTTGGGCCGAGAATGAGCGGTTACTCGCGCCGATCTGGGCGACACCATCCGGTGTAGTATTAGGCGCCTCTGCGTCCTTCCGGTCCGTTCGACTGTCTTCCTCCGCCGCGTTCATGACATTCTCGTCTCGCACCTTCGTGTCTCGCACCTTCGTGTCTCGCACCTTCGTGTCTCG
>Ga0182024_10002807_pt1 | contig 42633 bp, 29 predicted proteins | sample P32metaG_FD_120480 | JGI IMG/M metagenome (GOLD analysis project Ga0182024, IMG submission 120480) | Permafrost microbial communities from Stordalen Mire, Sweden - P3-2 metaG (Illumina Assembly) | ecosystem: Environmental > Terrestrial > Soil > Wetlands > Permafrost | place: Sweden: Stordalen... | reverse complement strand
GTTGACCAGTTTGACCGTGTGCGGATGTGCCGAGAGTGGCCGGATGAAGATCCCCGGCCAGGCCGACCGCATCGGCAGCGGATCGGGGGCGAAATTGACGGTGGTGAACGTGATGCGCTTCGGAAGATTGTACGTGCTGGACCGCGAGGACGACACCATCCTGTGGGCCGGCGACGTTCACGTAGGCCAGACGCTCATGATTAACGGCTTCGCTCACCGGGCGTTCCTGGATGGGCGGATCGTCGCCGAGGGAGTTGTTCCCAAGCACCACTATGTGGTGTTTTTGAGCTGACGCCTTCAAGGCGTCACCCTGAGAGCCTTGACGTAATTCGTAGCACGGGCGTCCCGCCTGTTTTTTCGTGCAGAAACCACAGCCGGGACGGCCGTGCCACGAAAAACTCACAGGCTCTCAGGATGACAAGCACCTGCGTGCTTGTAAAGGAAGGTGTCCGAGTGCTGTCGCGAAAGGTATCAATGGAATCGCGTCCCACATGCCGGTCGATTCTTTCGATCGTCACCCTCTTCGCTCTAGCCCTTTTCGTCGCCGGCTGTTCCGGCGGCAACTCGCCGGTGCCGAGCGACGCCCGGCAGGTCCATGTCGGGCTGGGCGCTGTCCAGATGCGAGCGCATCATGACGGGCAACTCTGGGTCGTGGATGAAACCGACCACCGCACCATCTGGTCCGGCCCGGTCCATCGCGGCGATGCGATTGTGTTGTCTGCGCCGGACGATTCGCAGGGCACCTTGTCGGTCGCCGGTGAGGTGAAGGTCCAGAAGGGCCTTAGCCCCGGACATCGGTACGTTGTGTACGAGAGCGCTTAATAATTTGCCTCCGCCCCATCCTCGTCGCCATGGGTGTTGCGACGGGCGTGGGCCGGTTTTGTGGCCTGTGATGGGATCGGATCCCGTCAACAAGCCGTTCTAAGAATAGATGTTGTTCGGCCGCCGGCGCGGGAAGAGCGCCGGGCGAGCCGGTTCACGGGAAGGTGAGCTTCAAGATGAAAATCACGCGCCGGTTCACGAAACAGGGACAGGATGTCTTCTCGTCCATTCAATACGACAAGCGGACGAGCCGGATCAGCAATCCGGACGGGTCGGTCGTGTTCGAAATGAACGATGCGGAGATCCCTTCGAGCTGGAGCCAGCTTGCCACCGACATCATGGTGAGCAAGTACTTCCGCAAGGCCGGCGTGCCGCAAGTCGATGAGAACGGTCAGCCGCTGCGCGACGCCAAGGGCGAGGTCGTCACGGGGCCGGAGAAGAGCGCCAAGCAGGTGATCGACCGGCTGGCCGGATGCTGGCGGCAATGGGGCGAGAAGCACGGCTATTTCGACGCCGCCGAGGACGCCCAGGCGTTCTACGATGAAATTGCCTACATGCTGCTGACGCAGATGTGCGCCCCCAACAGCCCGCAGTGGTTCAACACCGGCCTCAACTCCGCCTACGGCATCACCGGTCCGGCCCAGGGCCACTTCTATTGCGACCCGCGCTCGGGGGACTTGCTCAAGAGCCGCGATGCCTACAGCCATCCGCAGCCGCACGCGTGCCAGCCTCACTTCGCTCCGATATCGACGCCGAAAGGGGCGATCCGGATCGGGAAGATCGTCGAGCAGAACATGATCGGTCTGGAGATCTTCGACGGGACCGACGAAGGCAAGGGCACGACCCGCGTGGTGGCGGTGCAGTGCAACGGCCCGAAGCTGGTGGACCGCGTTCAACTCTCCAGCGGGACTGCCGTCTATGCCACCCGCGACCACCTCGTGTACTGCATCCCCCAGGGCTCCACGATCGCGATCTGGTGCGAGATCGGCGAGCTGCGCTGCGGCGACAAGCTCATCGAGCGCGTGGCGATCAAGGAGCCGATGTCCAGGCCGTATTTCATGCCGGTCACTGCGGCGGCGGGGAGCGAGCCGGTCAATAGCGGGGTTTCCGAGGAACGCGCCGAAGTGCTCGTGCTCAACCGGCAGGTTGAGGTGACCGACATCACCGAGCTGGGCATCGAGACCGTCTACGACATCCAGACCGAGTCGGGTCAGTACCTCTCGAACAACGTGATCGTCCACAACTGCTTCATCCAGAGCGTCAGCGACGACCTGGTGAACTCCGGCGGGATCATGGACCTGTGGACGCGCGAGGCCCGGCTGTTCAAGTATGGATCGGGGACGGGTTCCAATTTCTCGCAGCTCCGCGGCGAGGATGAGCCGCTGAGCGGCGGCGGGAAGTCTTCCGGGCTGATGTCGTTCCTCAAAATTGGCGACCGCGCCGCCGGGGCGATCAAGTCGGGCGGGACGACCCGCCGGGCCGCCAAGATGGTTTGCCTCGACCTCGATCACCCCGACGTCGAGATGTTCATCAACTGGAAGGTGCGCGAGGAGCTCAAGGTGGCGGCCCTGGCCGAGGGGATCAAGCACTTGTCGCCGGAGCAGCAGGAGACCGCCAAGCGGCTGGGCCTGAAGCTCGACTACGACTTCAACGGCGAGGCCTATCACACCGTCAGCGGGCAGAACTCGAACAATTCCGTCCGCATCCCCAACCGCTTCTTCAAGGCGCTGGAACAGGACGGCGACTGGTGCCTGACCCGCCGGACCGACGGCAAGGTGTCTGAGACGGTCAAGGCCCGCGACCTGTGGGAGCAGATCGCCTACGCGGCGTGGCGCTGCGCCGACCCCGGCGTGCAGTACGACAGCACCATCAACGAGTGGCACACCTGCCCGAAGAGCGGCCGGATCAACGCCAGCAACCCCTGCGTCACCGGCGACACGCGCGTCCTGACCCCCGGCGGGATCTGGAGGCGGATCGACCAGATGATCCACCTCCCCGCCCGCGTGGTCACCAACCTCGACGGCCAGGAAATCCACGTCACCGACGGCGCATTCCCCACCGGGACGCGCGAGGTGTTCGAACTGCGGACCGCCGGCGGCTACAGCGTGAAGGTGACCGCGGACCACAAAATCTGGACGCGCTCGCGCGGCTGGGTCGAGGCCAAAGACCTCACGACCCAGGACGAGATCCAGTTGCCAGGCCGGCCCGCCTGCGTACACGAGGTGGGCGAGCCGCAGGACGTGCGCTTCTTCCAGCTTCTGGGATTGTTCCTTTCCGACGCCAACGCGCGGGCGAACGAGCTGCGCCTGGATGCGTGCCTGAACGACGCCGATCTGGTGGAAATCTTCTCGCGGTACGTGACCGAGCATTGGGGAACGCCGGCTGCACCCGCCGAGCGCGACACCGTTGTCGCACTCCCGGTCTACAACGACGACTATGTCAACCACGACATGATCGACACTGGTTTGCCCGCGTCGGCCGACTCTTCGATCATGACCGCGACGCTCTCCAATCGCCGGCTGATGAACCGGCTCAAGGCGTTTGTCCGGGCCGAGCCCGGCGCGCGCCGCCTGGGCGACGAGGCGTTCACCGCCGGCCTGGCCGCCCAGAAGCACCTGCTTCGCGGCCTGTTCACTGCTGACGGCGTCGTGACCGACGGCGCTCTCGAACTGCGCTCGACCAACGCCGCCTTGCTGGAAGATGTCCAGCTCATCCTGCTCGGATTCGGCATCCAGTCGGCGCGCATCTCCCGCCCTGAGCTTGTCGAAGGGGGTTTTGGGGGCCAATCAAACCAACGAATTAACGAAGGCGGAGCCTTCGTCAGCGGAGGCTTGCCCGGACGACGGGGCACGGCTGACGTGCCCGGACTGCGCAGCGGCGGAGCGGACCGGCCTCTTGGCGGCCCGAAAGCCGACGACTCGCGCGGCGACGCAGACTTGCGCCACGGCCTGCGTATCGACCCGGGCAGCCTCCGCTCTTTTGGCAAATACGTCGGCATCCTCCCCGGCCGGAAGCTCGAGCAGCTCGCCGACGCGATTTCCTTCGCCCGCGCTCGCGTCGAGGGCACACCCAATTTCGACCGGGTTGCCTCCTTCAAGTCCTTGGGCCGCAGGCAGGTCTTCGACCTGACCGAGCCGGTCACCAGCTCATTCGTCGCCAATGGCTTGACCGTCCACAATTGCTCGGAATACATGTTCCTGGACGATACGGCATGCAACCTGGCAAGCTTCAACGTGCTGACCTTCTTCGATGCCGAAAGCCGGCGTTTCGATCTGGAAGGCTACCGTCACGCCATCCGGCTCTGGACCATCGTGCTGGAGATCAGCGTGTTGATGGCCAGTTTTCCCTCGGAGGAGATCGCGCGGCGTTCGTTCAAGTTCCGCACGCTTGGCCTGGGCTACGCCAACCTGGGCGCCATGCTCATGCAGGCGGGCATCCCCTACAACAGCGACAAGGGCCGGGCGGTCTGCGGCGCGTTGACGGCCATCCTGACTGGTGAGAGCTACGCCACCAGTGCCGAGATGGCGGCGGAATTGGGGGCATTCGCCGGCTATGCCGAAAACAAGGCCGACATGCTGCGGGTGATCCGCAATCACCGCCGGGCGGCTTACGACGTGAGCCACAACTCAGCACATCGTCGCACATTTGGCGCCTATGAAAAGTTGGAGATCGAGCCGGTCGGCCTTAACGCCGACCAGTTCGCCGACAGCGACCCGATGGCCCCGGCGGCGATGCTGCAGGCCGCCCGCGAATGCTGGGACCGCGCCCTGGTCCTGGGCGAGCGCAATGGATACCGCAATGCCCAGACAACCGTGATCGCCCCGACCGGCACCATCGGGCTGCTCATGGATTGCGATACCACCGGCGTCGAGCCGGACTTCGCCCTGGTGAAGTTCAAAAAGCTGGCGGGCGGAGGCTACTTCAAGATCGCCAACCAATCGCTCCGGCCCGCCCTGGACAACCTCGGCTACCAGCCCGACCAGATCCACGACGTGCTCAAATACGTGATGGGGACGCTCACCCTCCACGACGCCCCGCACCTGGCATACGAGCGACTGTTGGGCCTCGGGTTCACCCGCGAGGAACTGGACAAGATCGAAACCGCCCTGCCGGGGACCTTCGAGATCTCCTTCGCATTCAGCCCCTGGTCGCTGGGCGAAGCGTTCTTCCGCCGGCTGGAAATTCCCGAAGCCGATTGGAAGGACCCCAAGTTCAACCTCCTCCGCCGGCTCGGCTTCAACAAAAAGCAGATCGACGAAGCCAACGATGTCATCTGCGGCCGCGGTACCATCGAGGGGGCGCCGCACCTCAAGGACGAGCACCTGCCGGTCTTCGACTGCGCCAACCGCTGCGGAAGGCACGGCGAGCGGTTCATCCATGCTGACGGCCACATCCGCATGATGGCGGCGGCGCAGCCGTTCATCAGCGGCGCGATCTCCAAGACCATCAACCTGCCCAATGAAGCCACCATCGAGGACATCAAGCAGAGCTACAAGCTGAGCTGGGAACTGGGCCTCAAGGCCAACGCTCTGTACCGCGACGGCTCCAAGCTCAGCCAGCCGCTGAACTCCAAGAGCGACGAGGACCTGGATTCGGCCGAGGAGGAAGATGCCGATGCCGTCGCCGACGCCAGGGAAGAGGTGGCGGCCGACGTGGCCAATGCCGCCATCGAGGTGGCGGCGGTTCAGAACGTCTCCAGCAGCGACAACCTCGCGCCGCTGTCGCCGGTGCATACGCACACGATCGAGAAGATCGTGGAGCGGATCGTGGAGCGGCCGCTGCGACGCCGCCTGCCCGACACCCGCCGGGCCGTCACCCACAAGTTCGACGTGGCCGGCCACGAGGGCTACATCACCGTTGGCCTGTACGACGACGGCCAGCCGGGCGAGGTGTTCATCCGCATCGCCAAGGAAGGCAGCACGATCGGCGGGCTGATGGACACCATCGCCACGCTGGTCAGCGTGAGCCTGCAATACGGCGTGCCGGTGGAATCACTGGTGCGAAAGTTCGAGCACGTCCGCTTCGAGCCCAGCGGCATGACCCGTAACGCCGACATCCCCATGGCCAAGAGCCTGGTCGATTACATCTTCCGCTGGATGGCCATGGAGTTCGTCGTCGGCTACCGCGCCGCCAATGCGCCGCAGCGAACCGCAAAGAAGAGTGGCGGCGTGGGGAGTGGGGTAGTAGGGAGTGCAGCCAAGGCGCCGCCTGCCGCCATCGTCGAGAACGACGACGAAGCGTCGTCGCCGGGCATGAGCAGCACGCTGCCGGCCATGAACCCGCCTAAGGCGTCCCCCGCCAAGAAGCCCGGCAACGGCCACGGCCCGCGATTCGACCCCGATTCGGCCAAGTCCTTCGCCTACGACAACCCCGACTCGCCGGCGGCAGCAGGCGACGGCGGACCGCACAACCCCCACAACGTCGCGCCGGAGCCCGGAGGCGTCAACCTTCGCCTGGCCATCGTCGCCGATCCCTTGAGCCAGCAGGGCAGCGAGTTGCAGGCCGACGCACCGGCATGCGACGTCTGCGGCAGCATCACCGTCAGGTCCGGCACCTGCTACAAGTGCCTCAACTGCGGGAACTCGATGGGGTGCAGTTGAGCGGAGGCGGTTGGTTCACCGAGACGCGAACAGTAACCGTTGTTGAAGAAGGCGGCGCCGTGGTGAAAGCGTCGCAAACCATGCGCAACGAAATGCTCGACCATGAACCAGAGTAAAGGCCGTGTCAAACGTGAACGCGAACGATCGTTATCAGTCAGTCACGCGGTAGTAGAACACACCGCGGTTTACATCCACCCAGACACACGCATCGCTGGGACCGCCGCCTGCGGATAGGACATTTGTGGCCCTATCCAGGTCGAACCAACAACTGAGGTCATGAAAGACGTCCTTACGAATGGGCCCCGCGTTGAATGGCAACTCGTCGTGACTCACCGGCTTCAGCTTTTTGCCCGGCGCAATCGCAGCAGCAGCTTGTAAGCAGACCGCGACGGGGGCTTCAAAGCGCACGTACCGCTCAAACTGTATCCACTGGCGATAGCCTGCGATCCGGATATTTGTGGCCTGTGGTGGAATTGTAATCGAAGCAAACGATTGTGCGCTTGACCCAGAGACCGGGCCAGAGGGCTCATCAACGTGAAGGCCGACCAGATACCAGAAAAACCAGCCGAGCGCGATGAGGACCAGAAACGTCCCAATCCACGTGCTCTTTGAGGTTCGGCGTTGCGACATTAAGCGTCATTCTGGGAGCCGCCGAAAATCCTGTCAATCGTCGTCATCCTTAACCTTATGACGCCCAGGCCGCTGGAGCTGGAGGTCCAACATTTTGAGCCCCTTGCCGTGGGCGCCGGCGAATTGGGCGGGGTACGTTTCGCCGGGGCGGGCGGCGGCCCAGAGCAGGCGGTTGAAGACGTCGTCGTCCACCTGGTCGGGGCGCGACAGGTCGAACTTCTCCGACAGTTCCGTCAGCCGCCGCTCCTCTGGCGATAGGGCGTGCTTCTGCTTGTTCGGCTCGTCCAGGGCGATCACATTCTGCACAACATCGAACGGATGCAGGTCGGGCCTGGCGTTGAAGCAATCTTCCATGCTCGGCGACAGCGCCACCATCTGGTTCATCGGGGGCAGACCGAGCATCAGGCACATCGTATGCAGGACGGCCGTCTGGTTGTAGAACTTGCTCACCACTTCGCCGCGCTTGGTATAGGGGCTCACCACGAGGCAGGTCGAGCGGTGGCCGTCGACGTGGTCGAATCCGTCCTGCGGGTCGTCTTCTTCGACGAAGATGCAGGTCTTGGGCCAGAACTGGCTATGGGAGATGGCCTCCATGAGCCGGCCAACCGCCAGGTCGTTGTCGGCAACCAACGCCCGCGGCGTCGGCGAGCTTTGCCCGGTCCCCGAGGTGTGGTCCTGCGGCAGGTAGACAATTACCAGGTTGGGCCACTTGCCGGCCTTCTGGAATTGCTCGAATTCCTTCAGGAAGCGCTCGATGCGGTATTGGTCGGGGATCTTCAGCAGCCAGCCGGGGTAATCGGTTGCCGTGTACGGTTTGAGCGGCGCCAGGTCGATCGATTGCTTGAATTTGACAGTGCCGGTCTGCTTCCATTCGCGCTCGACGTCGAACCAGGTTTTTGAGTCGTCGATCAGGTCGGGGAAATCGAACTCCCCGTAGTTGCGGAACGACAGGCCGTGCAGCAGGGCGGTGTCCCAGAGGAAATCGCAGGCGGCATAGCAGAGCGCATCGGTGCCGAAGTTGTAGCTGCGTGTCCAGGCGCCGAAGTCCTTTTCCTGGTAATCGGTGACCATCCCCTGGGTGGCCCACTGGTGGCCGTCGGCGGAGACGACGCCGTTGCAGTAGTAGTTGTCGAGCAGGGCAAATTGGTTGGCCAAAGCATGCTGGTTGGGCGTGACGTCCTTCCCGTAGATGCAGAGTCGTGGGTCGGAATTGCCCTTGCCGATGTCGCCGAAGACCTGGTCGTAGGTTCGGTTCTCCTTCAATACATAGACGACGTGCTCGAACACGCTCGGCTCGCCGGGCCGTGCCGGCACTGGCACCGGCGGACGATCGGGGCGGCCTCGTTCCATGGCGTGCAACGCCTCGGGGACCCGGGCGTCTTGCCTCACGCGCTGGGTATATCGGCTTAACTCATCCGCGTTCGGCAATTCCACGCGCGTCACGCTCCCCCGATACCGGTGAGAGTTCCAGGCGTGCTTCTCCGCATCCTCCTCGCGGGAGCCTTCACCTTTGACGTTGGCAACGAACAGGCTGCGGCCATCGCAGGCAATCGCGCCGGGGAACCATCCGGTGGGGATGAAGCCGGTGACTCGGCTCGAAGCGTCGGGCCCGGCGGCCAGATCGATGACGCCGATGGCGTTGTTCCCGCCGTTGGCGCAGAAGAGCGTTCGGTCGTCGGGGCCCAGAGCCAGCGCGTTACAGACGCTGCCGAACGGCAAGCCGGGGTCGGGACGAACGTCGATGGTTTCGGCGACCTTCCATTGAGCGAGGTCGATCACTGAGATTGTGTCGGAGTTGGCGTTGGCGACGAACAACCGTTTGCCGTCGGCGCTGGCCACGGCCTGGCAGGGGTGCAGGCCGACGTCGAGGTCGTCGATTGTCTTGCGTTGCCTGAGGTCGACCCGGGAGACGGTGCCGGAGAGCGGAATGCCGCGCCGGTCCACCGCGACCGCGGTGCCCACCGAGTCACCCGATAGCTGGCCTTGGGCCGGCGGCCTGCCGCCGAAGTTCGTCACGTATGCGGTCGATTCATCCGGCGACAAAACCACCGAGTATGGGCAGTCGCCCACCGGGATTTCCGCCGTCACGTCGCCGGCCCCCAAATCCACAATGGCAAGTGAATTGTTGATGGAAAGGCAGACGCAGGCGGTCCTGGCGTCTTTTGTGATGGCGATGCCCAGAGCATGGCAATTCTTTTCGCCGGCCTGCTTTCGGGCGGGGAGCTTTATCGGCTTGCCCCATTTCAGCCCGCCCTGCGTTTCCCAGGCGCCTCGGAGGAGTGAGGCATGCGAGCCGGTGACGTAGACGTTCACAGAACCGTCCTTGCCGGGCGTGGCCGCAATGCCATGCATTGAGCCGTCTTCTCCCAGGTAATGCGCCTGATCGAGGACGGTCCATTTCCCGGCGTCCATGACCGTGACGCCGGTTGCGTTTTTGACAAATGCAATGGAACCGTCGGGCGACAGTGCCAGGTCGAACGGCCTGCCGGGGTATGCTACGGTGGCTCCGGCGGGCCGGATGAGCTGCATATCCGGCGCGATGATGCCGTCAGCCGTTGGGCCGACGTGAGGTTCGGTTGTTGGGAAGGCGGCATGTGCGTTACCGGCGAGTGACACGACAACGCTTGTGCCAATGATTAACGCCCACGTGCTCGAATGACGGCAACGACTCATTTCATCACTCCGATCTTCAACTCACCAACCGACGACGATAACCTGCTCGCGCCCAATGACCAAAAATGCGCAATCGTTTACGATTAACGCTAAAGGCCGGAGCGAGCCGTGGTGATTAGCTGATACACGAATATGACCCAACCCATCCGCCAAATTGCGTTCATCGTCATTCTGTGCGTCGCCTGGCAACCGCTTCGAGCACGGGCAAAGGAAAACATCCCTGATTCGGCGGCCCTGAACGCCCCGTATGACCCGCGCACCAGCACTCGGATGACGGTGCCGGCTGACGAGCCGGCCCTCAAGGCTTTCAAAGCCGCCAATCCGCGCGATTACTATGTGTTCACCGAAGACCGCTCCGAGCCCATCCGCCGCAACGATATCGTGCCGGCGCACTGGGTCTCGGCGGACCACCCGCCGCTCGAGCAGTTTACCGGCAGCGTCCAGCCGGGCGAGTTTTACGTCTTCCAGTTGGGCCTGTATGCGGCGACTGCAGATGTGGGGCCGGTCGAGATTGCTTTCGAGGACCTCAAGGCCGAGACCACCATCCCCGCGGCGAACTTCCGGTGCCTGAACCTCGGCGGCGTCGATTTCGTCGGACGGCCGTTCCGCAAATCCGTCATCGTGAAGCACGATCGCGTGCAGGCGCTGTGGATCGGGGTGGACATCCCGCAGTCGGCCAAGGGGACCTATCAGGGCCGGCTCATCGTGCAGCCGGCGGGAGGGAAGCCGACGCCGGTCTCGTTGAAGCTGGCGGTCCAGGGGCCGCCGGTGCAAGACCATGGCGATCTGGATTCATGGCGGCTGTCACGCCTGCGCTGGCTCGATTCGACCATCGGGCTGGACGACAACGCGGTCGTCGCCCCATTCCTGCCGCTGGCGCGGGACGGCGATTCGATACGCCTGCTGGGCCGGCGGCTGATGCTTGATACCTCGGGGCTGCCGGCGCAGGCGACGTCGTATTTCAATGCTGGCAACACGCGCATCGAAGATCGCCCCACCGACGTGCTGGCCCGGCCGTTGCGGCTTGTCGTGGAAACCGACCAGGGCGAGGTAGCGTTTACGCCGTCGCCGATCCGCTTCACGCGCGAGCAGAAGGGCGCAATCGAGTGGGCATGCGACTGGACTGCCGACGCGAAGCCGGGCTTGACCGTCTCACTCCACGGCCTGATCGAGTTTGACGGATACCTGCGTTACCAGGTCCGCGTCAAATCCGAACATGAAACGACGTTGAAAGATGTCCGACTCGAGTCGGCCTTCAGCCCGGCGGCTTCGACTTATTTCCTGGGCTTGAACCACCGCGGCGGCCTCCGGCCCGCCAGCCTCGACTGGAAATGGGACCCGGGCCTGAACCAGGACGGCTTCTGGATCGGCGCGGTAAACGCCGGCCTGAAACTCCGGCTCAAGGGCGCCAACTTCCGTACGCCGCTGGTCAATGCCTATTACCACTTTCGCGAACTGGCCATCCCCGAATCCTGGGGCAATGCCGGCCACGGCGGCATCCGCCTCCGCAGCGCCGACGGCGGCGGCGCCGAAGTCACCGCCTTCTCCGGCCCGCGGACGCTCAGGGCCGGCGAAGAGCAGGCATTCGATTTCGATTTGTTCCTCACGCCCTTCAAGCCGATCGACACCGACGCGCAGTGGCGCAACCGTTACTTCCACCCACACCAGGGCCAGGACGATCCGGACCTGCGCGACCCATCCCGCATCAAGGCGATGGGAGCGACGGTCATCAACATCCACCACAACAAGGAGCCGAACCCGGTCATCAATTACCCCTATTACGACCGGTCGTTCCCCATCCTGCAAAAGTGCGTGGCCGACGCCCACGCCCAGGGACTCAAGGTCAAGATCTATTACACGGCCCGCGAGATCACCAACAACCTTCCGGAACTGTGGGCCTTCAAGAGCCTGGGCGAAGAGGTCATCCAGGCCGGTCCCGGCGCGGCGGCAAAGCCCGTCACCAACCCGCAAGGCCCGCATCCCTGGCTGATCGATAACCTGCGTGATGACTTCATTCCCGCCTGGCGGGAACAATTGACAGGCCGGTACGAGGGGATGCTCGACCTGGCCGTGCTGACGACGCCGGATTCACGCATCGACAACTTCTACCTGGAAGGGCTGGCGTTCACGCTCAAGCACGCCGGCATCGACGGCCTGTACATCGACGACACGGCCCTGGGGCGCAAGAGCTTCCAGCGCGCCCGCCGCATACTCGATGCGCAGACGAACGACGGGCAGATCGACATGCATTCGTGGTCGCACTTCAACAACCTGGCCGGCATGACGCCGTCGGCCTATCAGTACATGGAGAACTACCCGTACACCAATCGCATCTGGTACGGCGAAGGGTTCAGCTACGACACGCCGCCGGACCAATGGCTCATCGAAATGTCGGGCATCCCCTTCGGCCTGCTCGGTGAGATGATGGGAGAGCATCCGTTCAAGGGCATGGTTTTCGGCCAGACTTCGCGTCTCGCCTGGTCCGGCAACCCGCGCGGCATCTGGAAGCTCTGGGACGATTTCGGCATGGCCGGCAGCGAGATGATCGGGTTCTGGGACAACTCCTGTCCCGTAAAAACCGGCAACCCGCAGGTTCCCGCCACCGTCTACCGCAAGCCAGGCAAGTGTCTGATCGCCCTGGCCAACTGGGGCAAAACCGAGGCGACGGTGCGATTGAAGGTTGACTGGAAGGCGCTTGGCATGGACCCGGCGCGCGTGATGCTGCGGGCTCCGGAAATCGGCACCAGGGTGCAAGCGGCTCACACATTCGCACCCGGGGATGAGCTAAAGATTTCTCCCGGGAATGGCTGGATGTTGATCGCGGAGGAAGTGCATCGTTAGCCATCACGAGGTCGGTAAGCGTGAGTTGGGTTGCAGGATGGGAGAATCCGCCGCTTGCTGCTTCGCGAATCAGTTGTGCGTTTCCCCTTGCTGAAGCAGCCCCTGCAAATCCAGCGGCCGGGTGAACATATCGAGGTTCCCGGCAGCATCCTTCGGCCACTCGGCGCGGGGCCGGTCCCAGTAGAGTTCGACGCCGTTGTTGTCGGGGTCGCGTAGGTAAAGGGCTTCGCTCACGCCATGGTCGGCGGCGCCGTCCAGGCTGATGCCGGCCGCCATCAAACGGCGCAGCGCATCGGCAAGGGCGGCTCGCGTGGGGTAGACGACGGCCAGGTGGTAGAGGCCGGTGGTGCCCTCGGGCGGAGGCTGGCCTCCGAGGCTTTCCCAGGTGTTCAGGCCGATGTGATGATGGTATCCGCCGGCCGAGAGAAACGCCGCTTGTCGGCCGTAGCGCTGGGTGATCTCGAAGCCGAGGACGCCGTTGTAGAAACGCAGGGCGCGGTCGAGGTCGGCGACTTTCAGGTGGACGTGTCCGATGCGGGTTTGGGGGTGGACGGGAGTGGTTTCGCTCATGGTGGGGCCTTTCCTGCTGTAGTGTAGGAGGGCAGGGCACGACGTGACGGGTGGAAGATGACCTTCCCTAGAACACCCAAGCCGAGGGCGCAGCGCAGCGGAGCCTCGGATCTGTCAGTCGCACCGTTCTCCGAGACATCCGGGGCTCCGCTGCGCTGCGCCCTCGGCTTGGGTGTGCGGGAACCTTTCTCCCGCGCACGTCAATGGAAATCCCGCGATCGCGCCTCGAAGCCCTCAAGCAATTCGCTACGGTCCTGCAACCGGAAGGCCAGCACGTGGATGACCTGTCCCTGGCGTTCGACCTTCCCCTCGGCCTGCAGCAGCATCGAGTGGCGTGCGGCGGCACGGTAGCGGTCGAAGATGTCGGGTCGGACGATCAGGTTGGCCACGCCGGTCTCGTCCTCGATCGTGATGAAGACGACGCCGGACGCCGTCGCCGGACGCTGGCGGATGAGCACGAGCCCGGCCACTTTTACCCGCCGGCCGGGAGGGACCATCGGGAGCTTGTCGGCCGGGGTGATTTTCTCGGCGGCCAGTTTCTCGCGGATCAGCGACACCGGGTGCCGCTTGAGCGACAGGCCGGCGGTGGCGTAGTCGGTCATGACTTCGCTGCCCAGCGGCATGACCGGCAGATCGGCTGCCGGCTCGGCCGGTGCGTCGGAGATGGCGTCGAACAACGGCGCATCGCTGTCTTTCAGGGCCATCGCCTGCCAGAGCGCCTGTCGGCGGGAGAGCCCCAGGGACCCGAATGCATCGGCCTCCGCCAGCCGCCGGACCGCGTGGGCGGGAATGCCGGTGGCGCGGTGGAACTGGGCGATGGAGGTGAAAGGGCAGGAAAGCCGTGCCCGGCTGTCGGCGATCTGCCTGGCATGCGCTTCGCGCAGGCCTTTGACCAGCCGCAGCCCAAGGCGGACGGCGGGGCCGCCGCGGCCCCAGGTGGATTTTGAGGGAGCGGTGCAAACAGCGGAGTTATTTACACCTCTTCGAGCGCCCTCTGGTCCCCTCTCCCGGTACTCCGGGAGAGGGCTAGGGTGAGGGTCTTTTTTTGTACCCGTAAGAGAATTTACCCTCATTCCAGCCTTCCGGAGTGCCGGGAGGGGGAGTATGGCGCTTGAGTTGCTTGTAGGGTCCGCACTGCGGACCGTCGTTTCAGGCACGGACGAATCGACAAGAACGGTATTAGCTCCAGCGCCCTCCACGCCGGGGCAAGCGGCGCCGGTTGATGTGCCTTCGTGTAGTGTCGTAACGCCGCGCCGCCCCGGATCCCGTAGCGCGTCCGGATCCGGGGCGGCGCGGCGATGCGCGTTATCGGTAATCGGAGTCTCTTGGCGCCGCTTTGCCCCGGCGTGGAGGGCGCTGGAACTGGTGGAAGTTTCGGATTCGGGTGAATCGGTCCGCAGTGCGGACCCTACAGGAATCACGTTCTGCTGATCGGCGCCGCTACTCGAACCCGCTCCCTTACCCTCCCCCGGAGTACCGGGGGAGGGAATAAGACCAGGACCTTCGGTGCTTGCACCGGCTTCCTCCAACGTGCAATCCCATCCGCTGGCATTTATATCGACCGGACGGATCTGCACGCCGTGCTCGGCGGCGTCGCGGACGATCTGGGCGGGAGCGTAAAAGCCCATCGGCTGGCTGTTGAGCAGGGCGCAGCAGAAGGCGGCGGGGTGGTGCCGTTTGATCCACGCCGACACGTATACCAGCAGGGCGAAACTGGCGGCGTGCGATTCGGGGAAGCCGTACTCGCCGAAGCCGCGCAGCATGCCGAAGCATTGCTCGGCATAGTCGCTGGTGTAGCCGTTGGCGGTCATGCCTTCGATGATCTTGCGATGGAAGGTCTCCAGCGCGCCGTTGCGCTTCCAGGCGGCCATGGCCCGGCGGAGCTGGTCGGCCTCGGCGGCGCTGAACCCCGCCCCCACCATCGCCACCCGCATCGCCTGCTCCTGGAACAACGGCACGCCCAGCGTCTTGCTCAACACCTTCTCCAGCGCGGCGCTGGGGTAACTGACCGGCTCCTCGCCGTTGCGCCGCCGCAGATACGGATGGACCATGCCGCCCTGGATCGGTCCCGGCCGGACGATGGCCACCTCGATCACCAGGTCGTAAAAGCACCGCGGCCGCAGCCGCGGCAGCATCGTCATCTGCGCCCGGCTCTCGATCTGGAACACGCCGACCGTGTCGGCATCGCTGACCATGTCGTACACCGCGGGGTCCTCGGGGGGGATGGTGTGGAGTTCCAGTGGGGCGGACGGGATTTCCGTAGGGTCCGCACTGCGGACCGTTATTCCAGGCGCCGGCGAATCGGTCCGCAGTGCGGACCCTGCGGAAGCCCGCCGGTCATTCACCAAGGCCAGCGCCTTGGCGATGCAGGTGAGCATCCCCAGGGCCAGCAAATCCACCTTGAGGATGCCCAAGGCGTCGATGTCGTCCTTGTCCCATTCGATGACGGTGCGGCCGGGCATGGAGGCGTTCTCGACCGGAACGATTTCCGAGAGCAGGCCGCTGGTCATCACCATGCCGCCGACATGCTGGCTGAGGTGGCGGGGGAAGCCGAGCATTTCGCCGCTGAGGCCGACCACCATGCGCACGGTGCGGTCCAGCGGGTCCAGGCCGATCTCGCGGATTTTTTCGGCGGTGAGGGTGCCGCGGTCCCACCAGTCGAGCCGGCGGGCCATCTGATCGACAGCGTCGAGCCCGAGCCCCAACGCCTTGCCGACGTCGCGGACGGCCGATCGGCCGCGATAGGTGATGACCTCGGCGGTCATGCCGGCACGGTCGCGGCCGTACTTTTCGTAGACATACTGGATGACCTCCTCGCGCTGCTCGTGCTCGAAATCGACGTCGATGTCGGGGGGTTCATTGCGGGCAGCGCTGACGAACCGCTCGAACAGCACGTCGATCCGGGCCGGGTCCACCGCGGTGACGCCCAGGCAGAAGCAGACGGCGGAGTTGGCCGCCGACCCGCGCCCCTGGCAGAGGATGCCGCGCGAGCGGGCGTAGGAGACGATGTCGTAGACAGTGAGGAAGTAGGCTTCGATCTTCAGTTCCCCGATCAACTGCAGCTCGTGCTCGATCAGGGAGCGTACGCCCGGCGGGATGCCGTCCGGGTATCGCGTGGCCGCCCCGGCCCAAGCCAGGTCGGCCAGGTATTGCAGCGGCGTGCGGCCGGCGGGGGCCAGCTCGTGGGGGTACTCGTAACGCAGCTCGTCCAGGTTGAACGAGCACTGCTCGGCCACCTCCAGCGCCCGGCGGACCGCCTGCGGGTGGGCGGCGAACAGCGCGTGCATTTGCGCGGGGGATTTAAGGTAGCGCTCCCCATTTGGAAACAAGCGGAAGCCCGCCTCCTGCACCGAGCATTTTTCGCGGATGCAGGTGAGCACGTCCTGCAGCGGCCGGCGGTCGGGGGCATGGTAGTGGACGTCGTTGCAGGCCAGCAGCGGCACGCCGGTGGCCCGGCTGAGCCACGCCAGGTTTTCCAGCCGGGTGTGGTTGTCCGACTCATACAGGCAACTCACCTCCAGCGAAAGCCGCTGGCCCAGGGCCGCCTTGAGGTCCCCCAGCAGCCGGACGAACGAGTCCGGGACGGGGTCGGGCGCGACGGCGGCGGCGAGGAGGCAATCGCTGTATTCCAGGAATTCCCGGATGGAGAGGCTGCATTCCCCCTTGCCGGAGCGGCGTTTGCCCAGGGTGAGCAGCCGGGAGAGCCGGCCGTATGCCGCGCGGTCGGCAGGCCAGACCCGCAGCGGCGGGTGATCGACAAAGGTGAGTTTGCTCCCGACGACCAGCTTGAGCCCGGCGGCCTTGGCCGCCACGTGCATGCGGACGACGCCGGCCAGCGAGTTGAGGTCGGTGACGCCGATCGCCCGATAGCCGAGGTCCGCCGCGCGGGCCACCAGTTCGTCGGGATGGGAGGCGCCGCGCAGGAACGAGAAATTGGTGGTGACCGACAGTTCGGCATAGGCGTACTCGCCCGGCCGCGCCGCGACAGGCGCGGGCAAAGGAGCGGTCCGGAGTTTGGGGTTGGCTTGTTCGGGCATGTTCGACAGTTGCTAGTCGCTAGTTGCTAGTGAAATGCGCGTATGCACTTGGAGCAAAAACTAGCAACTGGCAACTAGCCACTAGCAACTGCTCAATCAAACATCCCATGTAAATACCACTTGCGCGTTTCGGCGACCTGGAACATCCAGAACCGTCGCCCCGCTGTGTCTTCTACGTCGAAATAATCGCGGGTCTTGTGGCGGCCTTCCCACCAGGTGCCGCTGATCCGTTCGGGGCCGGCGGCCCGCGCCACCTGGAACACGGCGGCTTCATATGTGAACGACACCGGGACGCCTTCGAATTCCCCGGCCGGCACCGCCGTGCAAAGCACCTCCGCCGGCGTGGGCAGCAGATGGAGCGGGCGAGGCGCAATTCCCCCTCCCCCGGAGTACCGGGGGAGGGGAAAGAGTGATTTGCCAGTTTCTGTAGGGTCCGCACTGCGGACCGTCATTCCCGATGCGAGAGAATCGGTCCGCAGTGAGCGCGAGAACGTTTCAAGTGCCGCCGGTGCCCTCACCGGCGGAACGCTGCTTGGCGCGGCGAAACCGCCGGTGGGGGCACCGGCGGCACTAAAGATTCCCAAGCTCGGGGCGGGCGCTTCGCTGCGCTCAGGACGACAAGCACTGGCGTGATCGTGGTCGCTGTCTTTCATTCTGGAAGGAAGATAAAGCGGGCTCCCACCCTTACCCTCCTCCGCGGTTCCGGGAGAGGGAATAAGACGGGGCATCTTCGCCCTGGAATCGGAGCCAGGAATCTCATCAGCCTCCGTGTACCGGAACGCCTTCTCCGGCAAGTGCGACTCCACGAGCTTGGCAAACAGCACCGCACCTTCCCCCAGCCGCACGCGCAGCCGCTCGATGAGGTGGCCCATCTCGTTCTCGGCGGCCTGCGTTTCGTGGTCGAGCAGGTGGAGTTGCTCTTGCGTCACCCGCTCGAAGACGGGGACCGATAGCTGCAAGCCGGCGAAACCGTCGCCTTGCTTGACCGTCTCGGTGGCGCAGCGGAGGAGGTTGAACAGGCTGGCAGCATCGCAGGTCGGGCGGGAGAGCAGGATCGTCTTGCGGACCGGGGCGGCACGCGGCAGCAGGTAGTCGGCGAAGAGCTTGCGTGCGCCGCACCCGCGCCGCCGCAGCTCCGCGAGCACTTCGGCGAGCAGGCGCTGGAAAACCAGCCAGATCGTTTCCAGCGAGTCGATGACGACGCCGTCGAAATCGAAGCGGGCGACGATTGGCTCGGAGTGCCTGACGGCCACGAGCGGCTCGGGGGACCGGCCCAGGGCCTGGTCGAGGCGGGTGAGGACGGACAAGCCGAACCGCGCCGGCAGCGATTCGCGCGGCAGGCGCATCAACTGGCCGATCGTCTCCACCCCCAGCGCGCCAAAGGCGTCGGCCAGGCCGGCTTCGAGACGCAGCGCCTCGACAGGCAGCGGCGCCAGGGCGCCCGGGATTTGATCGGGAGAAAAAACTCCGCCGCGGCCGAAAGAAGCCAGCGCCCACGCCGCTCCGGGCGTGGGGGCGATGGCGATGCCGTGGGCAAAGTTCAGGCGGGCCACGGCCTCGGACGCGAGGCGGGCCAATCGGTCCATGCCGCGGAACAGGCGCTCGCTGCCGGTAACGTCGAGCATGAGGGCGTCGGGCGGCTCGACCGCCACGGCAGGGCTGAAGCGGGCCATCCACCGGGCCAGGCTCTCCAGGGATTTGAGGTCTTTGTCGGGGCGGTAATCGTCGTGGGTGAGGGCGGGGCACAGCGCCCGCGCCTCGGCCAGCGTAATGCCCGGCCGCACGCCCCGCGCCCGCGCCGCCTCGCAAGCAGCGACGACCACCTGCCGGGAGGCTATGGTCTGGACAAGGGCCAGGAACTTGCCAGACCACTGACAATCACCCGACTCACGCCGACGCGGGGACAGCCTGCGCCGCAGCCGATCGATCGGCCACTGCTTCAAGCGCACGCACATGATGTGTTTCACGGCAGACCTCCAGGAGAATGTTTTTCCCGAGACATCCTCCGTGACCGTGAATGAGCTCGACGCTGCAGCGCTGGACCATCCGTCCTCCCGGCGCGGGCCGGGCCATCCAGCGCGTGGCGGCGGCGTACGGCGAATGCAAAGCGCCCGCCGGCCGAATCAAAATCCCCAGCCCCCCGCCATGCTCGGCGGCCAACTGGAGCCGCCGGGCCTGCACCCGCGACAGCCGCGGCGGCGCCGCCACGCAGGCGGCGATGCCCCGGCAGCGCAGGCACTCGGCGACCGCCCACAGCGCGTCCGCCGGCGCCCTGGGCCGCAGGACCAGCAGGCGTTCCAGCGGCAACCCCAGCGCCGCGACGGCCGGCGGGTACAATTCGCCGCGCGTATCACACCAGGCGACCCACCCCCCCTGCTGCCCCGCCGCCCGCGCCACCAGGACCGGCAGCAAAAACGGCGGCGTCGCCGTGACGCCCAGCACCTCGTGGATCGCCCCCGGCGTGAACCCCCCGCCCGGCGCCAGGGCGTCCAATTCGGCAAGCCCGGTGGAGATGCAACAGGCGTCCGCCCCGAGCCGCGTTTGCGCGGTGGACAGGGTCCGCAGCAGACCGTTGATGGAAGTGACGACACGCACCGCAACCTTTCCCTTGTTCGCACTAAGTTAGGGTAACAGTCGGGAGGGTGGAAGGTCAACGGATTTATTTATTGTGCGGTTTGGCGGGTACTTGATGGCCGTCAGGCAGGGGACCAAGCGAATCGAAAAGATTAGGATTAAGATTAGGAAGAGGAGTAAGAGAAAGAGCAAGATTAAGAGAATTATAAAAGGCAACGCGCGCGACTTAAGTCATACTCCTAATCTTAATCCTCTTGCAGTGCTGAGAGCTCATCGGCGCGCCCTCCACGCCTTCGGACGAGTGGCCTTGCGGGCTCGGTCGACGATTTTGTCCAACTGATCCTCAGTGATGCCGCTCTTCCGGAAGTCGGCTCGGACCGGCATGAGAATCTCATCGAACGTTCTGTCGGCCAACATGTCGCGCTCGATGAGACGCTTGACGTAGTCGGCCTCACGCACGCCCAGGCGAGCCGCCTCATTTTTGAGGCGGCGTTCGATTTCTGGGGAAAGAAAGATCGCTAATCGTCAAGGTCAGGGCTTCCCCATGTGGGATGAATTGGCCGTGGGCGTCTTGCTGGAGCCGAGCATCGTCACCCGAAGCGAGAAGATGCTCGTTGACGTGGATACCGACGGCAACAGCGCCGGCTATGGCAACACGCTCTGCTGGCCGGTCGGTGCGGGGCCGGGGCTGGGCGAGCGCATTGTGAACGTGGTGCGCGAGGTGGACGTGCCGAAGTTCGAGGAATGGTTCGTGAAGACGCTCAACGGGCCGTCGCCGGGTGCTGGAAAGTGATTCCAGAACCGGATGACCGCCGAAGATTGCTGAATGGGTGCCATGGGTGCCATGGGCAAGCGTACTCGCTTGCCCGTGTTTTTTGGGGTCTGTAACCGGCTCCACGGGCAAGCGAGTACGCTTGCCCATGGCACCCAGGAGGGCTTTGAAGACCGCTTCTTAGCTTAGGGGGTCGCCACCGTTACCGCGACCACAGATAAACTGGCGCCTCCCCCACCTCGACCTCCACTCCCCCGGCCACCTGCTTCCAATCGGCTTTTTTCGGCGCGGTGTCGCCGGTGGCCATCTGCTCGCCGCGATAGATTCCCTGGGCGGCGGACGCGCCGATCCCCAGCACCGCCTTGGCCGAGCGGTCCGAGCCTGTGGGCGACCAAGCGACGAACAGGCGCTCTGTTGATTGGGCCGGGTTTTCGTACTCGAAGCAGTACAACTCGCCGGCGGTCTTCGCGACCGCTTGTTTGAAGCGATAGTCGCCCAGGTTGCGGTAGAGTTGGGCCATTGCGTAGAACGACGGCTTGGGTTTGAAGTTGCGGGTGATCCCCGACGCCCCGTGCAGTTGCGGCTCGTCCTTGTCGTTGAAGAAGTAGAGGTATGCCCGGTCCACGTCCATGGCCGACAGGACCAGGAACGACCGCACGATATACCGGGCTTGCTGTGCGTCGGTCACGCCGACCCACTGCTTCCACTCGCCGGTCGGCGATGGCGCCTTGCTGGCACTGTCGTATCCGAACTCGGTCAGCCAGATCTGCTTGCCGGAGGCGTGCTCGTCACGCCAGCGTGCGACGTCTTCGATCGCCTTCAAGAACTCGATCGACGGGTCTTCCGGGTACGACCGTCGCCAGGTCGGCCACTTATCCTTGAAGGGGTAACTGTGGACGTTCAATATGTCGTAAAGCGGTTCGAGCCCGGCGATGGCAGACATCGGCTTGCTCCACTGGTCCGGCTTGCCGGTCATCACCGCACAGGTCGCGATCTTCAGTTTTGGGTCTCCGGCGCGGAGCCCGTGGGCCAAGCCTTCGAAGATCGTGCGGTATTCGCCTTCCTTGTACTTGGCGGGCTCATTGCCGATTTCGACGGATGAAACGATGCCCCGGCCCGCGGTCGGGCCGAAGTATTTCGCAAAGGCCTCGCCATAAGCGCGGGCGTTGCCGGCGGCGTCCTTCCATTTTTCGGGCGGGAGATCATCGAACATGGCGCAGGCGTCCACGTCGAAGCCGGCCTTGGTCCATGTGCCGTAAAGCTGGTTCCAGTCCACGCCGTTGGCGGCCATGGGGAATGTCTGGGCGCGGGAGGAATCGCCGTTGAAATCCCAGTTGATCGGATGGTAATCGCGCAGCTCCCGGCAGACCGGCGCGTAGAGGTCGGGCTTGAACTGGACGGTGTGGACGTTGAGCCCGATAAAATCGCGCATGACCGGGCGGCGGGCGTCAGGGGCGGAGTTGCCTTCGGCTGCGCGCGCCGGCATGGCCAACCACCCCGGCAAGGCCGCTAAGCCGAGGACGACAACGAAGTCAAATCGCATCGGTGTCCAATCAGGTAAATTGAATCCAAAGGTGCGTTGGATCCGCCGATCGGCGGATCAGGGTATCGTAACAACGACCCGGGCTTATGCCGTTGCAAGCGAGTCGATTAGTTTGGCGAGGTGCTTCTGATAGTTTTTCCAACGTCCGATCGATGACAGATAGACGGGTTGGCGAACCTGCTGTTTGCTTGCCGTGTAAACCCGCCGCGGGTTCTCGTGGAATTTAAGGCAGCGCTCGTCCCACGGAAGGTCCAGGAAATGGGTGAGCCGCCGGGTTTGGGCTTCCAGGTCGAGCACGAGGTCCTCGTATCGCACTTCGTGAATTGGGATCGTGAGAGCTTTCATCCAGTGCGCCATGAGCCGTTGATACTGCTTGTACATGGCGCCAAGGTGTCCCAGGTCGTTAGAAAAGTCCATGCCGAAAGCAAAATCCGTGAGATAGCAAGACAGGCACGTGTCAAGGGGACTGCGCGTGCAGTGGATGACACGGCAGTTCGGCAGCAGCAGTTCCACCAGCCCCAGGTGCAGGCAGTTCAACGGCGTCTTGTCGATAACGTACACCGGTTTACTGGCGTCCGGCGGGACCATCGCCGACAAATATCGGATTGCAAGGCGGTCCGCCGCCGAAATCGACAACGAATCGAGCGATTCGGCGAAGCGAGCCGGGTCGGCCCGTTTGGGATCGCAAAGCTCATGGGAAATGCTCTCCAGCGCTTGCGATTCCCCGCCTCCGAACACCTGTGGGTGGCTGGCAAGGACCTGCTCTACGAGCGACGTACCCGAACGAGGCATTCCGACGATCAGCACCATGCGCCGGCTATCCACCGTAGACCTGGGCAGGCAGCGCAGCCGCTGGGGCGTGAAGTATGCGATCTTTTGGTCCGCTTCGACAACAGCAGAAACGTTACAAGGTCTGGCGACCAACTCGTTGGCCTGGCGCGCGTGAGCGAACGCTTCGTCGTAGCGTCCCATGCGGTCCAGCAGCGAAGCGGCGTCGAAGTGTAACCGCGGCGCCATTGCCCGGGGAACGCCCGTTTGCAACGACCATTCGACCTCCGCCAGCGCCTGCCGATCATGCCCGAGCGGTTGTGCGAGCCGGGCATAGAGAAGAGCCAGTCGCGGGTGCCGGACGCCGGCATCGAGAAGCGGTTTGATCAACTCCCAGGCGGCAGTGGTCTGAGCATCAGCCTCCAATACGGCACCGCGGGTGACCACATAGTCAATGTCTTTGGGGTCCAGCAGCAATGCGGCTTCGGAGTGCTTCAAGGCCCTTTCGAATCGATGCGATTCCATGCATATCTGGGCCAAGGCATCGTGGGCGTCGGCGTATTTGGGTGCGAGCCGAAGCGTTTCCAGCAGGTTCCCTTCGGCAAGATCCGGCCGGCCGGCTCTCCAGGCGGCGACTCCCAGCCGGAAATGATATGCGGCATTGGACGGGTCGAGATCGATGGCCTGGCGGTATCGCTGCCAGGCGCGAGCAAACTCCAGACGACGAGAGTGCCCATCCCCTTCCGCCGCTTCCGCGGCGGCAAGGGAAGTACGGCGGGCGTGATCCTGCGGCTCCTGCCAGCCGTTTTTCCAGGTGGGTATCGAAGAAACCGACCTGAGCGACGACATCGGCGGGAGACCGAATGAACTTTGGGTTGGGGAATCAGCGGGGAAACTCGCAAGCCAATCCGGGTTACTGCTCTCGTGCATGCAACTCTCCAGATCTACAAACGCCAAACCTCCGTTCTTATTTCGATTTCGCTATCTCGGACGTTTTTTGTCGGGATCCCTGTTTGTCGGGCCTGGTTGTGCCAAGCGGCTCAGGCGGGTAGGGTTTTTCGCCGAAAGGGAGGTTCCATGTCGATTCGTGTACTATTTGCGGTGCTCCTGTTCATGGCTATTACATCCCGAGCCGCCGAGACACAGCCGGCTACACAGCCGTCAATGATCGACCTGAAGGCTGACCTGACCATCGCCCAAACCAATCTTGCCCTTGCCCAGGACCGCGCGACCCAGGATCTGGAGAACAGTCCGGCCGGTAAGCCGCTTGTTGCCGAGGTCGCGGCCAAACAGGCGGCGCTGGAACAGGCCAGGGCCACCGGCACGCCGCAAGACCGTTTGGACGCCTCGGCGGCGTTCAACCGGGCGCGCAAGGCACTGGATGATGCTCGAGCGGAGGCGCTCAAGAAGTCCAAGGACGTGATGGAGGCGCAAATGAAGTTCGCCGCCGCCAGCGCGGCGCTGGCAGCGGCCGTTGCCGATGAAAAAGCGAAGGCCGAGGCGAAGCAGTCGGCGGAAGATGAAAAAGCCAGGAATGACCCGGTCCGTGTTGCGATCCAGAAACATCAGGTCATCAAGGGCATGACCGACAACCAGGTGAAGCAGGCGATGGCGTTCAAGAATGATCCGGCCAAGGGGACTTGGCGTGCCGAGCGGAGCATCAGCGAGCCCGGGGACGGGCGGACGATTTCGACCTGGCACATCGGGTACACGTCGCGCTACCAACGAGAATTCACCGAGACGCGAACCGTCACCGTTGTTGAGGAAGGCGGCGTCGTGGTGAAAGTGTCGCAAACCATCCGTAGCGAGCTGCTGGACCATGAACCGGAATAGCCCCATTTAGCTCCCCTGCCTGCTCTTAGCGCATCGCTAACACACATTTATCATCGCGCTGAGATTTTTTCGGCATATGGCGTTTCCTTTCTTATTGCCGGGGAGCAACACTTACCGTTGTCGGACACGCGGCGTCGGCCGCGGTTCTGAGCGCCGCGCCGGTCCCCACCGATGTGCCGAAGCAACGTCGCTGGAGCCAGAACGACACGTTCACAAGTCCGATCAGTGCGGGCACTTCAACCAGGGGGCCGATGACCGCGGCGAAGGCCGCACCGTGATTGATCCCGAACACGGCAACTGAGACGGCGATGGCCAATTCGAAATTGTTGCCCGATGCGGTGAACGCCACCGTTGCCGTTTTGCTGTAATCCGCTCCGACCTTCCGGCCCATCCAAAAACTCAGGAGGAACATGATGACGAAGTAGATGAGCAGCGGCACGGCAATCAACAACACGTTCCAAGGCTGGGCGATGATCTTTTCGCCCTGGAACACAAACATGGCGACGATAGTGAAAAGCAGCGCCACGAGCGTAATAGGGCTGATGCGCGGAACGAACTGCTTTTCGTACCACCTCCGTCCCTTCGACCGCACCAGCACGAGCCGGGTGAGCATCCCAGCCGCAAACGGCACGCCGAGATAGACGCCCACGCTCTTGGCGATGTCGAGTATGCCTATGTTGACCACCGCACCCTTGAGGCCCAGCAACGGCGGCAACACGGTGATGAAGACCCACGCATAGACGCTATAGAAGAGCACCTGGAAGACGCTGTTGAACGCCACGAGCCCTGCGGCATATTGGCTGTCTCCCTTGGCCAGCTCATTCCAGACGATGACCATTGCGATGCAGCGGGCCAGCCCGATCAGGATGAGGCCAATCATGAACTCGGGGTGGTTGTGCAGGAACAAGATGGCCAGAGCGAACATGAGAATCGGGCCAATGATCCAGTTCTGCACGAGCGAGACGCCGAGTATTTTCCAGTCGCGGAAGACGTCGGGTAGCTCCTCATAGCGCACTTTCGCCAGCGGCGGGTACATCATCAGAATCAGGCCGGCGGCGATGGGAATGTTTGTCGTGCCAACTTGCAGCCGATTGAGTGAGGCCCGAATGCCAGGCGCGGCATACCCCAGGCCGATGCCCACGGCCATCGCGGCGAAAATCCAAACCGTTAAATAACGGTCGAGGAACGAAAGTCGCCTGGAAACAGAGTCGCTCATCGATGGCCCTCTACCGCATCCAATGCCCCAGGCAGGCCCTCGACAAAGGCCCGGATCTCATCGCGCACCCGTCGGTAATGGCCGAGTGCTTCTTCCTCACTGGTCGCGTCTTTCGCCAGCCGCGGCGGATCATCAAATCCGACGTGCAGCCGCTTCACCTTGCCAGGGAACACCGGGCAGGCCTCGTTGGCGTGATCGCACACGGTGACCACATAATCGAACGGCACACCCTTCAATTCATCAAGGTGCTTGGAGTGGTGGCCGCTGATATCGACGCCCGCCTCCGCCATCACCATGACAGCCCGGGCGTTCATCCCGTGCGGCTCGATGCCAGCGGAGTGGGCTTCGAGGGTGTCGCCCTTGAGCTTCTTCGCCCACCCTTCGGCCATCTGGCTCCGGCATGAATTGCCGGTGCACAGGAAAAGGACCTTCTCCGCCATAACTCTCCAATTCATTCGCGCAGACGAATGTAGGTAGCCAAAAAAAGACTCAGTCACGGCACGGCGACTCATCGCAGCAAGGCTTGCCCAATTTGACCGCGTCCTTGGCCAGCTCGGGCACGTCGCCGAAGCAACATCCCAGGCACTCCATGAGCTTTTTATGGAACGAGCCCGTCGCCGGCGTGAGCCGGTAGTACATCCACAGGCCGTCGCGGCGCGAGAGGACGAGGCCCGCCTTGCGGAGGTAGCTCAGGTGCCGGGAAATCTTTGGCTGCGGCGAGCCGATGACTCGCACCAGGTCGCACACGCACAACTCCCCGCTCTTGAGCAGGTGGAGAATGCGCAGGCGCGTCCGATCCGAGAACGCTCGGAACATGACATCGACGCGGTTTTTGACGGGGGCGATCTTCATTCGCATGCGCGAATGTACCGCGATTCGATCGTCGAGTCAACCGTGGAGAACCGTTGATGGTTGATCTGCACCAGACGCCGTCGAATGGCGGCCCGCTCAATTTTTGGCGGGCAGAACGCCGCTGCGCAGCGTTTTTTGAACCCAGATCGCGATCTTCGTTAGCTTCTGGTTAGATTTTCGTTAAGCAGCGGTTTCGCAGTCGAAATGAGGGGATCTTGCGCTATAAAAGACGACCGTGAAATGTGAACCATCCCCGTGGCGTGAGAGGAAACGACAGATGAAACCACCAGCGATGCGAGGCGTTCTTGCAGCGATCACGTGCGTGGCGCTGGCCCTTGCCGCTTTCTCCTGCGGCAAGTCGGATAGCTCGGGCGGCGGCGAGTCCGTGCAGTTGGTCGGGGCGGGCTCCAGCTTTGCCGCGCCGATCTTGAATGAATGGTTCAAGCAATACCACGACAAGCACCCCGATGTCGTGGTCGAGTACCAGGGAATCGGCAGCGGCGGCGGGATCCAGCAGTTTACCGCCGGGACCGTCGACTTTGGCGCATCGGACGCCGCCATGAGCGACGAGGAAATGGCAAAAGTCAAAGGCGGCGTCGTGCTGCTTCCCGTCACCGCCGGCGCGGAGGTACTTTCCTACAACCTCCCTAACGTCACGGACCTGAAGCTGTCCCGCGAGGCGTACGCCGGGATCTTCCTGGGCAGGGTTAAAAAGTGGAATGACCCGGCCATCGCGTCATCCAATCCGGGCGTGACGCTCCCCGATTCGGATATCAACGTGGTCGAGCGGGCTGACGGCAGCGGCACGACTTACGTCTTTACGCTCCATCTGTCGGCAATCAGCCCGGATTGGAAGGCCGGGCCGGGTGTCGGAAAGACCGTAAGCTGGCCTGTGGGTGTCGGCGGGAAGCAGAACGATGGCGTGACCGCGCTGATTAAGCAGACCCCCGGGTCGATCGGGTATATCGAGTACGGCTTCGCGATCAACTCCGCCCTGCCAATGGCGCAACTGCAGAACAAGGCGGGCAAGTACGTCAAGTGTACCCCGGAAACCGCCGCCGCCGCCCTCTCGCACGTCGAAATGCCAGCCGACCTGCGGGCTTGGGCGCCAGACCCGGATGGCGACGACTCGTATCCGATCGTCAGCTACTCGTGGCTCCTGTGCCACACCAAGTACGACGACGCCGCCAAGGGAAAAGCGCTCAAGGACGTAATCAATTTCGGCCTGACCGACGGACAAAAGTCCAGCAAGGATCTCGGTTACGTCCCGCTGCCCGACGCGGTCGTGCAGAAGGTCAAGGCTGCCGCCGACGCGATCAAAGTTGGCGCTTGACGGCACTACGAGGATGCCGATGACAGCGATTACCGAAACGTTTCGCCCGCCAGCCGCGGGTCCCGGCGATCTGCCCATGGCGGCTGGGATTTCCCAACCGCCTTCCGGCTTCGACCGCCTTGTCGACCGCAGCACCCGGGGATTCGCCTGGACTTTCGCGGCCGGGACGATCGTTCTTCTTTCCTTCATTGTTTACGAGATTGGCCTGGCTTCGATTCCCGCCGTGAAACACCATGGCCTGAGCCTGATCACCAGCGGCTCGTGGGATGTGAACAAAGAGTATTTTGGCCTGCGCTGGCCGATCCTGGGCACCATCTACAGCTCCGTCATTGCCCTGCTTATTGCCGGCGTGTTCGGGGTGGCAATCGCCGTCTTCCTCAGCCAGAACTTCATCCCGCGCCGGATGGAAATCGTGTTTAAGAACATCGTTGAGTTGCTGGCGGCCATCCCAAGCGTGGTGTACGGGCTATGGGGGATTTTCGTGGTGATCCCGCTGTTGCGGCCGCCCGCCAACGCACTGGCCTCACATTTGGGCGGCTGGTTCCCGTTCCTCTCGGGTCGGCTCTCCGGCCCGGGAATGCTCCCTGCGGCGTTGGTGCTGGCGATCATGGTCCTCCCCACAATCAGCGCCATCTCGTACGACTCGTTGATTTCCGTCAACCCCAAGATCAAGGAAGCCGCGTACGGACTGGGTGCCACGCGCTGGGAGGCGATCCTCAAAGTCATCCTGCCGACCGCCTCCACCGGCATTTTCGGGTCGATCATCCTCGGCTTTGGCCGGGCGATGGGCGAGACCATGGCGCTGGCAATGCTGCTGGGCAACGTCAACCATTTCAGCGTCTCGCTCCTTTCTCCAGGCAACACACTGGCGGCGCTGATCGCCAACGACTTTCCGGAGGCCGCGCCGGCCGAGTTGGATGTTCTTCTGTTCGCTGGCATGACTCTTCTGGCGATCACCCTGCTCGTGAATGTCCTCGGCGCACTCGTGATCCAGTTCGCCAACCGCGGCAGAGGAGGCCGGTAATGACTTGCGTTATCACACCGCAGCACATGCCTGAATCGGCCCCCTCCCTCAGTTCCAAGGCGTTCGACCGGAACCTCGGCTCGCCCCGGACCCTTGTTAGTTGGGTCTTGTCGTTGGTGGCGTGCATGCTGACGGTCATGGCATGCGTTCCGTTGTTCTCCGTGCTGATCATGCTGATTTGGCGCGGCGGGACTCGGCTCGTCCAAGGCGGAATCAGTGTGTTCACAGCGTTACCGCCCAGCGCCATGATGAAGCACGGGGGCGGCTTCGGAAATGCCTTGGTCGGCACGTTGACGATGGTCGGCATCGCCTCGGCCATCGCCGTCCCATTTGGGGTCCTGGCGGCCATCTTCCTCGCCGAATATGGCGCTCGCTCTCGCTTCGGAACGGCCGTCCGTTTCTCGGCCAAGATCATGACCGGGCTCCCTTCGATCCTGGCCGGCGTTTTCGCCTATGCCTCGGTAGTCGCCCTCACCGGCGGGTTCTCCGCCGTCGCCGGCGGCGTCGCCTTGTCAGTGCTGATGATCCCCATCGTCATGTTGACGGCCGAGGAAGCCATCAAAATGGTTCCTCAGCGCATGAAAGAGGCCGCGATCGGCATGGGCTGCACCCGCGCCCAGGTCATCTGGAAGATCATCGTCCCCACGGCGCTGCCGGGCATCCTAACCGGGGTGATGCTGGCCGTCGCCCGCGCTGCCGGAGAGACGGCCCCGCTGATCTTTACCGCCTTGGCCAGCAACTACTCCTGGGCGATCGATCATCGCCAACCGTTCATTCACCTGATGAAGCCGACCGCCTCAATGGCGGTCTTTATCTACAACTCCGCCGGCAAACCGCAGGACAACCTGATCGAACTGGCCTGGGCGGCGTCCCTCGTCCTGGTCGTCATGGTGCTCATTTTCAACATCGGCGGGCAACTGCTATCCCGCCGCAGCCGACCCGCGAGATAACCCTTATGAACACTTCCACCCTCAAGATGGCCGACACCGTCAAGGCACTCGCCGACACAGCCTCGCCCGGACAAAAGCACCGGCAGCATGAGGTCGTCATCGATTGCAATATCAAGGAATTGTACTACGGCAAGTTCAAGGCCGTCCGTGACACCCGTATCCCCATCCAAAAGAACACCATCACTGCATTCATCGGCCCCTCCGGTTGCGGGAAGAGCACGGCACTGCGCTGCATCAACCGGATGAATGACCTGGTGCATGGCTTCCGCTTCGACGGGCACGTCCACTATCGCGGAGTGGACATGTACGGGAAGAAAGTCGACCCGGTAACCGTCCGCCGGCATATCGGCATGGTCTTCCAGCAGCCCAATCCGTTCCACATGAGCATCTTCAACAATGTGGCCTTCGGGCTGCGGCTGAATCGTTACAAGGGCAACCTCCACGCCCAGGTTGAAAGGTCCCTCCGCGGCGCGGCCCTTTGGGACGAGGTAAAAGACAAGCTCAAGAGCAGCGGCCTCTCGCTTTCGGGCGGCCAGCAACAGCGGCTGTGCATCGCCCGCGCCATCGCCACCGAACCCGAAGTCCTCCTCATGGACGAGCCTTGCTCGGCCCTTGACCCAATCGCCACCCGGCGAGTGGAGGAATTGATGGTCGAGCTGAAGGCGAGGTTCACGATCGCCATCGTGACGCACAACCTCCAGCAGGCGGCGCGCGTTGCCGATAAGACCGGCTTTATGTTCGTCGACACCAGCAAGGGTGGCCGGACCGGTTACCTGGTCGAGTTTGACGACACCAAGAAGATCTTCCAAGACCCGGCCCAGGAGGCAACCAAGCAGTACATCCGGGGAGAATTCAGTTGACAAGCAAGCGATGCCGAAAGCGCGGCGCGCAGGCCTATGTTGGAACGATGCCGGCCGGGGGGAATGGCACGATCGGGCTAGATTTCCGGGTGGCCCGGCCGTTTGTCGTCGGCCAGCAGGCTCTTTCGACTCCCCTTGAGCTCCTTCCATGTCTTCTTGATCAGGGCAAACGCTTCGTCCGCCGTGATCTTCCCCCCCGTTTCCAATGGGCAGATCAGGCTGATGGTGTGGCCAAACTCCCGGATGTTGGCATCCAGCAGCGCCTCTTCCAATAAGAATCCAGGCTCTGACATGCTTTGCCTCGCTCGCTGTCTCGACAATTATCCAACCCCGCTCCCGGCATCCGTCGTTGCTCGAATCGACCTGCCCGATTCCTTTTCGGCAAATTCCTAAGCCATCATTGTACCAATATACGGAAGCGCGAATAAATGGCAACGCCTCGCATGGGTCCGCTCCTTTCGGAGCGCGGGCCACTTCAGTTAAGGATTCGTTCAGGAACTGCTGGCATACGGTTAATTCTTGGCCGCCCTCATCGACAATCGCAATCCTTTTAAGATATTCGCAAAGGCGAATGCAGGGGAAAGCAACTCAGGCCTCCAGGCGCCGCGGGGTTACTGGTTCGGAGGATGCCGAGCTTGAATACCGACTCGCGAATCACCGAATCAATGCCATTTGGGCGTCGGGCGATTAACCAACGGGAGCAAACATGCGCGAACAACCAGCAACAAGGGAAACGGTCGCCAGGTTGTTCTACCTGCTGATGCTAACGGCTGCGGCCGGCGCCTTCATCGGCGGCTGCGATCGCGGGCCCAACCCCGCGACCAATGGAGCGCCCGGGGAAGGCTTGACGGTGAAAGGATCGGGATCGACCTTCGCGTCGCCCCTGTACGCATTGTGGTTCGCTGAGTACCCGATGCCTCGCGGCGTGCATTTCACATACGACGCGATCGGCTCGGCTGGCGGCATCAAACAAGCCATGAAAGAGGACGTCGATTTTGGCGGCACCGATGGCCCGATGTCCGACCAGCAGTTGCAGGTATTCAAAGCTCAGCACGGAAGCGACATGCTCCACCTGCCCATGGCGCTCGGAGCGGATGTCCCGATCTACAATATTCCCCGCGTCAGCGCGGAGTTGAACTTCACCCCGGACGCATTGGCTGGGATCTTCCTCGGAAAAATCACGAAGTGGAACGACCCTGAACTGACAAAAGCTAATCCCGACGTTGCTCTCCCGGATAGTGCGATCAATGTCATCCATCGCCTGGACGGCAGCGGCACCACCTATATTTGGGCCGACTACCTTTCCAGAGTGAGCGCGGAATGGAAGCGGAAAATCGGCGTCGGCACGTCGGTCGATTGGCCTGTCGGGCTGGCGGCGGAGGGCAACGCCGGGGTATCGGATCAAGTCAAGAAAACTGTCAATTCAATCGGCTACGCGGAGCTGACCTTCGCCATTCGAAACAAACTGAGCTATGGCAGGGTCAAAAACCAGGCGGGCGACTTCATCAAGGCCGATTCGGACAGTGTGACCGCGGCGGCAGCAGGGGCGGCGGGAAACATGCCCGAGGACTTCCGCGTGTCCATCACGGATGCGCCCGGGCCGACGGCATACCCCATCTCCAGCTTCACCTGGATGCTGGTGCCGCAACGAGTTGAAGACCAGGCTAAGTTGAAAGCAATTAAGGATTTCCTTGGCTGGGCGTTGACGACCGGTCAGGATATGCTGGAGCCGCTCGGTTACGCGAAGCTGCCCAAGGAAGTTGTCAGCATGGAACAAAAGACAATCGCGGGCATCCACCAGTGAACGGTGACCAGTGCCTAAATCCAACCCCAGCGGGACTTTCCAACTATTTCAATCGCGGCGCGCGCGATCTTAACCTGAAGCTAACACTGCGTAGCTTATGATGCAGGGCGGAAGAAAACCAGTTGCAGGCGCGTAATCACAAACGGAATCCTTGAAAATTGATGCGTGGGATGAGTATCCCCGGCCTTAGTGGACGGTGAATCCAGACAGCCAATTCAGCAAGAGGAGCAATGCAATGATAAAGTCTCTCAAGCGGATCGCGTTCGCGGCGGCACTTTTTGTCGCCCCCGCAGTGATGTCTCAAGTGCAGGTTGATAAGGGACTGCCCGAGTACAAGGCAGTGGAAGGGGTTTCCGGCACGGTGAAGAGCGTCGGCTCCGATACCTTGAACGAGCTGATGACCGGCTGGGCGGAAGACTTCCACAAGTTTTACCCCAATGTTAAGATCGAGATCGAAGGCAAGGGGTCCAATACCGCCCCGCCCGCCCTGATCGAGGGAACGTCGCAGTTCGGCCCCATGAGTCGGGAAATGAAGGGCTCGGAACTCGACGACTTCAAGAAAAAGTACGGTTATCCCCCGACTCAAATCAAGGTGGCTGTGGATTCGCTGGGTGTTTTCGTCAACAAGGACTGCCCGATCAAGTCGCTGACCATCGACCAGTTGCGGCAGATTTTCTCCATCGAAGGGAAGCCGGATTTGACCTGGGGCGAGATCGGCGTGACCGACCCCGCCTACAAGGACAAACCCATCTCGCTCTACGGCCGTAATTCGGCTTCGGGGACCTACGGCTATTTCAAGGAACATGCGCTGGGAAAGAAGGATTACAAGCCGTCGGTCAAAGAGCAGCCGGGAAGCTCTTCCGTGGTCCAGGGGGTCGCCAGCGACAAGTACGCCATGGGTTACTCCGGGATTGGTTACGCAACTGCTGACGTGAAGGCCGTGCCGCTGGCCGAGAAAGGCGGCCAGGCATTTGAAGCCAACGCCGAGAACGCTTACAGCGGCGATTACCCGCTGAGCCGGTTCCTGTTCGTCTACATCAATGTCAAGCCGGGCCAGGAGGCGGCGCCGATCGTCCGGGAGTACATGCGGCTCGTGCTGAGTCACCAGGGACAGGAAACGACGGTGAAATACGGCTACTATCCCATTCCGAAACGAGTGGCAGAGCAGGGACTGAAGGCGCTGACCGGTGCGGCGACAGAGGCAAAGGCTGAAGCTAAATGATCGTGCGCGATCACGCGCCGGTGATCGACGAATCGATGCCAACGATCGACGGGTGATGGCAGCCGTGCAGTTGCCGTCACCCATTTTCGCGCAGTGAGCGGTTTTTCGCACAATGGCGGTGTGTGTGAAGTCTGCATCTACTGATCCCCTGCCCCGACTCGAGCACGGTCGCATACCGGGCCGCTCCGGGTTCACCGGCCGCAAGCGGCGCTCCACACGCCCGATCGTCAAGGTCATCGACTTCGTGGCCAAGAACGTGATCTGCGCCGGCGGCTTTGGGGTCGTGCTGGCGTTCGCCGGCATCGTTCTGTTTATCGGCTCGGTGGTCGTCCCTCTCTTCCGCGATGCGCGGTTTGCGGTGATGTCCACGGCGACGCTCGCCAAGGGGCCCACCCGCCCCGCCGCCGCGCCGGCTTCAACTCAGCCGTCGCCAGGCCCGGCGGCCACTCAGCCGACCGCCGAGTCCAAGCCCGTCGCCATGGGGATGGATGAGGACCTGGACACGTTGTGGGTGTTGGACGGCGGCGGCGACTTAAGCACCTATCGCGCCGCGGGCGGGGAGTTCGTCAGCGCCAGCGCGACGTCCACACAAACAATCACCGCCGTCTCGAACAACCGCTCGGACGTGGCCATCGGGTATTCGGACGGGACGGTTCGGGTCGGCCAGTTCCGCTCTGATGTCGAGTACCTCGACCCGTCGTCCGTACCGGATGTGGGCAAACTCATCTCGCCCGGCCAGACCGTCGTTTACAACGGGGGGGTGGCCATGATCACAGCGTCGAACCAGATCCGGGTCGTCCGCACCGTCCCGGACCTGAGTGAGCCGATCAAGATTGGAGAAGCGCCGGCGTCGCCGATCATCGCGGTGGACTACAACTTCACACCTGACCTGGAAGTTCTCGCCGCCGCCCGCGCTGACGGGCGCGTCTTGTTCAACACCATCACGAAAAGAGAGAACAAGATGACGGGGGAAATCAGGCGCGCGGTCCATCATTTCCAGTTGCCGGTCCCGCCCGCTTATCAAAGCCAACGCCCCTTCGCCTTGCTCCTCGGGTTAAACGGGCGATTGGTGTTCGTGGTTTACCCCGATGGCAAACTGGTCCGCTACAACACCGATCAGCCGGAAAATGCGTTTGACGCGGAGGAGGTGAACCTGCTCCCGGCGGGACAGACGGTTTCCGCAGCGCGGATGCTCCTGGGAAGCCTTACCGTCATAGTGGCTGACTCCACCGGCGGTCTTGCCGGCTGGTTCCCGGCGCCTGTCACAGGCACGACCGGCCCTGCTGACGGGTTCCATATGGTCCGCGCACACGTATTCCAACCACAAGCCGCTCCCGTCGTGGCTATCGGGACGTCGGCCCGCGACCGGCAGTTTGTCATCGCCGATGCCAACGGGAACGTGGTGGTTTGTCACATGACCAGCGGCACGACGCAGGGCCAGGTCCACGTTGATGATCGTGCTCCAGTTGCGTTGGTGGCGATGTCGCCGAAGAACGACGCGGTTGCCGTGCTCGATGCGGTGCGCGAGCTGGAGCTCCTCCATCTCGACAACCCCCACCCCGACGGGAAGATGTCGCAATTGTTCAGGCCGATCTGGTACGAGGGTTACCCCGCTCCCAGCTACACCTATCAGAGTTCGGCTGCGACGGATGACGCGGAATTGAAGTTGAGCCTCGTTCCGCTCATCTTCGGGACTATGAAGGCGACCTTTTACGCCATGCTGTTCGCGGTCCCGATCGCCATCCTGTCGGCCATCTACACCAGCGAATTCATGCAACCCAGGGTCCGGACGTTCGTGAAGCCGCTGGTGGAAATGATGGCCTCACTGCCGTCGGTCGTGCTGGGTTTCATCGCCGCGCTGGTGCTGGCCCCGTATGTGCAGAACGTGATTGTGGCCGTGCTCCTGACGTTCGTCTCTGTTCCGCTGGGCCTTGTGCTCTTTGGTTACATCTGGCAAATACTGCCGACGCATCTGACCTTGCGGCTGCCCGGCTGGGCGAAGTTCGGCGTGCTGCTGGCGCTGGTGGTACTGATGCTGGGTGCTGCGTTTCACGCCGGCCCCCTTGTCGAGCGCTGGGTCTTCTACGGAGACTTCAAAGGCTGGCTCGATCGCCGCGTCGGCGGGGCGACGCCCGGCTGGGCCATGCTGCTCGGTCCCTTGTTCTTAGCCGCCGTAATGATCTCTTACAACCGCTGGGTCAAGCCTCGGTTGCCTGTGCCCGCTATCGATCGCGGACGATTCCGTTTCGCGACGGCCGAGTTGCTGCGGAGCGTTGCTCTCTTCGCGATCGCCGTTTCCCTGGCTACCCTCGCCGGCTGGGCCTTGGCTGCCGCGGGCTTTGACCTGCGCGGCCATGTCGTTGGTTCATACGTCCAGCGAAACAGCCTCATCCTCGGGTTGGTAATGGGTTTCGCGATCATACCGATCATTTACACCGTATCGGAGGACGCCCTCTCCAGCGTGCCCGACACGCTTCGCAGCGCCGCGCTCGCTGCCGGCGCCACGCCCTGGCAAGCGGCCCTCAAAGTGGTCGTTCCCGTTGCCATCAGCGGGATCTTCTCGGCATGCATGATCGGGTTCGGAAGGGCGGCCGGTGAGACGATGATCGTCCTCATGGCTTCAGGCCGCACACCGATCATCGACATGAATGTATTCAACGGCCTCAGCGCCCTGTCCGCCAACATTGCCACCGAGCTGCCCGAGGCCGCCGTGAACAGCACGCACTATCGGGTGCTGTTTATGTCTGCCGTCGTTCTTTTCGTGTTGACTTTTATCGTGAATACGACTGCCGAGGTGGTTCGAATCCGTTATCGGAAGAGAGCCTATCAGCTTTGACCGTCAGACTTCGACTGCTGTGCCGTGATCAGATGATTTGAGAGTTTAGATGTCAGGGACCAACCTACAAGATGCAGCCTCTGCAACCAACGGCGCGGCGACCGCCCGGGCCGGGTTGCCGGCTGGCGCTCGCCCCGCAGGCCGACGCGCCACAGGTCGCGGCGAACCCATGGTATGGCTTACCGGCGGCTGCGTCGCCCTGGCCGTCCTGATGATCGTCCTGCTCCTGGCGTTTATTTTCTGGCAGGGTATCGCGACCTTCTGGCCCGGCCCGCTGGTCATGGTAAAAACGCGCGACGGGGCAACGTTCCTGGGCGAGCCGACGCGCCGGGAAACATATCTGGCGCCGGGCTCATCGCAGCCCATGACCCGCGTCCTCTATAAGACCGGCAATTTCGATGTGACTGGAAGCCACTTCAACTGGGTCAACGACTCGGACGTGGTAGAGAAAAGCGAGCCTCGTTGGGCCCTGGTCATCGAGCGCGTCGAATGGGGGAACGCCTATGGCGCCCTCGAGGGCGTCACCGACGGCAATGTCTCCATCAACGATCCGGCCCAGGCGTGGCAGAGGTTCGGGGAACTGCACGGCGCAGGGCTCAAGCAACTGACCGCGTCCCGGCTGATCGTACGAACCGCCCAGGGCAAGCTCGTACCCGCCGACCGAGCCAAAGAGAACGAGCCGCTGCTCGTCTCGCAGGTCGTCCGGGCATACCCCGCCAACCAGCTTGGCCTCGGCGGAAAGGTAAAGGTCTACTTTTCCCGCTGGTGGGAATACCTGTCCGCCGACCCGCGCGAGGCGAACACCGAGGGAGGCGTCTTCCCGGCCATTGTCGGGACCGTCCTGCTCACCTTCATCATGGTGGTCGTCGCCGTTCCGCTTGGCGTGATCGCCGCCATCTACCTCCGGGAATATGCCAGACAGGGCCTGCTGGTGACGATCGTGCGGATTTCGGTGAACAACCTCGCTGGCGTGCCCAGCATCGTCTTCGGTGTGTTCGGGGTGGGTTTCTTCTGCTATCTTGTCGGCGGCAGCATCGACCACACTTTCTTCGCCGACCGTCTGACGTTCCATAAGACCGCGTTGATCTGGGCCTCGCTGACGCTGGCGCTGCTGACCTTGCCGGTGGTGATCGTCGCCACCGAAGAAGCGCTGGCCGCCGTGCCGCGCTCGATGCGCGAAGGCTCCTACGCCTGCGGGGCGAGCAAGTGGCAGACGATCCGGCGCATCGTCCTGCCCCGCGCCATGCCGGGCATCATGACCGGCATGATCCTGGCAATCGCCCGCGGAGCAGGCGAGGTCGCACCTTTGATGCTCGTGGGCGCCGTGAAGATCGCGCCGGAGTTGCCGATCAGCCTGCACCCGCCCTTCGGGCTCAACCGCAGCTTCATGCACCTGGGCTTCCATATTTACGACCTTGGGTTCCAGAGCCCGGACTCCGAGGCCGCTCGGTCCATGGTATACACCACGACACTGCTTTTGATCGCCATTGTCGTGACGCTGAACGTCTCCGCGATGGTCTTGCGGTCCCGGCTCCGCCGCGCATACTCGGCGGCGAAGTTTTAGATCTGAGGACTGACATGATTGACGCAAAATCCCCTCAAACCGCCACCAGCCCCGCCGCAGCGCCGGTGACTCCAGCTGGCGATCGCACGGTCCCCAAACCGCAGCCGGCCCCGGCCCCGCAGCCGGCGCCGCCCGGCGCAGCCGCAAAGATCACGACCCAGCCGGAAGCCGACATCCATAGTGAGCTTGCCTCCGAGACGCACATTATCTCAGTTGAAGATTTCAACCTGTATTATGGCGAGACGCACGCCCTCAAGAACATCAACATGGGCGTCCCCAAAAGCAAAGTGACCGCTTTGATCGGCCCGTCAGGCTGTGGGAAGTCAACCTTGTTGCGCTCCGTAAACCGCCTCAATGACATGATCGATACGGTCCGGATCACTGGCAACATGTACGTCGACGGAATGGCGATCTATAAACGCAACGTCGATGTCATCGAACTGCGCAAGCGAATGGGCATGGTCTTCCAGAAGTCCAATCCCTTCCCCATGTCGATCTTCGAGAATGTCGTATTCTCCCTGCGGATTGACGGCGAAGGCCGCAAGTCGGTCCTCCAGGAGACATGCGAGAAGGCCCTGCGAGGCGCCTTCCTGTGGGAAGAAGTCAAGGACCGCCTCCACGAAAGCGGCTTGTCCCTGTCAGGCGGCCAGCAGCAGCGGCTCTGCATCGCCCGCGCCATCGCCGCCGAGCCCGAGGTCCTGCTGATGGATGAGCCGTGCTCCGCCCTGGACCCGGTTGCCACCAGCAAGATCGAAGACCTGATCTACAACCTCCGCGGCAACTACACGGTCCTGATCGTGACCCACAGCATGCACCAGGCGGCCCGCGTCAGCGACTACACCGCTTTCATGTACTTCGGCAGCCTCGTCGAATACGGGACCACCGCTACCATCTTCGGCAACCCGCACCTGAAGCAGACCGAGGACTACGTGACGGGCAGGTTTGGGTAGGCTGGGCCGCAAGCCCTCTGCGGCATCGAACAACGGACCACTGACCACTGACCAATGACGTGTACTCACACATGAAATCCATCCTTTGCGCCATAGCCGTTCTCCTCACCGGTTGCCGGCCCGCGGAAAAGCCTTCGGCCAACCGCTTTCTCGCCCTGGGTGACTCCTACACCATCGGCGAGTCGGTCAGCGCTGACGAACGCTGGCCGGTGCAATTGGCGATGCAACTCCGTGGCAAGGGCGTGGACATCGGCGACCCGCGGATTATCGCCACCACAGGTTGGACGACCGACGAGTTGTCCGCCGGCGTGGACGCCGCCAAACCCGCCGGCCCCTACCGCCTTGTCACCCTCCTGATCGGCGTGAACAACCAGTACCGCGGCCGCGGGGTCGATGAGTTCCGCACCCAATTCCGCGACCTGCTCGCCCGGGCGGTCGCCCTGGCCGAGGGCAAGCCCGCCCGCGTGATCGTCGTCTCCATCCCCGACTACGGCGTGACGCCCTTCGCCGCCTCCTCCGACCGGGCCAAAATCGGCCGGGCGATCGACGAATTCAACGCCGTCTGCAAGGAAGAAGCGACAAAGGGCGGCGCTGCTTTCGTCGACATCACCCCCGGCTCGCGAAAAGCCGCCGATGACCGATCGCTGGTCGCCGACGACGGCCTGCACCCATCGGGCAAGATGTACGGCCAGTGGGTCGAGCAAATCCTGCCGGTGGCGCAAAAAGCGCTTTTGCAGTGATTCTCTCTTTCCGGGTTGAGTCAGTGCCCGTCCGCTCTGTCCGTGGGTGAAAATCCCCGTCCTTCATGGGCGTCGTCTCAGGCGCCAACGAGCCAAGGGTGCCAAGTTCATCCCGTCCGCCACAACGCAGAAACGCGGAAACTTGAGTTGGCCCATCATCGTCGTCGCATACCCTCGTTTTTAGTCTAAAAACAGGGGAACCCAAGAAACTCAAGAAACTCAAGTCAATTTCACAGGGGGGCACCGAGTGGACGACGGCCACGACATAGCTCCAGCCACGGACAAAACGGACAGACACGGACCGAGCCAGGCAGTCAATTGGGGCAACGGCGAATAAGCTTCGAAGGTTCCAGCTTCCAAGGGGTGGCCAACAAGCCAGAATGGCAACAAGCCAGATTGGTCCCATCAGCCGCCGCTCCCAAAACCCAATTTTCAGCCCGAAAACGCAGGAAGCCAGAAAGCCAGATCAGTTTTGTTAGGGTATCGGCGCGCGCTTCCCTGGTCGCTCCCAACACGAACGGCAGGCCCTTTTCTGCTCGTCTGTTCTGCCTCGTGCCCCCTTCGACATACTCAGGGCAGGCTGTTTGTGAACTTCGTGAGGCACATCTTCCTCCCTGACCCTGCTCGCGGCATTCAGCAATTCCGCGCAATCGCGCATTCCCGGTTCCCTGGTTCCTGGTTCCTAACCGTATCCTAACAACTATCACGAACGGCGCCAAGTTTTATTTTGAGAAATTCGTGGGAAACGCTGTCCGATGAAGAGGCCGGGAATTTCCGGAAATCGTCAGTCCGGCTCCAGACAGGGGCACCGCACATGAACAGTCGCGTGCTCGCGTGCTCGCACGCCACTGGCATCCCGCGCAGGTTCATGATACGTTAGGTCCAGCCATAACCCAGCAAGGGGAGCATCCACTTGCCGCAGCACGTCGAAGCCAATCCCGCAACCGCGTTCATCAGCCGGTGGGAAGCCTCCGGCTCGGCCGAACGTGCCAACTACACAATGTTCCTCACCGAACTGTGCGCCCTGCTCGGCGTTCCCGGCCCCGAGCCAACCCGCCCCGACGATCGCGACAAACGCCTACGTCTTCGAGCGCGCCGTCCCCATGGACAACGGCGACGGCAACACCACCACAGGCTTCATCGACCTTTACAAACGCGGCTGCTTCGTCCTCGAAGCCAAGCAGGGCTCGACGGTGGCCGGCGCCGATGAACTGCTCTTTGCTCCCGAACGCGGCCGCCGTGGCACCGCCGTTCGCGCCACCGCCGGGTGGGACGCAACGATGAAAAAGGCCAAGGGGCAGGCGGAGCGCTATGTTCGATCCCTGCCGGCATCGGAGGGCAACCCGCCGTTCATCCTCGTGGTGGACGTAGACCACATGATCGAGCTGTATGCCGACTTCTCCCGCCTCGGCAAGACCTACAGCCAGTTCCCCGACGCCCGCAGCTACCGCATCGCCCTGAAGGACCTGGCGAAGGAAGAAACCCGCTGGCTCCTCGCTCGCGTCTGGAACCCTCGGCCATGCCCCTAACGAGCCGCTGCTTCCTGCGCGCACCTGGGGTGCATGGTTGAGTCGGGAGGCAAGATCTCCTAGAATAGCTTTGACGTGTGCAAGCCAATGGAGAGGTAGGCCTTATGGCGACCCAACAGCTCATCCCCAGCCGCATCGAGGCAGCAATCCTGAGCCGCAGCATCCGCCCCGAAAGAAACGGTTTGTCGCAGGGGGCGGCCAAGGCGCTGCTGCAAGTCGGTCTCGATCGGGACGATCTGGACCGCCTTCACTTGTTGGTCGGAAAAAACCAGGACGGCACCCTGACACCCGCCGAGAAGGCCGATCTTGAAAGTTATCTCCGTGTCAGCTCCTTCTTCGACCTGATGCACGCCAAAGCCCGCCGTTCGCTCAAGAAACGGAGCCTGAAAACAGGGGATTGACCGGCATGGACACCGCCTTGGAACAATTCGTGTGGCAACGGGCAGACTGGCGTTGCGAATACTGCCGCTTGCCCCAGGGAGCGTCACACATTCCATTTGAGTTCGATCATATCCGTCCGCGCAAGCACCACGGCGCCACCGTTGCGGGCAATCTGGCGTTAACATGTGTCTATTGCAACGCGTATAAGGGGCCGAACCTGAGTGGTATCGATCCCGAAAGCGGGAATCTGACCAAGCTTTTTCACCCTCGCCGCCACAAATGGTCGTATCACTTCCGGTATCTGGGGGGCACGTTGATCGGTCGCACTGCTATCGGGCGGACGACCATCGATGTGTTGCGGATCAATTTGCCCAACCTGGTGGCGCTCCGTGAAGTTCTTATCGAAGATGGGCTGCTTTGAGAGGCTGCTCGGCAGGCAAAGCGGGACGGCTGATGGGAAGGCTTCCGGAGTATTACATGATGCGTGAGGCGCGCATCTCGCCCGATCTGGCCGTCCCAGAAAATCATTTGGACCTCTGAAAACGTGACATCCAACAGCCACTTTTTTCCGAGGAGGGCGGCAACGGACTCCGGCTGGTCGCCCTGAACGCCGAGCGACCTGTCCTGAGCAGCGTCGAAGGGGCCGAGGAAGAAAAGCGGGGCCTGATCCGCTGGCTCCGCCCCGAATTCCAAAACCCGACAGGCCAGT
>Ga0182024_10002806_pt1 | contig 42667 bp, 38 predicted proteins | sample P32metaG_FD_120480 | JGI IMG/M metagenome (GOLD analysis project Ga0182024, IMG submission 120480) | Permafrost microbial communities from Stordalen Mire, Sweden - P3-2 metaG (Illumina Assembly) | ecosystem: Environmental > Terrestrial > Soil > Wetlands > Permafrost | place: Sweden: Stordalen... | reverse complement strand
GAGCCTCTCGACTTAACTCCACTCCGGTCCGAGCCAGGCGCCCAGACCCAGGTGGTTTCCCTCCGCGTATTTGCATTCCGACACTCTATTCGAATGTCACTAATCATTCTGAACGAGAACAGCCCCTTTGGAGGCTGCGGATTTGGCTAAGAACTACGGTGCAATTTCTGGCATGATAGGGCGACCTCACTGATTGGAGATTGTGTGAATCGCGCTAATACCGAGTCGAGCACTGTATTTCTTTTCGACGTAGACAACACGTTGCTCGATAACGACCGCGTATCCGAGGATCTGAAGCTGTACCTGACGAAAAAAGTGGGCGAATCCAGCGCTCAACGCTATTGGGAGATTTTCGAGCAACTGCGCACCGAACTCGGCTATGCCGATTATCTTGGCGCTCTCCAGCGTTATCGTCTGGAGCGGCCGCGCGATCCCAAGCTGCTGGCAGTGTCGCACTTCATGGTGAATTATCCCTTTGCCAACCGGCTGTTTCCGGAGTCGCTGGATGCGGTCGCATACGCGCGGCGACTGGGGCAGGCGGTAATTTTGAGCGATGGCGATGTAGTTTTTCAACCGCTCAAGATTGATCGCTCGGGTCTGTATGAAGCATTCGAAGGCCACGTTCTGATCTACATTCACAAGGAAATGGAACTGGACGATGCAGAGGAAAAGTATCCGGCGGCGCGCTATGTGATGGTGGATGACAAGGTGCGGATTCTCGCGGCTATCAAGCAGCATTGGGGAGCGCGGGTGACTACTGTTTTCCCGCGCCAGGGACACTACGCGATGGATGCGGCGCAAGTGGCTCGCTATCCCAAACCCGATATCACCTTGGAGCGGATTGGCGAGCTGCAGAGATATTCGCTCGACGAGATTTTGGCAGCCGCGGGAAAGTAAGTGGCTAAAGTGAGCGGCTATTCGGCTTCTTCCAGTTCCTGCGTCGCGCCGCTGCGCATCAGGGCTTCGAGTTCTCGATTCAGAGCGACGCGGCTATGCTCGGGCAGTTCGATGAAACGGAAGGGCTGAAGGCATCCCTGCGTAGCCCACATGGGAAATAACATCTGCGCCCGGCAACGAACGCTGGTGATGCCCAGGTGAAACAGGACCGTCACGCGGATGGCCTCGTCGAGCGGATTTTCGAGAGATAGCAGGCCGCCATTGACGGAGAGTTGACTCATGCGGCAGCGGATCTGGCGCCCGTTCTCGAGCAAGACTAATGCCAGGACGGAGCCGCCGAGCTTGACGCGCGAGCCCCGTTGTCCCTTTTGCGTGCTGGCGATGGAGGCCATTCTCGATCAATTCTGCCTTAGGCGGGGGTAACGCGGCAGATTACGAAAGTTCGGGCTAGGTGGCGCGCGGGTGAAACTGAAGCCCGTGACAAAGATCACATCCTTCGGGTTGTCGGCCAGTTAGGCTGGAACTGCGAGGATGGTGGTATGGGAACGCAGGCTCAAGGCGAGGTTCAGGGTCGGTTTGGTGGTGGGGGTTACGTAGAAATCGAGCAAATCGCGGCTGCGAGAACGACGGAATTGCCGGTGAGACCAGCCGTAGAAGTAAAAAAGAAACCTGTCCGCCGCGACGACCACGACCGGTCGCAGGTTATGCGGCGCGGCTTCCAGGCAGCATTCCTGCTGCTTAACCTCTACCTCGGCGTCATCTTCTATTTATGGGTTCGTCAATTTGAGCCGGGAGGCGCGGCACCCTCGCTGCAACGTCCGGCCGGAGTCGAAGGCTGGCTGCCGATTGCCGGCTTGATGAATCTGAGATATTTTGCGTTGACGCATCATGTTCCCACGTTGCATCCGGCGGCAATGTTTCTGCTGATTGCGTTTCTTGCCATGTAATTTTTGTTCCGCAAGGCATTTTGCAGCTGGCTTTGCCCGGTGGGAACGATTTCGGAATACTTGTGGCGCATGGGGCGCAGAGCCTTCGGGCGTAACTTTACCTTGCCGCGCTGGCTCGATCTAGGGCTGCGCGGATTGAAGTATCTGCTGCTGGCGTTCTTTGTGTGGGCTGTCACTTCAATGGCGGCCGGCGATCTCGCGGCATTTATGAACAGTCCCTACGGCGTGATTGCCGACGTGAAGATGCTGAACTTTTTCCGTCACGTCGGCGAAACGGGCGTGATCGTGTTCGGCATTCTCGTGATCGCTTCGATCTTGATTCAGAATTTCTGGTGCCGCTATCTGTGTCCTTACGGAGCGCTGCTCGGCATCGCAGCGCTGTTTAGTCCGGCGCGCATTCGACGCAATGCCGAGAGCTGCATTGACTGCGCCAAATGCGTCAAGGTGTGTCCTTCGGCGCTCGCCGTCGACAAGTTGGTGACGATCAGGTCGGCGGAATGCACGGGCTGCCTGGAATGCGTGGCCGCCTGTCCGGCAAAAGATACGCTCAGCTTGTCTTTATCGCTATCGTTGAATTTGCCGCCGCGTGCGATTGCGTCTCGGCGGATGAAGTTGCCCGCATGGGCCATAGCGGTGGGCATCGCCGCGCTCTTCTTCGGCATGGTTGGATTTGCCAAGACGGCGGGCTATTGGGATTCGCACGTTCCGCGAGCGATCTATCAGCAATTGGTGCCCAATGCGGACGAGGCGCGCCATCCCATGCCGGGGGAGAACTGAGGCTGACTGCTCGATGCTGGCGGGCCGCGACCGCAATCACACGCTCGTTCTAAAGACCGAGTCGTGAGTGAAATCGAGATGTTACGCTAACTAACGCGCCAGAAAACACCCGACGGCGTCGCCACGAACTCCGAACGTAGTTAATCCCGTCTTTCCGCGCTCCGCTAACACGAACGAATCCACGGCGGGATCAAACATTAACAGCACACCCTTTCCGTCATCCGCAACCGCAGCACAGGTGCGTCTAGGTGCCTCGATCATCCCGATTTGCTCAAACGTATCTCGGATTTCAACCTCGGCCCAATAGGGCTCAATGAGAGAGGCTCGGAATTGCGCTAGGCCCTGCTGTACGGCTGCGTCGGTCCAAGGATTGCCGATTGCGTTATCGGGAAAATCGTACACGTACGTCTCAATCTCGTTCTCAACCTGTTGTCGCAACCGCGACAGATCAACTTTCTTGGGTTCAGTATTCATGCACGCGGGCTAAGCATAACTGATGCAGTCAAGGGTTGGCACTGACAACCCGAGGCCTCACTTCTTCGGTTCGTGCTGGAGGCCCTTGTCGAACATCGCCCCATAATCCAAATACTGCGCGACGGGATCATCCCAATAGTGAATCTCGACCTTGTCGACTTCGCCATTCTTGCCGATGCCCGCTGTCAGGTGCGCGTTCACGCCGGCAAAGTAGGTTGGCAGATTGAGCTTGCGATAGCGCTCTAGTACTTGATCGCGCAGGGCTGGATCGAAGTGGACTCCATATTTGTCGACCAGCGCTTTAATGGCGTCGTAATCGCCCTCCGCCTTGATGCGCATCAGTTCGGCCAGCAGCATGCCGACTCCCTGTCGCATCTTTTGATAATCGGCTACGCGAACGTAGGTCTTGCCGCCGCGCGTGAATTGTTCGATCGAGCCGGGAACCTTGTCGGCGATGTAGTGCGCGATCAGCTGGCGGTCGCGCTCGTGGTCTTCTTCAATCATGTCGCCCTTCGGAATGCGGCGCAGTTGCACCAGAGCGACCGAGGCGGCGCTGTCATACATCGCCTTGGCTACTTCTTCCTGATTCGAGACGAGGCCGAGTTCTTTGAGCTTCGGATCCCATATGTTCCAGAGAGCCATTAGATCGGCGCGAGCCTCTTCGAGGGTGGAGAAATATTCTTTGAGGAAGGGTTGCGCTCCGCCGCTGACACGCTCGCTCAGCTTGCCGGAGCCGTGGCCGATGACTTCGTGCAGCGCGACCATGAGGCTGTGCGCTTCCATGCCGTATTTTGTGTCGCGCTCGAGCCCGGCGGGGCCGGCATCGAACTCGGCGTTGAAAGTCTTGCCGGTCGCCGCATCGAGGGCGCGATCGCTGCTGGTGAAAAGAAAATTCTTCGATCCGTATTTTTCGTGGATCTCGTTTTCGTTGGGCAGATTGTCGCCGATCGTGGTCACGCTGAAATCGCCGGTTTCGATCAGCGTCTCGACGGCTTTCACTACCGGCAGCTTGAATGAGGTGAGCTTGTACTTATCGTCCCATGGAGCTTTCGACTCGAAGTAAGCGGCGTTTTCGGCGAGCTTCTTCATGGCAATAGTTAACGGTTTATCGGTGATGGTGACGAAACTCTGTGAGCTTCCTTTTTCGCCTCGCGCGTCGCGGTAGACTTCGATGAAGCCATTGTCAAAGTCGACGGTGGCATCGTTCTGCACCCAGGCGGTGCCAAAGGCGACCCATTCGGCGTATTCGCCGGTTTGATAGAAGCGGATGAGATGGCTGATGGCTTCGGCCTGCGCAGGTTCGGCATCGGCGCGGGCTTTCTCAAAGCAGTCGACGGCCTTTGCGAGAAAAGTGGCGTAGAGTCCGGGAGGAATTTTGCCGTCGGGAGTGCCGGCGCGGTAGACCAGTTCGGTCAGCTTGCCATCGGCGCTTTTTTGCACGCGCGAATTTAGCGAATACTTTTCTTGAAATCCTTTCAGATCGTCGAGACTCAGGCTTTGGTAATCCGCACCTTCATAAAAAGTGTTGGAGCTGGACTGGATCGTATCTTTTCCGCCGGAAGGACTCTTTGCAGTTGTCATCGGCTCAAACGTGGGATCAAAAAGCGGACGACGCAAGGCGTCGAGTTCGCGCGCCAGGTCGAGCGCGGTCTCAAGCGGCGGGAGATCGGCATAGGGCGTATGGAAAGCTCCATTGTGTTGCGCGGAGAGAGCGGCTTCCTTCAGTTGCATGAACGTAAAGCCGGGCAGAAATTTTTGCGAGGTCAGCTCGTTATGATTGCCGCGGTTGGCCCAGAAGAGTTTGGCGAATTCAGAAATCTTCGGCAGCACACGGGGATCGATCCCCTGAGGATGCGCCATTATCTCCTCCAAGAGACGTTTCTCCTGAAGTCCGTAGGCGGAGAGCTGATCGTAAATAATGGGATCGATGGCGATGGAAGCCTGCGTTAGCCAAAAGGCCAAAGCTTGCTGGCGAGGCGTGAGCGCCGGAAAGCTGGGCGCGTGCAACTGGATGAACGCCGTGTCGCCTACGCGCTCGACGACCACGCTGTTAGCTTTGTCTTCCTGACCCATGGCGGAGTTGATGAAGGCGACAATGCCAACCAAGAGAAGAAATGCAGTTTTAGGCGGTTTCAGGGCGACCTCCGGCGGGCGATGGAGCCAGCCAAACTCTGCAGGCTACCACAAAGCGGGTTGCACGTTCCTAACATCGGGACTGAAGGTAGTGTCCTAATTTTCAAATTAGGACACTACCGGACTGAATAAGCGCGCCGAACCCAGCCTTCCCGCGTGTTAGAATCGCTATTGTGAACCACGGGGCCGATGCTTCCTGACATTGAAAAATTGCTGGAACTGCAGGTTGCGGACAAAGAGATTCGCAAGCTGCGGGAAGAAGTTGCCGCGCTGCCCAAGCGCATGGCGGTGATCGAACAAAAGCTGGCCGGAACCAAGGCGCATCTGGAAAAGGTGCGGACGGCGGCGAAGAGCGACGAAGCCAACCGCAAGAAGTTCGAAGCCAATATCAAAGACCTGCAAGGCAAGATTTCGAAGTATCGCGACCAATCTCTCGACGTAAAAACTAACGATCAATATAAAGCTCTGCTGCACGAGATTCAGTTTGCCGAGCAGGAGATTCGCCTGAACGAGGACCGCATCCTCGAAGTGATGGTCAACGTCGACGCGCGCGATAAAGAAGTGAAAGCGGCCGAGGCCGAACTCAAGGCGGAGACAGCCGAGATCGAACAGGAAAAAGAAGACGCGCGCAAGGTTACTGCGGAAGATCAGAAGAAGCTCGCCGAATGGAATGCGAGGCGCGACGGGCTGCGGCAAGGGATTTCGGAGGATGTTCTTCGGCAGTATGAGCGCGTGGCCAAGTTTCGCGGCAGTGGGTTGGCGGAGGTCCGCGACCAGAAATGCATGGGCTGCCAGGTGATGCTGCGTCCGCAAACTTACAACGAGGTGCGGAATGGCGAGAAGGTCATGGTCTGCGAATCTTGCTCACGGGTTTATTACTTTAACCCCGCTAATGAAGTGAAGCCGGAGCAGGAAGTTGTCACCGTCACGGGCCGAAAGCGGGCGCGCCCTAAGGCGGACGCCCCGCAGGCTTGGTTTTACCGTCCGGATTACGGCGAAGAAGGCGAAGTGCTGCTGGTGTTTACCAATAGCGGGGGCAATTCGAGTCGGCGAGTTTACGAAATGCACACCGGACGCCAGTTCGGCGATGTGCTGATTCGCGAGGGTACTTACCGCCAGGCGTTTCCCGAGGACCTGACCGAGAGCGCGCTTCGGCTCAATGGCCATTGGGATGAAAAAGAGATCGACGAGTGGGGTTCTGAGATACCGTCGAATGTTCTCGATCTGCTGCAAAAGGATCTGCTGGCCATCCGGCGCGAGCACAAAGCAACTCTCAAGCACTCTTCCTCTCCCGCCGAACAACCAGCCGCCAGTTAACATTCGCAGGCCGAAGCGAGTTCTTTTCTGTAATCCCCACACAGCCAAGCCAAAGGTTCCGCAGGGTACTTTTGTAAGCATCAGCCCAGTTTCGTTGCTGCTATCGGCGCGTCATTACCGTTAACCTTTGTCTAAGGTCTGACGACATCGATGGATTGCGCCGAGCAGCAGCCCAGCCCCGCGGCTGGATCCGACATTTTTCACGCTCCGCAGAAACGCAGATTGGTGCTCTGCCTGCTGCTGGCGCTGGCGACGCTTGCGCTCTACAACCCGGTAACCCGCGCGCCATTTCTTAATTACGACGATCCGGTTTACGTCACCCAGAATGCGCAGGTTCGGGCTGGGCTCACCTGGAAGACGATTGTCTGGACGTTTCGCACTCCGAAAGATTTGGACTGGCATCCGATGACCTGGCTGTCGTATGCGGCCGACAGTCAGATGTTCGGGCAGAATCCGGAGGGCTTTCATACCGTCAACTTGCTTCTGCACACCGTCAACGCTCTGCTGCTGTTTTTGATTCTCGAGAGCGCTACTGGCTTCGCTTGGCGCAGTCTGGCGGCCGCCGCGCTCTTCGCCCTGCATCCGCTCAACGTCGAGTCCGTGGCCTGGATCGCGGAACGCAAGAATGTTCTCAGCATGTTTTTCTTTCTCGTCGCGCTGGCCGCCTACGGATGGTATGCGCGCCGGCCGGGCGTTGGGCGATACCTGGCCGTCACGCTGGCTTACGTTTTAGCGCTGATGAGCAAGGCTCAGGTGATTACGTTTCCGTTCGCGGTTCTGTTGCTGGATTACTGGCCCTTGCGCCGCTTTGAGTTCCAACGTGCTTCGGCGGACGGGGCGGAAGGGAATGTCTCGCTCGCCCTCGGTCGCTCGCCTTCTCTGTGGAGGCTGGTTGCGGAGAAAGTACCGTGGTTGGCGTTGTCCGTCGTGAGCGCGGTCATCGCCAGAACGACAGGCGGGCAAGCGTTCAGCTATACGCTTGAGTCGGAGGCGCCGGCGAATTTTCCGCTGTGGGTCCGCCTGGCAACGGCGGCAATCGGATATGCCAAGTATCTCGGAAAGACCTTCTGGCCGCGGAATCTGGCGCTCGTGTATCCACATCCCGGATATGCGACCAGCATTCCTGCTGCGGTTGTCTCGGCGGTATTCCTTGTCAGCATAACCGCGCTGGTTGTGCTCTTTCGCCAGCGGCGTTCACTTTTTGTAGGATGGTTTTGGTTTCTGGGAACGCTTGCGCCAATGAGCGGAATTGTCACCATTGGCCCGCACTCCATGGCCGATCGTTATACCTACATTCCTCTGATCGGGATCTTCGTGCTTCTCGCTTGGGGAGGGGCCGACCTGATCCAGCGCTGGCACATTCCCATCGGCGTAACCGCAACCGCCGGCGCCCTCGTTTTTCTATTGCTCGGAACTGCGCTGCACCGGCAGGTCAGTTTTTGGAGCGACAACGTCACCCTCTGGACGCACACGCTCGACCTTACCGGGAAAAATTTCAATGCCGAAGAGAATCTGGCGCTTGCATTAATTGGCCAAGGCAGAGTGCAGGAGGCGTTGCCGCACTTACAACGCGCTCGTTCCCTGCGACCGGACGATCCGCTGGCCACGGCCAATCTCGCGACTTACGATCAGATGCATGGCAACTATCAGGCTGCGCTGGAAGGCTATGCCGAGGTGGTTCGCTTCCCAAACTCAGCTCCGTCGTTGCGGGCGACAGCCTATGCGAATAGCGGGTACGCGCACCTCTCGCTGCAACGGTACGATAATGCCCGGCAAGATTTTGTCAATGCGCTGAATATGCAACCGAAAAACTCGGCTGCTTATCGCGGCCTGGGATTGCTGGCGCAGCGCTCGGGCGATCTCGCCGAGGCGACGAAAGATTATCAGCGGTCGGTAGAGTCGCAGCCGTCGTCTGTGGGCTATCTGCTGCTCGCGCAGGCGCTCGAACTCGGCCATCAGGATGGTGCCGCGCGCGCCGCCGTTTCTCAAGCCGCCAGCATGACGCAAGATTTCAACGACGATCTCGCCGTCATGAAGCAGCTATTGGCGAACTAATCCTTGTTCAAATCATGGGCGCGAAAGATCCCTACTTCGTGCCATACGGATTCGGATAGCGCAGCGCCTTATCCAGATTTCTGCCGCGTATGATCCCGAACGAGTGATAGGCCAGTCCCCAGGAATCGATCGATGACATATCGGGAAAGATGCATGCCTCAAGCACGGTATCGACCGGATCGGATTTTTTTACCCATCCGCCGCCCGCCGCATTGACTCCGCCAAACAGGTCGCTGCCGCCAAGCTGCGAGCAATAACAAGAGGCCGGATTGCCGTTGCAGCTGCCACTGATTGGAACCTCTGCGTAATAGGCGAGCGCCGCCAGCGTAGGCTGCTCGCTATAGAGTGTCGACAACAGGACGAAAATCCGCGATCCATCTTTCTTCGACGTAAACTTGCAAAACTGCCGAGAGCCATCGAGGCGAAACCAGTTCTGCGGGTCGTCGTTGGTGTTGTAGTAAGGCTCGCGATCGTCCACTTCGCCACCCCATTTGACGCAATGAGTCGCAGCTTTCGAAAGATCGGCGCCCTCGTCCGCAACGGCGCTGCGAGCGCCTGCGGCCTGAACTGGCGTGGTAGCGGGAAGACATATAGCGACTGCAAGCGCGATGCAGGTCAAAATCGCGAGTGCGACGAGTGGGCGTTTCACGAAGGGCCTCCGGGGAACCAATGGGGAATGCGACTCGCTTGCCAATTTTGTTGGTGAGCAGTCGCGGCCCGAAGATTAACACAAAAGCCGCAAGTTGCGTGGCTATTTCACGTTTTGCTAATCGTCACGCTCCCCGTCGCGCGCTTATCCGCATCATCGGGGTTCAAGAGAACGCGAACCACAGAGGACACAGAGGAGCACGGGGTAGAGCCACGGAGAAATTCATCAACAGCCGGATTTTGCGGTAAGATGGCTCGCACGAGGTGTGTCATGGCTCCCAACGATTTCAGCCTTTCGTCCGCATCGCGCCGTTCGTTTCTCAGCGTTTCTGCAGCGGCTTCGGCCGCTCTCGCTTTGCGCATCGTCACCGAACCGATGCTCGCGTATGCCGCCGCGCGCCAGAGCATGCCCGCGAATGCGGTGAAAATCGACTCCAACGAAAATCCGCTCGGCCCGTGTGCGTCGGCGCGCCAGGCGCTGACGGCGATTCTTCCGCAGGGCGGGCGCTATTCTTTCGGACTCCTCGACGATTTGCTCGAAACGCTCGCCGCGACCGAAGGCCTCAAGCCCGATCAGATTCGCCTCTATCCCGGATCGAGCGAGCCGCTGCATCACACGGTCGCCGTTTTTACGTCGCCGCAGCGCAGCTATGTCACCGCCGATCCCGGATACGAGGCTGGAATGATGGCCTCCAATGTCATCGGCACAAAGGTCGTAAAGGTCCCGCTGACGAAGAACTACGCCCATGATGTGCGGGCGATGCTGGCCGCCGCTCCCGATGCCGGCGTGTTTTATATTGCCTCGCCCAACAATCCGACCGGCACGCTCACCAGCCATTCCGATATCGAATATCTGGTCGACAACAAGCCGAAAGATTCGATCGTGCTGGTTGACGAAGCCTACATTCATTTCTGCGATGCGCCGTCGGCTGTGGATCTGGTGAAGGCGGGCAAGGACGTAATTGTGCTCCGCACCTTCTCGAAAATCTACGGCATGGCCGGGTTGCGCTGCGGCGCCGCGTTTGGACGCCCCGACCTGCTGGAGAAAATCTAAGACTACGGCGGCTGGAACGCCATGCCGATCACCGCGCTCGTTGCCGCAAACGCGAGCTTGAAAGACACGCAACTCGTGCCCGAGCGCAAGCGGATGAATTCTGCCGTCCGCGCGCAAGTGTTTGCCTGGCTTGATCGCAACGGATATTCCTACATTCCGTCGGAAGCGAACTTCTTCATGCTGGACACTAAGCGCCCGGCAAAACCCGCGATCGATGCCATGGCCAAGCAGAATGTATTCATCGGCCGCATCTGGCCGTCGATGCCGACCTATACTCGCGTCACCATCGGGACCGCGCCAGAGATGGAGCACTTCCAGGCAGCATGGCACAAGGTGATGACGGGAGCAGTCACGGCCAGCGTTGGCGCAATGCCGAGCGCGGGAGAGTTGGGCCGTCGCAGACGGGATCTCGACGGTCTCGTCGTGCGAGCGTAGAACCAGCCATTGGAACAGCTCGCGTAGGGGCAGAGCCTGCCCTGAGCTTGTCGAAGGGTGCCCTCACCTGCCAGCCGAGCAACGCCCGGCATCTGCCGCGAGCGCGTAGCCCTCCCTTCGCATAACATCTATTGATGCCGAAAAAACAAGCCCCCGCCGCCAAACACGCGGAGCCCTCCGTAAAACTTTCCACGCGCGGAGCCGCCCGCCTGCACGCGCGCCACCCCTGGGTGTATCGCTCGGATATTGTCGGAGCGAACGACATTCCGCCAGGTGCGCTAGTGCGCGTTCACGATGAACGCGGCAAGTTTCTTGGCACCGCTCTCTACAGTTCGTCGTCGCAGATCGCGATTCGCATGATCTCGCATGGATCGGTGACCGATTTGCCTGCTCTCGTGGCCGAACGCATTCTCGCTGCTATCGCCTACCGCAAGGATCTTGTAGCGAACACCGACGCCTACCGCATTGTCTTCAGCGAAGCCGACTTTCTTCCGGGACTGATTATCGATCGCTATAACGATGTAATTTCCGCGCAAATTCTGACCCAGGCAATGGACGCCGAACCGGTGCGCGAGGCCATTGTGCAGACGCTGCGCGAAGAGCTGCAACCGTTGGGAATCGTAGAGCGCGTCGACGCCCGCATTCGCGAACTTGAGCAATTGCCGGCCCGGCAATCTGCCTTGCTTTGGGGAGACAAGAGTTCGACCGAGATCAGTATGAATGGCGTCCGATTCTACTATGACGGGCTCGAAGGGCAGAAGACGGGCGCGTTTCTCGATCAACGCGAAAATTACGCCGCCGCGGCGCAATACGCGCACGGCGAGGCGCTCGATGCTTTTTGCTACCAGGGAGGATTCGCTCTGCATCTGGCGGCGAAATGCCCTGCTGTCACCGGGGTCGATAGCTCGCGCCCAGCGCTCGAGATGGCGGACAAAAACGCCGCATTAAACGCAACTCCGAACGGACGCGAAGTCGAATGGATCGAGGCCAACGCCTTCGACCTTCTACGAGACTACGCGGCCGCGAACCGGCATTACGACACCATCGTTCTCGATCCGCCGGCCTTCGCCAAGTCGAAGCGAGACCTTGAGAAAGCGCTCGGCGGCTACAAGGAGCTCAACCTGCGCGCGATGAAGATGCTGCGGCCGGGGGGAATCCTCGTCACCTGTTCCTGCTCCTTTCATGTCAGCCCACATGACTTCCTCAAGGTGGTGGCCGATGCCGCCCAGGATGCCCACAAATCGCTGCGCGTGCTGGAGAACCGCGGGGCGGCCAAGGATCACCCAATATTGCTGAATGTACCTGAGACGAGCTACTTACAATGTCTAATATTATCCGTAACTAATTGAAAAAGAGAGCAATTTAACTACTTGACAATGACACGCTAAGATTTTATGATGTGTTCATACTAATTACGAATCGGGAGCCTCTGACAGGCTCCCCACAACGAAATATCCAGTAGGAGGATTTTAGTTATGACACTGATTACGCGATATGACCCTTTCCGTGAGTTCGTTACCCTGCAAGATCGCATGAGCCGTTTGTTTCGCGATCCGCGTGGGTCGGAAGGGCAGGATGAATCTTTGACTTCGACCGCATTCGCTCCGCCGGTGGACGTTTACGAGGATGAGCACAACGTCACGCTGAAGATCGAAGTGCCGGGAATCGACGAGAAGGACATTGACGTCCGCATCGAGAACAACACGCTGACCGTACACGGCGAGCGCAAGTTCGAGAAGGAAGAGAAAGAAGAGAACTACCGCCGCGTGGAGCGCCAGTATGGCAGCTTCACCCGCACCTTCACTCTCCCGAACACCGTCGACCAGGAGAGCGTCCATGCCGACTATGACAAGGGCGTGCTGAAGATCACGCTGGCGAAGAAATCCGAAGCCAAGCCGAAGCAGATTAAGGTGAACGTTGGCGGCGCAAAGACGCTGGAGGGCAAAGAGCCGAAGGGCGTTGGCAAAGCGGCGTAAGAAACTCTATAGCTGTAGACTCAGCGGGAGGCGAGAAACAGCGCCTCCCGTTTATTTTTGAAGATCAAACGCAGTCTGGAATATCAAATAAGGTGTCATCCTGAGCGAAGCGAAGGACCTCTGCATTCCTCCGCTGCCGCCGCTCGTTTCTTCGTTACGCTGAGAATGACATCGCAATCAATAACATTGCAACAGGGGAACAACACCATGGCAATCCGTTGGGACAAATTCACCGTTAAGGCGCAAGAGGCCGTCCAGCGCGCAAACGAACTCGCCGGCGAACACGGCAATCCGGAGCTCGCGCCGCTCCATCTGCTGGCCGCCCTCGTCGAAGACAAAGAAGGCATCGTCGCGCCTGTGCTCGAAAAGATCGGCATCGGGCCGCAGGCCGTGCTCAGCGACCTCTACAAAGAAATTGAAAAGCTGCCGAAAGTGTCGGGCAGCGCGGGAGCTCAGCAGCCGTCAATGTCGTCACAGGTCAATCAGTTATTGGAGAAGGCATTCAAGGAAGCTGACGTATTCAAAGACGAATATGTCTCGACCGAGCACATGCTTCTCGCGTTGACCGATCTGAAGCGCGATCCGGTGCAGGAGTTGCTGGCGCGTTACGGCGCTACGCACGACGCTATCCTGAAGGCGCTTACCGCGGTTCGAGGATCGCAGCGCATCACCGACCAGAATCCCGAAGCCAAGTATCAGGCGCTGGAGCGCTACGCTCGCGATCTGACCGAGCAGGCGCGCCGCGGCAAACTCGACCCTGTGATCGGGCGCGATGAAGAGATTCGCCGCGTGGTGCAGGTGCTTTCGCGGCGCACGAAAAATAATCCCGTCCTGATCGGCGAGCCCGGCGTAGGCAAGACGGCCATCGTTGAAGGCCTGGCGCAACGCATCATCTCAGGCGACGTGCCGGAAGCGTTGAAGAACAAGCGCGTAGTCGCGCTCGACTTGGGAGCAATCCTGGCGGGCGCAAAATATCGCGGCGAATTCGAAGACCGCCTGAAAGCGGTGTTGAAGGAAATCGAAGACTCCGAAGGCAAAATCATCCTCTTCATCGATGAACTGCATACTCTCGTGGGCGCCGGCGCCGCTGAAGGCTCAATCGATGCCTCGAACATGCTGAAGCCTGCGCTCGCTCGCGGAGAGCTGCGTGCTATCGGAGCGACCACGCTCAACGAATATCGCAAGTACATCGAGAAAGACGCCGCGCTGGAACGGCGCTTCCAAATTGTCTTCGTGGGCGAGCCGAATGTCGAAGACACAATTGCGATTCTGCGCGGGCTGAAAGAAAAGTATGAAGTGCATCACGGCGTGCGCATTAAAGATTCGGCGATTGTGGCGGCGGCGACGTTGTCGCATCGCTATATTTCCGATCGCTTCCTGCCCGATAAGGCCATCGACCTGATCGATGAAGCGGCGTCATCGCTGCGCATTCAGATCGATTCCATGCCCACAGAGATCGACCAACTGGAGAGGCGTGCCACGCAACTTGAAATTGAAAAGCAGGCGCTGAAGAAAGAAGATGACGCCAACTCGAAAGAACGCCTCGCACACGTTGAAAAAGAACTGGCCGGCATCCGCGAACAATCGAACGCGCTCAAGGCGAAATGGAAACAGGAAAAAGACGTCATCGCAAAGGCGCGCGCTCTGAAGGAAAAACTCGAGCAACTCAAAATTGAAGAAGCAGCGGAAGAGCGTAAAGGCAATCTCGAACGCGTGGCACAGATTCGCTACGGCTTAATCCGGCAGACGGAAGAAGAGCTGAACAAAATCACAGCGCAGATCGACGGCAAGGCCGGGAAGCGCATGTTGAAAGAAGAGGTCGATGAAGAGGACGTGGCGCGCATCGTCTCCAAGTGGACCGGTATTCCAGTGTCGAAGATGCTCGAAGGCGAAGTCAAGAAGCTGATCAACATGGAAGACCGGCTGCGGCAGCGAGTCGTGGGTCAGGACGAAGCCCTCGAACGCGTGGCCAATGCGATTCGCCGTTCGCGCGCGGGGTTAAGTGACCCGAAGCGGCCGATTGGGTCGTTTATTTTTCTCGGCCCGACTGGAGTGGGCAAGACCGAGCTGGCTCGCGCGCTCGCCGAATTTCTTTTCGATGATGAACGCGCCATGATCCGCATCGATATGTCCGAATACATGGAGAAGCACGCCGTCTCGCGTCTGATCGGCGCGCCTCCGGGATATGTTGGCTACGAAGAGGGCGGACAGCTCACCGAGCAGGTGCGGCGGCATCCGTATGCGGTCGTACTCTTTGACGAAATTGAGAAAGCGCATCCGGATGTCTTCAACATCCTGTTGCAGATCATGGATGATGGCCGCCTCACCGACGGCAAGGGGCGCAAGGTCGATTTCAAAAATACGGTCATCATCATGGCCTCGAACCTGGGCTCGTCGTATTTGCAATCCGAAAACGTGCGCTCAGCGGCGGCGTTCGAAGAGGCTTCAAAGCAGGTTATGGGCGCGCTGCACGGCCATTTCAAGCCGGAGTTCCTGAATCGCGTGGATGACATCATCATCTTCCACCCGCTGGGCAAGGAACAGTTGGTGAAGATCGTCGATTTGCGGCTCGAAGATTTGCGTCGCCTGCTAGCCGACCGCAAAATTTCTCTGGAGTTGACCGACGCCGCGAAGGAATTACTCTTCACCGAGGGCTACGATCCAAACTTCGGAGCGCGGCCGCTGAAGCGCGCCATTCAAAAACTGGTGCAAGATCCGCTGGCGATGAAGATTCTCGACGGCGAGGTGCTGCACGGCGATCACGTGGTCGTTGACGCCGATAAAAAGGCGGGGAAGATGACGTTTAAGGTCAGCGAGCGGGTCGGAGAGAAAGAACCGGCGCGCGCGAACAAATAAATGTTGCTGATCGTGTAGGCGTGCCGTCGCCCCCTACGCGATCTTGTTCTGACGCAAGAATCTCTCTCCGGTACGATCAATAATTACGAGCGGACGGCCCGGAAGGCACTGTTTTGTCTGAAGACTCAAAGCTGCATGATTTTCTGGCGGAGTTGCTCCGTCGCGGTGGCAGCGATCTGCTGCTGGTTCACGGCGCTGCGGCTGCGATTCGTAAGAATGGAGAAGTCGAGAAGATCGGCGACACTCCGCTCGATGGCTCGGAGATCGAGTCTTTGGTCGAGCCCATACTGACGCCGGTTGGCGCCGCTCAATATCGCGACACGCAGATTGCCGACTCTTCGTACAGAATTCCCGGCCTAGGGCGATTCCGCATCAACCTGCATCGCGAGCGCGGCCACGCGGCTGCAACGATTCGCGCGCTTCCGGTGAAGGTTCCGGTCATCGGTGAGTTGGGCCTTCCTTCTGAGGTTGGACATCTCGCGGGCATACGGCGCGGGCTGGTCTTGATCGGAGGCGCTGCGGGCGCGGGGAAATCTACGACGCTGGCGGCTCTCGTCAATGAGATCAACCAGCGCGATGCGCGCCACATTGTGACCATTGAAGATCCGGTTGAATACGAGCATGCGCACGTGCGCAGCGTCATCGAGCAGGTCGAGGTCGGAACCGACGCGCCCGACTTTCCTACAGCACTGCGGGCCGCGCTGCGGCAAGCGCCGGATGTGCTCGTGGTCGGCGAGATGCGCGACCCGGAGAGCATGGCCATTGCTGTGTCGGCGGCCGAGACCGGGCATCTGGTGCTCTCCACTTTACACACTACGGATGTGGCCTCGGCGATTTCGCGCATCTCCGATTCGTTCCCGATGGAGCGGCAGAATACGATTCGGCAGGAGCTGGCGATGGCGATCTCTGCCATCTTGACGCAGACACTGTTGCCGAGCCGCAAGGGCGGACGCGTTCCGGCAGTGGAATTGTTGATGATCGGATACGGGGCGCGGCAACATATCCGCCACAATGCGCTGCAACATCTGAATCAGGAAATCACCATGACCAAGGCGAAGGGATCGATCGCGCTGGAAGAGTCGCTGGCACGGCTGGTCAGGAACGGCCACCTGGACCGCGAAGAAGCTATGGAAGTTGCGGTACACCCGGATGAGCTGAAGAGCCGGCTGCGAGGCGCGGCGTAACTTCAACTTTGGGATTGTTCATGCTGAGTGGCGAAATGCTTCGGCTACTTCCTGCCGCGACAGATACCACGCGACTATCACGCGCACGATGATGCCGAGGCCGCCGAAGGCTAACGCTTTGGGCTGGGCGGTGGCGGTTGCGCCGGAGACGGACGGCACGAGCATCACGATTCCTGCGATCGCGATCAGTGTGGCGGCGTGACGCACGATGTTGTTGAGTTCGATGAGCCCCCACGCGACCGCTCCACCGACGACGGCCGCGAGCAGGAACATGTACGGGCCCGCCAACTCAAGGCCGAATAAAAGCGGAGCGCCCGCTGACATTGGAATTGCGCCAGGGCGGAGCAACATTAGCGCGCCTGCGATCGCCAGATAAATTGCACAGAGAGCAAACAGTGCGGCTATGGGTCGCACTCCGCTGGGGACGAGTTTGTCGGGATTGTCGGTCAACTAAATTAAAGTATCGCGCTAAATGCCATAATTCACGCCGCGCAGCGCATCTTTGTAGGCCTCGCGCGCTTCGGTGGCTTTTTCGTGGGCATCATGCTCCTTGAGGTGAGCATCATCCCAATGCTCCATCGCAACCATCGAATGGTCGGGAGTGGCTAACGCCTCTTCGGCGCGAATAGCATTAACCCACTCATCGATCGCCTTTTTGTAGGCAGCGCGCAGTTGGTCGAGATCTTCTTTGCTCATAGACCACGCAGGTTAATGCCGTCTTTGGTCGTGGTCAATTCGTTCAGGCAATTTAACCGAAAATTAATCCTGCGCAAATGTCTTCGTGCTCGGACGCGGCCTGAAACTGCAAAGCGCCGACAATCAGTAAGGGTTGCCGTTTTGCTCGCTGAAGTTGTATGGTACTCGGCCTAGGCTCATTCTCATTTGGGGGATGCAATGAAGCTCGGCCGTTATCTGCGTGTATCTATTGTTTGTCTTTTGTTTGTCGCCGCATTATCGAACGTCATGGCGCAATCTGCGCCTGCTTCTAGAACCGTAGTCATTCGCGCGGGGCATCTGCTGGATGTTAAAACCGGCAAGACACTTGCCAACCAGACCATCGTGATTCAAGGCGACAAGATCGCCAGCGTTGGCTCAGACGCGCAGATTCCCGCCGGAGCGCAGGTGGTCGATCTCCCGAACGCCACTGTGCTGCCGGGATTAATTGATGCGCACACGCATCTCACCATGACTACCAACTTCGGCTATTCGCGGCTCGGAATTTCTGTGCCGCGCGAGGCGCTGACTGGAGCGCGCAATGCTCGTGTCACGCTCGACGCCGGATTCACGACTGTCCGCAACGTAGGCGCCAGTGGATTCAGCGACGTTGCTTTGCGCGATGCTATCAATGCCGGCGATGTTCCAGGCCCGCGCATGTTGGTCAGCGGTCCGCCGCTGAGTATTACGGGCGGGCACGCCGACAATAACCTGCTGCCCTTTGAATATCACGCGACCAGCGACGGCGTAGCCGATGGCGTGGATGGTGTGCGCCACATGGTTCGCCAAGACATCAAGTATGGCGCCGACCTGATCAAGTTCATGGCCTCGGGTGGAGTGCTCTCGAAGGGAGACAATCCGCAGGCATCGCAATACACGCAAGAAGAAATGAAAGCCATTGTGGAGGAGGCGCATCGGCTGGGGCGAAAAGTAGCGGCGCACGCCCACGGAGCGCAGGCGATTCGCTGGGCCTCGGACGCGGGAGTCGATTCGATCGAGCACGGCTCGTACATCGATGACGCCGCGATAGCCGCGATGAAAAAGAACGGAACGTATCTGGTGCCGACGCTCTACCTCTCCGACTGGTTTCTAGAAAATGCCGAGAAGATTGGTACTCCGGCCGAACTGATGGCCAAGGCGCGAGACGTGATGCCGGCTGCGCGCAAGAATATTGCGCGAGCATTTGCGGCGGGAGTTAAAGTTGGCTTCGGCACCGATGCTGCCGTATATCCGCACGGCCTCAACGCCCACGAATTCGCGGTAATGGTGAAGCTGGGATTGACTCCGTTGCAGGCGATCCAGGCGTCGACGATTAATGATGCCGATCTGCTCGGATGGTCCGACAAGATTGGCACGATCGAACCGGGAAAGTGGGCTGACATTGTCGCCGTCGATGGCGATCCGCTGGCGGACGTCACAACGCTCGAACGCGTGAAGTTTGTGATGAAGGGCGGCGAGGTGGTTAAGAATTTGTACGTTAAGTGAGGTCAGGTCAGAGGTTAGAAGGCTTGATTGCAGAGCTAAAAGCAATTAGGGCAGTTTCGGTTTTACTTCTGCAATCTGACCTCTGACCTCTGCAATCCCGGCAATCCTTATAGAATCCTCCGAAGTGTCTGTTCAACTCAAAATTGACGTCACCCGCGGCCCCGCCCGCGCCGGCAAACTCATTACTCCGCATGGAGAAGTCGAGACGCCGGTTTTCATGCCGGTGGGAACGCTCGGTTCGGTCAAAGGCATTTCGCAGGATGTGCTGGAAGAACTTGGCGTCGAGATTCTGCTGGGCAATACCTATCATCTTTATCTCCGGCCTGGAGTCGAGACGGTTCGCAAAATGGGCGGGCTGCACCGCTTCATGTCGTGGGATCGGGCTATCCTCACCGACTCTGGCGGCTTCCAGGTTTTCAGCCTGACCGATTTACGCAAGGTCAGCGAAGAAGGAGTTGCGTTTCGCTCGCACCTCGACGGGTCGGCTCATTTTCTTTCGCCGGAAAAAGCAATCGAGATTCAGATTGGCCTCGGCGCTGACATCATCATGGCCTTCGACGAGTGCACCGAGCATCCGGCCGATGCGCCGCGAGCGCGAGCTTCGATGGAATTGACCTTGCGATGGGCCGCGCGCTGCAAGAAATATTTTGAGCAGCACAAGGGCGAAGTGCCGTGGGCGCAGGCGGAAGCTGCGGAGCTACACTCCGCTGGGCAGACGAGGGCGTCTGCCCCTACGCGATCCTCTCCGATACTAGGAACACGGCAATCGTTGTTCGGCATCGTGCAGGGTGGGATGGATCGTGGGTTGCGTCGTGAATCTGCCGAGCGCACCATTGACATTGGCTTTCCTGGCTATGCCATCGGAGGACTCAGCGTTGGCGAACCGCGCGAGCTTACTCGCGACATTGTGTTATCGACGCTTGAGCATCTTCCTTCCGATCGGCCGCGCTACTTGATGGGCGTCGGTACTCCGGAAGAGATCGCGCAGTACGCGCAGGCGGGCGTCGATATGATGGATTGTGTGCTGCCCACGCGGGCCGCACGCCATGGGTTGCTGTTTACTTCGGAAGGCAAGGTGTCGATCAAGCAGGCCCGCTACGCGCAGGACGAAAGCGCGCTCGATCCGGCTTGCGATTGCCGCATCTGCCAGCGCTATTCGCGCGCCTATCTTCGACATCTTTATGCTGCGAACGAATTGCTGGCGCAGGTTTTGAATACTGTCCACAATCTGCACTATTATCTGGCGACGATGAAGACGGTTCGCAAGTGGATACAGGCCGGCCACGACCCAGCGACCTAAAGAGGCGCGGGAAAAAAGAAAGGCGGCCGATTTGGCCGCCAGCTTGAAAATTAATTGATCGAAGTTACGCTGTCGCTGGACGTTCGCCGCCTTTGGCGGGCGCGCGCTCCGGCTTGATCACTTGCTGCACGCTGTCATCGGCCTTGGCCGGGAGGGGCTTGATCGGCGGCAGTTCCTGCCCCTCCACCAGCATCTTGATCTCGGACGCATCCAGCACTTCGCGTTCAATCAGCGCCTTCGCGATCCGGATCAGCGTCTCGCGATTCTCCGAGAGGATCCCCTTCGCCGTCGCGTACCCAGCGCTCACCATCTTCCTGACCTCTTCGTCAATCTGGATGGCGGTGGCTTCGCTGTAGTCGCGGTGTTGTGCGATCTCGCGTCCCAGGAAAATCTGTTCTTCTTTCTTGCCGAAGGTCAGCGGCCCCAGGTCGCTCATGCCCCACTCGCACACCATCTTGCGCGCCAGTTCCGTGGCCCGCTCAATGTCGTTGCCTGCGCCCGTCGACATCTGGTTCAGGAAAAGCTCTTCCGCGATACGCCCGCCCATCAGGATGGAGATTTGCGTGTCGAGATAGTTCTTGTAGTAGTTGTGGCGATCGTCGGTAGGCAACTGCATGGTCAAACCGAGCGCCATGCCGCGCGGAATGATCGTGACCTTGTGCACCGGATCGGAGTGCGGCAGCACAGCAGCTACCAGCGCGTGTCCGGCCTCGTGGTACGCGGTGTTCTTCTTTTCTTCATCGGAGAGCAGAAGCGACTTGCGTTCCGCGCCCATCAGCACTTTGTCTTTCGCCAGTTCGAAGTCATACATCAGGACGGCCTTTCGGTTCGGCCGCGCAGCCGCCAGCGCCGCTTCATTCACCATATTCGCCAGGTCCGCCCCGGAGAAGCCTGGCGTGCCGCGAGCCAGGACCTGGAGATCAACATCGTCGGCCAGAGGAATCTTGCGGGTGTGAACGCGCAGAATTTCTTCTCGTCCGCGAACGTCGGGACGATTCACCACCACGCGCCGGTCAAAACGTCCGGGGCGCAGCAGCGCTGGATCGAGAACGTCGGGACGGTTGGTCGCCGCCATCAGGATGACGCCTTCGTTTGATTCGAAGCCATCCATTTCGACGAGAAGCTGATTCAGCGTCTGCTCGCGTTCATCGTGTCCACCGCCGAGGCCAGCGCCGCGATGGCGTCCAACCGCGTCAATTTCGTCGATGAAGATGATGCAGGGGGCATTCTTTTTGCCTTGTTCGAAAAGGTCGCGGACGCGGCTTGCACCCACGCCAACGAACATTTCCACGAAGTCAGAGCCAGAGATGGAGAAGAATGGAACATTCGCTTCGCCGGCGACAGCGCGTGCCAGCAAAGTCTTGCCTGTTCCCGGAGGGCCGACCAGGAGCACGCCCTTCGGAATACGTCCGCCGAGCTTCTGAAACTTCTGCGCCTCGCGCAGGAATTCGATAATTTCGCGAAGTTCTTCTTTCGCTTCGTCCACGCCGGCCACGTCTTTAAACGTGATCTTTTTCTGCTGCATGGAGAGCAGGCGCGCGCGGCTCTTGCCGAACGACAGCGCTTTATTTCCGCCGGTCTGCATCTGGCGGATCATGAAGAACCAGAGCGCTCCTAGTAAAACGAGAGGAGCGAGGTTCAGGATCCAACTTGGCCAGGTGCCGTTGCTGATGTCCTTAAAACTGTACGGAACGGCCTTGTCCGTCAGTTTCTTGTACATATCGGGATAGTTCGCCGGCACGATCGTGTGGAAGGGCGAGTCGTTCTTGAACTTGCCTTTTACTTCCTGGCCGATGAAGGTCACATCGTGGACATTGCCCTGGTCGACTTCCGTCAGGAACTCAGAAAATCCGATTTCTTTTTCTTTCTGGGCATTCGTGCCGGTTTTCACCACTTGCCAGAGCAGGAAGGCCGAGACCACGATAACCGCCCAGAAAAGTACTGTCTTAATTGTTGAATTCACCTAAAACTCCTCGATTTGCAGGCCAAGCCCCGCCCAATAGAAAAGATGCCGCCTGTTTAGCTCCATAATTTAGATGCCACAGGCGGGAATTCGATTGGGAAAAGACTGCATCTTAATTCTAGACCTTTTCTCAGAAAACGGACAGCGAAGGGAGCACAGAAGTCACCGGCTAATCAAGCGCGACGGACGAGGAGAGGGGACACCTTAAGGTAGAGCGTCAAATTGAGACTGTTTCAGATGGTCACGGCCAGATACGGCAGATTGCGGCCGGTCTGTTCGGGACTGCCCAAGCCATATCCGCAAAGAAATGCGTCATCCACCAGGAAGCCGAAATAGTCGGGCTGGAGCGGCACGCGACGCGCCGATTGACGATCGAGCAGCGTGGCCAGCTTCACCGAAGCGGCGCCGCGGCCGCGCAGGTCGCTCATCAGAAATTCGCTGGTCACGCCTGAATGCACCAAGCCCTCGACCAGCAGGACGTGCTTGCCGGCAATCGCCAGTTCGTGGCTGAAAAGTATTTCGAGCACGCCGCTTTCACCCTGTTTGGTCTCCTTGTATGCGGGCTTGATGAAGCTGCAGATAACGGGCACGTCGATGGCGCGCACCAAGTCGGCCATGAACAAGAAACTATTTTCCAGGATGCCCAGCGCGATCACGGTCTGGCCCCGATAGTCGTCGGAAATTTGCCGTCCCAGTTCGCGGACCCTTTTTTGAATCTGGTCGGCCGAGATCACCTGACGCAACCCGGCATTCGATGAAACATTCATGGTGGAGTGGCGCCTCCAGCGTGGCTTATCGATCGCAGCTCATTGATTGCGGCTTATCGATTTCAGATTACACTGACGCTGCCAGTTTAACCCAATTCTAAACAACTTCTAACAGAACGGCATGTTATATCACGTGCGCGTTTCGCGAATCCAAATCGCCTGCGTGGCGTCAGCGGGTGACCGGAAGGCTGCGGGAACGGCGAAGCCGCGTATCCAGATCAGGCCGGAGCCCTCCGCCACGGCGACTGGCCATAACTTTTTTTGCTTCCCGGTGGCGTGCCGGTCGCCTAGTAATTCTTTGACTTTTTTTTCTGACGCCGTATGCGCGGGCCAGCAGCGATCGCCCGGCCGCCAGTTGCGAATCAGAATTGCTTTCGGCACGCGCTCGATATCGAGTAGTTGGGCACGCTCCGCTTCCGGCACTATCGCGGCAGCGACGACTTGGGCTTCGATGCGGACGCGCAATTCGGGAACATCGGCCGCGCCCGGCACGCGCAAGGTGTATTGATAATCGCGATCTTGCGACTCCCCCGCTGCGCCGTCACCGCAATGCGAGGTTTCGAGTACCAAGTGAAATTCGCGGCTTCGGCCTTGCCATACGAGTCGAAGATTCCAGCCGCTGGACAACGCGAGATTCTTTCCGGACGATTTATCGCACTGCGACGTTCGGGCCAATGCCAAAGCCTCTTCAATCAGGCGAAACGAAACACTGGCATCGGGAGCATTCGCTTCGAGCCAGCCCCGCAGCAGTCGGCGTTGCGCCGCTAACGAAAGCCCAAGCAGCGGCTCCAACGCTAGAAACATTACCTGCCGGGGATTGGTACTGGTAGCGCCGCCCTCCTCGGCGGTTGTCCGGCGGCCGTCCTCGCCTGCCGTTTCGCCGGCGATCGCCAATGGCAATTGTGCCGCGATCTCAGGGTGGCTACTCGTCCAATGCTCCTCCTCGGCGCGAGCGATTTCCGCAAGCCCGCTCATGTGCTCGATGGCCGCCTCGCCAAATTCCTCGACGATCAGTGGCAACAGGCGATGCCGGACGCGATTGCGCAGGAAGGCAACATTCTTGTTCGAGGAATCTTCGCGCCAGCCCTGGCCGCGCTCACGCAGAAATTGCTGTAGGGCGGCGCGGCGGAAGCCGAGCAAGGGGCGCACTACTTCGCCGAAAGGGCGATTCTGCTCTTCAAATCTGAAAATAATCCGCGGATGAATGCCCGCCAGGCCGCGAATGCCTGTGCCGCGAAAGATGCGCAGCAGAATTGTTTCCGCCTGATCGTCAAGAGTGTGCGCAGTCGCAATTTTCGTGACGCGGCCGCCGTGCGCGAGTTCGCGAAAAAAACCGTAGCGCAGTTCGCGCGCGTCCGCCTCGATACCAGAACCGGTGCCAGTTTTGTGGTTTTCGCGCGGACTCTTGCGCCGGTAAATCGGCGCGGCGCGAACATGTAATTCGAGTCCGTATTGCTCCGCCAACCGTGCGACGAAACGCTCATCTTCATTCGACTCCGCTCCGCGCAGTTGGTGATTGACATGCGCGACCGACAGCACGATCCCCAACTCATTGCGCAACTCGAGCAACAGACAGAGCAAAGCCACGGAATCCGCCCCGCCAGAAACGGCCGCGGCTACGCGATCTCCCGCCCGCAGCGAATTGCTCTTCCGGATTGTCTGCCACAGACGCTCTGCTAGTTCGTGCACAGAGAGATGGTAAACCAGTTGTCAGTTATCAGTTAAGACCCGGTCGGTTTTCTGTAAACCGGGAAACTGACAACTGAAAACTGATTTTCTGCTATTCTTTTCCGCAAATGTGGGGAGCTTACCGCTGGACTGCCAGGTGTCTGCTGCTGGTCATGCTCGCTCCGGCCTTTGGGTCGTTGGCAATGGCCCAGGCTGGGGAGATGCACTGCCTGCGCCCGATGGCCTCCACGCAGACGGCCCCGCCGGATATGCCGTGCCATCACGCGCTGGCACAAGCGCATCCCATCCTATCCAAATCGCCGCAAGCTCTGCTTCAAGCCGGCGACAGTAATTGCTGCCAGAACCATTGCTGTTGCGGCGCTGTTACTTCGGAGTGGGCACAACCCGCTTCCGGCCTGCTCTCCTTTCTTTCTCTGCTAATCGAGCCTGCGCGCCCGGCGCAGGGCGCGTCGCTTCGCTCAAGCAATATCGTTGGACTCGATTCCGCACGCGCTCCTCCTCGCAGCTAATTCTTTCGCCAAATCTGAATCTTCAGGGCTGAAGCCCGCGTTTTCCCAAGAACCATTGCCGTCTCTCGAGGAGACCGACGATATGACTCGCCTCAAGCCCCTCGTATTTTGCGCCTTGCTACTACTTGCGCCTGCGGTCTTCGCTAACGACTACGGAGCTGTGCGTGGCATTGTGCACGACCCACAGCATCGTCCCGTGCAAGATGCCATGGTGATGCTCAAGGCGAAATCATCAGAGTGGGCAAAGAGCGTCACCACCGGCCCCACCGGAGAATTTCAGATCAATGCCGTTCCTCTGGGCGATTACTCGGTCAGCGTCGCCAGCCAGGGATTCGCCCAGACTTCCCGCGACGTCACGGTTACATCGGGCTCGGTGCCGGTTGTGCACTTCCAATTGCAAGTGGCATCCGCGAACGAGAAGGTCATTGTCTCGGCCGCTCCTGCAGTCGCTGCTACCGACAGCTTCACGCCTACGACCCTAGTCAGCCGACTTGACATCGAGCGCACTCCGGGAGCCGATCAGACCAACAGCATGTCCATGATTACCGACTACGTCCCCGGAGCCTACGTTACGCATGACATGCTGCACATGCGTGGCGGCCACCAGACCACGTGGCTGCTGGATGGCATTCCGATTATTAATACCGCCATCGCGCAAAATCTCGGCCCGCAGTTCGATCCTAAAGACATGGACTATGTCGAGGTGGATCGCGGGAGCTACGGAGCGGAGTTCGGTGATCGCACCTATGGCGTCTTCAACGTCGTGCCCCGCACCGGTTTTGAGCGCAATCGCCAGGCCGAACTGGTCATGACCGCCGGCAATTTCTACCAGACCGACGACGCGCTCAGTTTCGGCAGCCATACCGACCGTTTTGCGTATTACGCCAGCGTCAATGGCAATCGCAGCAATCTTGGGCTGCAGCCGCCTGTGCCGCAGATCGTTCACGATGCGGTTAACGGCGTGGGCGGATTCGGGTCGTTCATCTTTAACGTCGATCCTTCTAACCAGCTTCGCCTGATGACCTCCGTCCGCCGCGATTATTATCAGATTCCTTACGATCCCGATCCCAACGACTTCGAAAACTCGAACCCCAACGGCTACGCCAGCATTGGGCTTCGCGATGGACAAACCGAGGTTGACACTGGCGTCCTCTTCACCTGGCTGCACACTTTCAACTCGCACCTGCTGACCACTGTTTCTCCCTTCTACCATTACAACAGCGGAGACTACGCCAGCAATCCGAACGACGATCCCGTCGCTACCACCGAAAACCGCGCCTCCAATTACGCCGGTGGCCAAGCCAGTTTCTCTGCCAATTACAAAAAGAATGATTTGCAGGTTGGATTCCTCAGCTTCTACCAGCACGATAACCAGTTTTTCGGAGTCGTCTTCAATCCGCTCAGTTTTCCTCCGCCCGTCCCATCGCCAATCGCGGATTCCGAGCGCCCCACCGCGAATCTCGAGACCTTCTACATCGACGACAAATTCAACCCTTTTTCCTGGCTGACGCTTTCCGCCGGCATACGTCCCACGCGGTTTGCCGAAGGCAATTTCGCGGCCACTTCGTCCGCACAACCTGTCGACGAGTCCGCCATCAGCCCACGCTTCGGCGCCACGGTCACCATCCCCAAAATTCGGTGGACGTTCCGAGCTTTCTACGGACACTACTATCAAGCGCCGCCTATCGAAACCGTTTCCGGTCCGCTGAAGGGCTTGTGTGATGTTCCCGGTGTGTGCACGTTCTCAACTCTCCATGGCGAACGCGATGAAGAACATCAGTTCGGCGTTGCCATTCCTTATCGCGGATGGGTGCTCGACGCCGATACCTTCAAGACTGATGTTGCCAATTTTCTCGACCACAACAACATTGGAGCTTCGAACATTTTCTTCCCGCTCACCGATACCCGAGCCTTGATTCGCGGATGGGAACTGACGTTGCGCTCTCCGCGAATCGCGCACCGCGGGCAGGTTCACCTTGCTTACTCCAACCAGATTGCCGAGGGCGGAGGTGTTGTCACCGGGGGGCTGAATAACACCCAGGTTTGTCCGCCCGGCGTTTACCTTTGCCCACTCGACCATGATCAGCGCAACACGCTCAATGTCGGCGGCGACGCCACGCTGCCTTGGCGCTCGTATGCCTCAACCAACGTTTACTACGGCTCCGGATTCACTAACGGACAGGAAGGTGTTCCGGGCTGGCCTTACCCCGGTCAGTATCTCCCGGGCCACACTACCTTCGATCTTTCTTTGGGCAAGGATTTCGGCGATCGTTTCAGCGCCTCGGTGAGCGCTCTTAACGTGACTAATCGCCGCGTGATCTATGATGACAGCCTCACTTACGGGGGATTTCACTGGAACCTGCCGCGCCAGATCTACGTACAGGTTCGATATCGGTTTCATTACTGATGATCAGTCAAAGAACGAATCGATAGGACCATCGAAGAATCGCTTGTGACTTCGCGGGAGGAGTAAAGTTCTGGTTATGGGCGCCACTACTGCTCAGTCCAACACCTCTCCGTCAGGGTTTGATCGCACGCATGACGATCGTCCGGGCGCTGCGCTTCCGCCGCTTGCCGTTGGCATTCTGATTGCCCTCTGTGCCGCGAAACTGCTGCTGCACATCTTTACCGACTTGCGGCACTACGGCTACTTTCGCGACGAGCTTTATTACCTCGACATGGCCCGCCACCTCGATTGGGGATATGTCGACGCCGCTCCGCTCGTCGCCGTCTACGCCAAGATCGCGTTGCTGATGGGCGGCTCGCTGGCGGCGCTGCGTATCATTCCTGCGCTCGCGGGCGCCGCGCTTATTGCGCTCACCATGCTGATTGCGCGTGAACTGGGCGGAGGACGATACGCTCAACTGCTCGCGGGCCTCGCCATTCTGCTCGGACCCGCCTTCCTCGTGATGGATGGCTTCCTCAGCATGAATGCTTTCGAGCCGCTGTTCTGGATGGGCTGCATCTGGGTCGTCGCCCGCATCCTGCGCACCGGAGACTCGCGCCTCTGGCTGTGGTTCGGCGTGCTCGCCGGCCTCGGCCTGGAGAATAAACACTCGACACTATCTTTCGGATTCGCCGTCACCGTTGCGTTGCTTCTAACGCATCATCGCCGCGAATTTGCGCGGCCGTGGATATGGATTGCCGGTGCGATCGCGGTCGCGATTTTCCTGCCCAATCTCATCTGGCAAATCCGGCATCACTTTCCGACCATCGAAGACCTGGCCAACGTCCGGCGCGAGCACAAGAATGTCGTGCTGCCGCCGCTAGCCTTCGTCAAGCAGCAGATCCTCGCGCTCCAGCCAATTTTGTTCCCGGTGTGGCTCGCGGGACTGGTGTGGTTTCTTCGCGACCGCCGCTGGCGCTTGCTGGGCGTGATCTTTGTCGTCTTCTTCGTCCTGATGGAGGTCGCGCACGGCAAAGACTATTATGTTTTCCCCATCTATCCGATGGTGCTGGCCGGCGGAGCTGTCGTTATCGAAATCTGGCTGGCGCATCGCGCTGGCTGGACGCGCTTCGCCGTCGTCGCGATCATCGTGCTCACCTCGCTTCCGCTCCTCCCTCTGGTTACGTGGATGCTGCCGCCAGAGAAAGTTCTCGCTTATCAGAAGGCGATCGGCCTTAAGACTGTCAAGTCCGAGGTGAACCACGAATCGCTATTGCCGCAAGTGATGGCCGACCAATTTGGATGGCCCGAGTTGGTGAGTGAAGTCGCCGGGGTCTACAATTCGTTGCCTCCGGACGAGCGCGCCGAGACCGGAATCTGGGCCGGGAACTACGGCGAAGCTGGCGCGATTAATATGTTTGGATCCGCCTACGGGTTGCCCCACGCCTACTCTCGCCATCAGAATCACTGGTATTGGGGCCCGCCGCCGCAGGTGTACAAAAACCTCATCGTGATCCAGTGGAGCCTCGACGACGTACGCGACAACTGCACCTCCTATCAGGCCTTCGACCACTACAAGCGCTTTGGCATGGGCGAAGAAAATGCGCCATTCTATCTCTGTCGCGGCGTGAAGTTCGATATACAGAAAATCTGGTGGCACTCGCACCACTGGAATTGAGATTTGTGAGAGGGCGGAACAAAATCGTAAACCACAGAGGGCACGACAGAGGGCACGAAGGATCACGAAGGGTTTTACGGCTAAGATTCCTTCGTGTTCCTTTGTGTCCTTGGTGGTAACGCTCTTCTCAAACTGAACCAACACGATTCGCGGTTTCGATTGACCGATTTCCGCAGCGCACGATAGACTAGTTGAGTTTGCCTGTACTTGCGGACCCGTTCTGGGACCGCGCCGCATTTCCGGTCAGAAGCCGCAGCGGAATAACAGCAAGCAATATTTGAACTTCTGCCGAGTTTGTCTCGGTGGGCGGGTGAGGGCACCTGCCCCTAGGTGAGTTCTAAGGAGAAACTATGTACGCGGTGATCCGCGCAGGTGGAAAGCAGTATCGTGTCGCTCCGGGAGACGTGATCCGGGTCGAAAAACAGGATGATAAAGATGGTCGAGTCGACTTCGGCGAAGTGCTGGCGGTTTCGGCTGAGGCGGGCAACGTTGCGCCTCCGGGGTCGCAGGCGTTTGTAACCGGTGAGGTCGTCGAGCAGGGACGCGGCAACAAGATCCTCGTCTTCCACTACAAGCGCAAGAAGCAATACAAAAAGCTGCGCGGGCACCGGCAGGATTTCACCGCCGTCCGCATCACAGAGATCGGATTCGATGGGCAGTCGTTCAAAGCGCCGGAGCTTCCGAAGAAAGAGAAAAAGGTAAAGGCGGCGCACGAGGCGGGCGAGCACGAAGAAGTGAAGACCTCGAAGCGCCCGGGAAAGAAAGCCGTGAAGCACGCGGCGCATGCGCACGCGAAGAAACCGGCGGCGAAAAAGAAGGCAGCGAAAAAGAAAAAGAAGTAGTAGATTTTTTCCATAGGAATTTACTGGCAACTTGCTAAGGAAACTGGATAACGACTTATGGCGCATAAAAAAGGACAAGGCACTTCACGAAACGGGCGCGACTCGAACGCGCAGCGGCTTGGCTTCAAGGCTTTCGGAGGGCAGCTCGTGCCGGGCGGCACCATCATCATCCGCCAGCGCGGCACGCGCGTGAAGCCCGGACTGAACGTGGGTCGCGGCAAGGACGACACTCTCTTCGCCAAGATCACAGGACGCATCAAATTTGTCGACAAGGGATCGATGGGCAAGTTCGTAATGGTCGAGCCCGAGGCGATCGCGGCGGAATAGGTCGCGGACCGCGCTATCCCGGGAGGGCCGGGATACAACTTTAGTCAGGCAGCGCATTAGCGAGCGAGGGGCGCCAATGCCAGGATCAAAGGACGGGGGGATCGAGTGGCCCGACCTTCCCGATGAACCCGAAGGTTGGCGCGAGCTTCAGAAGCGGGCGCGGAACGAGCCAGACCCGAGGAAGCTGGAAGCGATCATCGCGGAGATGAACGAACTCCTCAGCGAGCACGAAAAAAGAGCGGCGGCCAGGGCGACTGCCAACGAAGCGCCGGAACCTGCCTCGCCGCCCGACAAAGCCAAGCCGCGTTCAAACCCAGAGTAGCCTTTTCTATATTGGGTTGGCGATCCGGTGCAATTCGGCACGCAGTTCGGCAATTCGAGACTTTCTCTTCTGGTAGGCGTCCAATTCGTCGGGCGTGAATTCCGTCAACTTGCGATTGATGATCGAATCGAGTTGCAGTTGTAAGAGATCGCACAGCTCGAGAGCTATGCGTGCGGTTCTGCTGGGGTCCATACCAACCCCCACTCTAGGAGTACAGCCCCTATTTTGATAAAGCGCAATGATTGCAGACTGGGTTCGAGGGAGGGCTGATCACGGGCGGCTGTGATTGCAGCACGCGACCAATGTCTGAATTCGATGTTGGTTGGCTAACGGTTGGATGCTTTTCCCTCTATGTTTATCGATGAAGCCAAAATTCGAGTAAAGGCCGGCGACGGCGGCAATGGCTGCATGGCGTTTCGGCGGGAGAAGTTCGTTCCGCGCGGCGGACCCTCGGGCGGCGATGGCGGACGCGGCGGCGACGTCGTCATGGAATCGAGCGAGCGCCACAATACACTGGTGCATTTCCGCTTCAATCCCGAATACACCGCCGAGCGCGGCAGGCACGGCGAGGGCTCGAAGAAAACGGGCCGCGACGGCGAAGGAATTGTGCTGAAGGTGCCGGTGGGCACAATTGTGTATGACGACGACACGGGCGAGATCGTCCACGATTTTTCGCGCCCCGACGAGCGCGTCATCATTGCGCGCGGCGGTCGCGGAGGACGCGGCAATGCGCAGTTTGCCACTTCGACGCATCAGGCGCCGCGCGAGCATGAAGACGGACGTCCCGGCGAAGATCGCCATTTTCGCCTGGAGTTGAAGCTGTTGGCTGACGTCGGATTAGTCGGCTATCCGAATGTCGGCAAGTCGACGCTCATCTCGCGCATCTCGGCAGCCCGCCCGAAGGTCGCTGATTATCCCTTCACCACCCTCGAGCCGAATCTCGGAGTGGTGCTTGTCGGCGATAAAGGAAAAGAAGAGAGCTTCGTGGTCGCCGACATTCCTGGATTGATCGAAGGCGCGCACACCGGCTCCGGTCTCGGCACCCAATTTCTGCGGCACATCGAGCGCACGCGCCTGCTGGTGCACATGGTCGATGTCTCCGATGGCAGCGGCCGTCCGGATGTAGTAAATGACGTTGAGGTGATCCGCGGCGAACTGGCGAGTTTCGGCGCGGGCCTCGAAAAGAAGCCAACGTTGATGGTCGCATCGAAAATCGACGTGGCCAATCCCGAGAAGCTCAAGAAGCTGAAGCAATGGGCGACGCGTCGAAAGCTGAAGCTCTATCCGATTTCGGCGGTGACGGGCGAGGGGATTGAGAAGCTGAAGTTTGCGATGGCCGAGGGCGTGGAGAAGGTGCGGAAGGCGCTGAACGCTTCCGAGGAGACAGGGTTTTCGAAATCCAGCGTCTAACGTCCACAAATGTGGCGTCGTTATGCCTTTGCGAAAAAGATGCATCTCGGCTTATATTCTCCGCATGAGGCACACATTCCTAGTGTTGTTTGCGGTGGTCGTAATGCGTGCAGGCGCGCAGACCATCTACATTGATACCCACCTTGCGAATAGTAACCCAATAAAGAAAGAACTTGTCGGAAACTCCAGAAATGGGGCAAAGCAACTGTTGTGAACCTTCCGGAACAGGCGCAACTTATCCTGCAACTGGATCAGGCCGGTCGGCTTGATTGCTCTTTCAACACTGCTTGCGGCAATCGCGGGTCTGCCGTTCTAAAGGACCGTTTGACAGGCGACGAGCTGTGGAGTGAGGAAAAGGGTGGCGCGTGGCAAATGAGCGGCTGGAGCAGAGCTGCCGTAGGGAGAAAGCTGGGAGACGAACTGGTCAAGTTCCTCAGTAAGCGCCAACAATCTGCGCCTTAACAGCGAACGACCGGAGTTCGTTCTCCGAGGGCTGGCCGTAGCCCTCCCGTGCTAGAATTTCCACAGTCTTTGACCCTAGCGCCACCCTGGACCCTGTTTTGATCGACCTCGCACCCTCGATTCTCTCGGCGGATTTCGCCCACCTTGCCGACCAGGTGGAGCGGGCTACGGCCGGCGGCGCTGCGGTCATCCACGTCGACATCATGGACGGCCACTTCGTGCCCAACCTGACCATTGGGCCTCCGGTGGTGAAATCGCTGCGGCGGGCGACTCAGCTGCCGCTCGATTGCCATCTCATGATAGAAAATCCCGACCAGTACATTCCGGATTTTGCGGAAGCGGGAGCCGACTGGATTTCGGTGCACCAGGAAGCCTGCCGCCACTTGAACCGGACGCTGCACCTGATCAAGCAACACGGTTGCCGCGCCGGAGTGGTGATCAACCCGGCGACCCCTGTGGGTACGCTCTGCGAAGTGCTCGACATTGTCGATTATGTGCTGGTGATGAGCGTGAATCCGGGGTTTGGCGCACAAAAGTTTATCCCCTCCACGCTGCATAAAATGAGAAAACTCGCCGAAATTCGCGCCGAGAGAGGATACTCTTACCGCATCGAAGTAGATGGGGGCGTGGCGCTGGAAACGGTTGCGGAAGTAGTTCACGCTGGAGCGGAAATTCTGGTGGCGGGAAATGCGGTTTTCGGCAAGGGTGACCCCAAGGCGAACGCCGAGGCGTTGCTCGACGCGGCGCGGAGCGCTAGTTTGCAGAGAGTGTAGTGCACAGTGCGCTTTTAGCTCTTGGCTCTTAGCCTTTAGCTAGAAGCCAAAAGCTAATAGCTAAACAGCGATTTTGAGGTGTTGAATGCGTCGTAATTCCATCGTCTTACTACTCGCGCTCTTGCTGGCGCTAACCGTGGCCTGCACTAACAAGAAGTCGCAGAATCCGCTGGCCAACGTTGGATCGAAGCAGCCCGATAAGGTGCTATTCGACCGCTCCATGGACGCGATGAAGCACAACCGCTTCGACGTGGCGCGCATGACGCTGCAGACGCTCATCAACACTTATCCGGATTCTGAGTACATCGCCCGCGCCAAGCTGGCGGTGGCCGATTCGTGGTATGCCGAGGGCGGCACGACCGCAATGGCACAGGCCGAAATCGAATACAAAGACTTCCGCACCTTCTTTCCCAATATGCCCGAGGCCGCCGAAGCGCAGTTGAAGGTTGCGAACATTCACTATCAGGAGATGGAAAAGCCTGACCGTGACTTCACCCACGCCATGCGCGCGGAGGAAGAATACCGGGCGCTGATCCAGGAATATCCCGACAGCAAGCTGGTGCCGCTGGCCAAACAGCGCTTGCGCGAAGTGCAGGAAGTTCTGGCAGAACGGGAGTTTGAGGTTGGACGATTTTATTATCTGAGGCTGTCGTATCCGGCGGCCATTGCTCGGCTGAAAACGCTGGTAGATCGCTATCCGCTTTACAGCGGAGCGGACGAAGCGTTGTTCCTGATCGGCCAATCGTACGAACGCGAGATCGACATCGTGCGAAAGAACCCGCGCTCGAATGAAGTGATCAAGACAAAGATGATCGACGAGCTGACGAAAGAAGCATCCGACGCCTACGACAAGATCATTACGCGTTATCCGGCGATGTATCGCGGCTTGGACGCGAAGGCGCGACTCGAGGCGCTGCATCAGGCAGTGCCGCGGCCCACGCGAGCGGCGCTCGATCAGAACAAAAGAGAAGAGGAGAGCCGCCAGGGATCGGGCACGCTGATGAACATGCTGAATGGTTTCGAGAAACATCCGGACGTGGCCAAGGCTTCGCGTGTCGGCGATCCGACCATGGTCGATCCCGAGCCCGCGACGGCGATGGGCGTGGTCAGAGATTTGACCAAGGCGGGATTGGGAGTCGGCGGCGACAATAAGCTCACCGCGCAACCCATCAATGGAAAGATCGCGCCCAACGAACCAGCGCCGCGATCGGATGCGGGGACTGCGGCCGCCGACCCGTCAGTGCCAGCGCCAGGTGATCAACCAGCGCCCCGGGGACCGGCAGCCGCCGAGCTAACGCCGAATGCTGCCGATCCGAACGAATTAAAGCCGAACGTGGCGCCCGACCCGACAGCACTGCCTCCGCTGCAGCAAAATAATGAGCTCGACATGAGCGGCGGCACGCCCAGCAGCGCTTCCGCAGGCACATCTACGTCGTCAAAAAATACGGAAATGGCGGATATTTCTTCCAGCAAAAAGAAAAAGAAGAAGGGCATAGCGAAGCTGAACCCGTTCTAGGGAGGGCAGAGGTTAGAGGTCAGATTGCAGAGGTTAGTACTAGTTCTGTCGCCATTCGATCCGCGCTTCTCACCTCTGCAATCTTGACCTCTAACCTCTGACCTTCCGCCCCTCCCAACAGGCTAGGAACGGTCGTAACCTGTTACCCTCACGGGAATCATTGACTTAGGTTGAGCGACAAGGTACTTTCGCGTTATCTCTCCTTATTCGTGGCGAAGGATGACATTTGGCGCGGAAAATACTGCTTGCCGATGACAGTGTGACTGCCCAGAACATGGGGCGAAAGATCCTGGCCGATGCCGGGTATGACGTCATCACGGTCAATAACGGATCTGCCGCGCTCAAACGGATCACCGAAACGAAACCCGATCTGATTGTTCTGGACGTGTACATGCCCGGCTACAGCGGGCTGGAAGTCTGCCAGCGAATTAAAGATGCAGCCGAAACCGAGCACATCCCTGTGCTGCTGACGGTCGGCAAACTCGAACCTTTCAAGCCCGAAGAAGCGCGCCGGGTGAGGGCTGACGGCCATATCGTGAAGCCCTTCGAGGCCAGCGAGTTGCTGACCGCGATTACGCGGCTCGAGGATCGCATGGTGCCGCAGCAGTCCGATGGTCGCTTTGGTTCTGTATCAGGAGTGGAGCGCTTCGGCGATAGCGGCAGGAAAACGGAAAATACCGATGCCGATACCGGATGGAAGAGCCGGCTGCGCTTCCCTTCCAAGAAAAAGAAAGAAGAACCGGAGCCAGAAGCAGAGGATGCCACAGCAACCGCGCCTTTCCGCGATTTTCGAAAAGCCAAGGGCAAGGCAGCCGCGAACGCACCGTTTGGGGTCAAGGCGCCTCCACCACCGGGACAGGAACCCGGCTTGGTTCCGGATATTCCGCGCGATATTACGCCCGATGAATTAGACGCGCTCAGCGCACTGGCCGCGAAACTGGATGGACCGATTCCGGCGGCCGAGAATATTGTGCCGATCGCAGAAGCGACGCCGGCAGCTCCAGCCGAGTCCAGCCAAGCAAAATCAGTCGCGCCCGTCGAAGCAGCGTCTACAGAAACTGCGGCGGAGGTTCCGAAGACGTACGCAGAAATTGTGGCGGCAGCGAAAGCGAAAAAAGAGAACGAATACAAGGCGGAAGTTGCATCTGCGATCGCGGCGGTTGAGTCCGCCGCTGCACCGGTCGAGGCGCCATCGGCGTCTGCGATCGCTGTCGGAGCCGGACTCGGGGCAACGTACGAACTTGGAAATTCGGTGAAGCAGACAGAACTGGCTGCGGAAACTGGTGCGGCAGTTGCAACACCTGTGGCCATCGAGACGTCGCAGCAACAAGCCGCGGCTACGTCGGTTCCACAGCCACAAATTCAAGATCCTACGGCTCAACCTGGCGAATTCACGGTTGCGTCGGTCACGGTTAATACTGCTACGTTCGCGGAGGAGCCTGCGCCGGTCGACAGGAACGATGAGCCGATGTTCACCACGGCCGCGAACGCAATTGAGCAGGGGAGGCCAGCAGCCGATCATGCGGAAGAAAACATCGAGCAGAAACCGCTCGAAGCGGTGGCGCAAGAGAGTTCAAAGCCGAGCCTAGCCGAAGCAGCGGTTGTCGCAAAGATCGAAGGACGGCCTTCCGAGACGTCGCCAGAACAACAGTTACAGTCGTTACAGTCAAAAGCCGAGGACGTGCCTTCCATTGCGGCAGAGACAGAAAAATCGGTTACCGAAGAATTAAAAGCGGAGACCGCGCAATCGGCTCCGTTTGCGGCTTCTGCTCAAGGGGCGGAAACCCCGGAGGAATTGTCGCCGAGCGATGCCGAACTGGCGCAAGCCTTGCGACTGCTTACGCCCGCTGGCGGAAACTCTGATTCCGCTATCATTCCATCCCACGGCACCCTGATCGCTGCCGGCCAGTTGCTGGCCGAGGAAGCGCTTCGCAACGCCGCGTCCGGCCCGCGCTGGATCGCCCAGTCGGTGACGTTGAGTCCGGAAGAGGCTTCACTTTCTTTAGAAGCGGAAATGTTTCGGGCGTATATGACCATTCCGCCGGCGGCTTTCGCCGCGCTTGAACCGTCGAAGATGACCGGTGTGTCAGCAATTGAGGCAGCAGTTGAGAGCCGGTTGGCAGCAGCAGAATTAGCCAGTACGAAAACTTCATCAGACCAGGCGTCGAAGCAGGCTTCATCGATGCGCCCGCCAGAGATCGCAGTGGCGGAGGCGCCTGGCGAAGTAGCCAAGACTATTTCGACCGAAGCTAGTCAGCCGGCGGGAGCGAGCGAACCGGAGAAGATCAAAGCAGAAACGGTGGAGGCGACAACAACCGGAACAGCAACGACCGAGGCAGCAAAGCCTGGGGTAGAGATGCAAGATTCTACGGCGAGCGGCACGGACGAAGCGCCTGCCTCCGTGGTTGCACCCAGTCAGGCTGCGGCGGAGGCGGTGGAAACAAGCGACCAGTCCGTTAACATCGCAAGCGAGATGGCGATGGTTGCGCAAGCAGAAGAGAATCAGGATTCAAGTTCAGAAGTTGGGAGTGAGGAATCCATGGCGAAGGACATTAAATCGAAATCGGGAAAATCAAACTGGCATCAAATTCGTACCGCACCCGCCGGCACTGCTGCTGACGGCAATGTTGTGGAGGCGGCGAAGCAGGCCGAAGGCATGGCTGCGGAGCCTCCCAAGGCTATGGCGGCCGTCGCGGCGGAAGGTTCGTCCAGCGCTGCGCCTGACGCCAGCACGATCGCCAGCATCGTGGACAGCGTGATGGCCGATCTTCGCCCGAAGATCGTCGAAGAAATCGCAAAGAAACTCGCGGGGAAATAGACGAACTCAAAGCAGGAACGCCATGCGCCTTGTCGGGGCGTTCTTCTTCCCATCTTGCCATCGGCCGCGAAGAGTCAGGTTGAATTTCGTCGGCCGTACAGCACGTTCTGCAAAGTAAGAATACCCGCCTACGATTGGGCGGTCCTCCCAGTTGACGCCCGAACTCTATCGCGTTTACGATAATTGTTTGTACTTAATGCGAGATGAGGGCTTGTGGGGAAGGCCATCGCATTTAGAAGTCGTTGGCATCAATTACTGGGCAGCAATCATGGATAAGAAGAGACTCGATACGTTTAGGAAGAGACTGGAAACCCGGCGCCAGGAATTGAGCCACATGGTCGTGCGCAACCAGAAGGATGGTCGCACTGCCGACGATGAGGCCACGCAGGACGTCGCCGATCGCGCCGCCAGTTCTTACAACAAGGAATTCCTCTTCAGCCAGAGCAATAATGACCGTCAACTGCTCAACATGGTCGACGGAGCGCTCGCGCGCATACGCGAAGGGAGTTTCGGAGAATGCGTCTCCTGCGGCAAAGAAATTAATGCCAAGCGCCTCGAAGCTGTGCCCTGGACGCGCCATTGCATCGAATGCCAGGAAAAGGCCGAGAAGGGCCTGCTGGAGGCAGCGCAATAGTCACGGTATCTGGCGATCGGGGTCATCGGGTGATCGAAATTCAACCGCGGTGCAGTTCAGCTATTAAGCGGTGCAGTTCAGCTATTAAATAGAGTTCCAACCTGCTCCCATGGTGACCGCGTCGTCACGTTACAACAAATTTACAAACCTCTGACCTCCCGCTGACAAGTCTCTCCCCGGTCCTACTTAAGATTGCCCTCGCCGCAGAATTGGAATTTCGTTAGTTCAATTCTGCGCGGGCAGGCCTGGCGCTAGTCCAAGCCGCCATCAAGTTTCGCTTCAAGGAGAGTTTGTTTATGCGTCAACTGTTCCGCCACAATCTCTTAGTCGCAGCGCTGCTGGTGCTCGCGCTGTCGCTCGCTTCCAACCTCGCCTTTGCCGAGTGCGGGCTGGCGTATAGCGCTACCACGCTGGTGAAGAATACTGGCACGAAGGGCGACAAGCAGCTAATCAATCCTTGGGGACTGGCCTCTAGCCCGACCAGCCCGTTCTGGCTTAGCGACGAAGGCTCTGGGCTCTCTACGCTCTATACGGGCGCGGGCGCAAAGCAAAGTTTGGTGGTGAAGCTTATGATTGCGCATGATTTATAAGAGTTGATGCTGGGAAACCGGTGTGGCCTTGTTCGGGCCATGTTGCATCAACTTTTTCCCCGAGCCGGCGGGACGTCAGAGATGGTATGATCTTCTTACTGAGCTATGCCGTGCCCGTGGGCCTCGGCGAGCGAAAATCTGTGTTTCTGAAGGTGGAATTGTTATGGCTTGGACCAGTCCTGTTTTCGAAGAAGTAGTTCTGTGCTGCGAAATCAACTCCTACGTGAGCGCAAAACTCTAACCTTGCTCCATGCGCATTCGGCTCCTCGGTTCTGCGGCCGGGGGTAGATTCCCGCAGTGGAATTGCGCCTGCGGAAACTGCGTTGCCGTGCGGGGAAACCTGCGCCAAGACGTGGGCGCGCACTCGCTCAGTGGTGCGGGCGATGAGGCGTGTCATGAGAAATTTTCTTTTAAGGCGCGCACGCAAGCTCAACTTGCTCTGAGCGCGGACGGCTCTACCTGGTTTCTCGCCGGAGCCTCACCGGATCTGGCTTTTCAAATCGAAAGCTGCGTTGATCTTCATCCGCGTGCTTCACACAATTCTCCACGCGATTCGCCGATTGCTGGCGTGGTGCTCGGGAGCGCCGATCTCGACCATGTTGTCGGGCTGCTCCTGCTTCGCGAGTTGCAGCCTTTGACCTTCTATGCGGCTCCTTCGATCTTGCGGATTCTGCGGGAAGAGAACAGCATGTTCGGCATGCTGAACCGCGTCGAGCCGCAAGTCGTTTGGACGGCGATGAAGGCGGGCGCTCCATTTCCCTTGCTGTCGGCCGATGGCAAAGAGTCCGGATTGCGCTGCGAAGTCTGCTATCTTTCGGGCCGCTATCCCAAGTATGTTAAGACTCAGAACCTGGCTCGCGAGGAGGCGACGGCGGCGCTCTTTTTCGAATCCGTTGCTGGGAAGCGCATCGCTTATGTGCCGGCTATCGGCAGCCTCAGCGATACTCTCTTGGCTAAGATTGACCAGGTCGACTTACTCTTGTTTGACGGCACCTTCTGGAGCGATGACGAACTGATACGCGTGCAGGGCAGCGGCGAGACAGCGCATGAGATGGGCCACATTCCGGTGGAAGAAAGTCTGCGGCTGCTCAAGAATATTAAGGTTAAGCGCAAGATGTTTATTCACCTCAATAATACGAATCCGATGCTGAATGAAGCGAGTCGCGAACATCGCGCGGTACGCGATGCTGGATGGGAAGTGGCGGAGGACAATTGGCAACTGGACCTATAGTTCCCGGAAACTCCCCAGAAAACTCTCCCGGAAAAGATCCGGGGAACGCGCGCGGCGCGAAGCTTTCGTTCGAGGAATTGCGCGCGGCGTTGCGCCGTGTCGGCGAAGAACGCTATCACCACAAGCATCCTTTTCATCTGCTCATGCACGAGGGCAAACTCAGTCGCGGGCAATTGCAGGCGTGGGCGCTCAATCGTTATTACTACCAGTCGATCATTCCTATCAAGGACGCGATCATTCTTTCGCGGGCTAGCGATCCGTCGTTTCGGCGCGTGTGGCGCAAACGCATTGTCGATCACGATGGAGACGCCGAGCGCCAAGGCGGCATTCTGCGCTGGATCAAGCTGGCAGAAGCGGCCGGACTCGATAGCGAACGCGTGATGCGTGTCGATGGAGTTTTGCCGGCTACGCGTTTCATCGGAAATGAGTATCTCAACCTGGTGCGCACGCGGCCGTTTCTGGAGTGCGTCGCTTCATCGCTGACCGAACTATTTTCGCGTGACCTGATCGCACTGCGCATGGAACGTATGCGCCAGCACTATCCGTGGCTCGCATCAGCGCTCGACTATTTTGAGGCGCGGCTGACGGAGGCTCCGGAGGACGCTGCTTTCGCCTTGCAGTATGTGTTTGACCACGCTGCCACGCGAATTGATCAGGACCGCGCGATCGAGGCGTTGCGCGACAAGTGCGACATTCTGTGGGCGCAGCTCGACGCGCTGTATTTCGCATATGTCGAGCCGGGCTGGCCGCCACCGGGGGCGTTTCGGATGGATGCGGAGAAGCAGCGTGGCTGAACTTACCGAGGTCAGTGTTCCGAAGTTTGCGGCGGGATGCCGCTGGGGTGGGACTGCCGACGCGCCCGTCGTGCTTTTTCCGGAGGGGGCGATTCGCGTGGAGGGAACGGGGCGCATCATCCTTGAACTTTGCGACGGGTATTTCACGCTGGCGGAAATTGTGCAGAAGCTGGAAGAGCAGTTCATGCTGGCGCCCAAAGGCAAGATTCGCGCCGATGTGCTGATGTTTCTTGAGCAACTGCACGCCAAGCGCGTAGTCGACTATTAACTGCGGTGAGCGACACGATTTTAAAAGTTGTCATCCTGAGCGAAGCGAAGGACCTATGCATTTTGCTAGCGGTGGAGGAATACATAGGTCCTTCGCTTCGCTCAGGATGACAGGTTGGTAAGTTGATCCCCAATGCCCAATCCCCTGGCCCTGATTGCCGAAATTACGCACCGCTGCCCGCTGCACTGCGTGTACTGCTCGAATCCGCTGGAGCTGACTTCGCGCAAAGAAGAGCTTGAGACGGCCGACTGGCTACGGGTTTTCAGCGAAGCCGCGGCGCTTGGAGTTCTCCATCTCCATCTGACCGGAGGCGAGCCGCTGGCGCGGCCCGATCTTGCTGAACTCATCGCCGGGGCGCGCCAGTCGCGTCTCTATACGAATCTGATCACTTCTGGTATCGGGCTCTCGCACGAGCGGCTGGCGCAGCTTGTGGATGCGGGGCTCGATCATATTCAGCTCAGCTTTCAGGATTCGACCGAAGGCCGCGCGAACTGGATCGCGGGAACGCGCGCGCATGCGCACAAGATCGAACTAGCCGGATGGATTCGCGAATATCACTCTGGCAAGCGTCGCATCGCATTCACCACAAACCTCGTCGTTCACCGGCAGAACATCGATCATCTCGAAGACATGATTGTTGCGCTTGAGGCGCTCCATCCCGATCGCATGGAAATTGCGCACGCGCAGTATTACGGCTGGGCACTGCAGAACCGGTCGGCGCTGCTGCCGACGCGTGCGCAACTCGACCGCGCGGTTGCCGCGGTGGCGGCGGCCGAAGAGCGTCTGCGGGGCAAGGTTCGCATCGACATGGTCGTTCCCGATTACCACGCGCGCTTTCCCAAAGCCTGCATGGGCGGCTGGGGACGCCAGTTGATGCTGATCGACCCCGCAGGCCGCGCGCTGCCGTGTCATGCGGCGGGCGTGATTCCGGGGATGCGCTTTGATAACGTCCGCGAGCACGCGCTCGGTTGGATCTGGCAAAGCTCCGAAGCATTTCAGAAATTTCGCGGCGAAGACTGGATGCCCGAGCCCTGCCGCTCCTGCGACCGGCGCAAGGAAGATTTCGGGGGCTGCCGTTGCCAGGCGTTTTTGCTGACAGGCGATGCCAGCGCAACCGATCCGGTGTGCGAGCTTGCGCCGTTGCATCATCTGATTGAAGATGCGGTGCGTGAGGATGCGGTGACGGGTTCGGCCCCCGAAGCTCGCGAGGCCCCCTTACACGTTCTGCAGGAGAAGATGGATGGGTTTTGGAGTTATCGGAGGGACCCGAAGTAGATGAGTGTAATTGGGATTTTTCGTCAACTACCTATTGAAGCCTTCTTTGAGCCGCGTGCTACGATTCCATCGTGTTCAATCTCGGCAATCCGAAAACAGGTGGCGACTGGATCGTCCATATTGCGGGAGCAATTGTTGCAATATTCCTTGTGTGGTGGATG
>Ga0182024_10002805_pt1 | contig 42693 bp, 34 predicted proteins | sample P32metaG_FD_120480 | JGI IMG/M metagenome (GOLD analysis project Ga0182024, IMG submission 120480) | Permafrost microbial communities from Stordalen Mire, Sweden - P3-2 metaG (Illumina Assembly) | ecosystem: Environmental > Terrestrial > Soil > Wetlands > Permafrost | place: Sweden: Stordalen... | reverse complement strand
GAGGTCAGTAAGGCTACCTGGCCCCGTCGGATGCAACTGAAGGAGTTTTCCGGCAACGTCTCCCACTCCGACGTCGACGGGCTGATGTTCGATCGCGGCCCCAATGCACAGGGTAAATTCAACCTTGGCGGGAACACGCATCTGCCCTATACGGATCCCAGCGACACCAACAGCGCGAGGCTGGAAACGGTGATCAAAGACTTCACCAGCTACAAGAACAGCGGCGCTGCCATCTGGGCCCGTGGCGAGAATCATGTGTTCACCGGCCTGAAACTGGCCGACAGCGGTATCGGCTACACACATGCGTACCCTGGTGTGGCCCCGTACCACGGCGACTTTACCTCGAAAGTCGAGGACTCCCTGTTCGTGGGCGAAACCGACAATAAAGGCACCCCCAAAACCGAAGCGGAAATCGCGTATGGTCGTAGCATGCCTCGCAAGGACGCGGATTACCCGATCCGTGGCTTCGAATACTACGACTTCACGCACCATGTGATCAATACCAAGTTCGTCAATTTTGTGGACAATGCCACTCGCAAAACCGGAGCCATCTCTTACCTGCTGTATTCCAGCTTTCCGATCAGCACCAACAACGATGTCGAAGGCCTGAAATTCGAAAATGCCAAGCCGGTGTATTTCCCACCGCAGCAGGATCGCCGCTGGTCCTTCTCCGGTGAATTCGGACGTTTTTCAGGCTGGAATGGCGCGGTGTTCCACGATATCGACGGGTCGGTCGGCGGCGTCCCCGATTCCTACATTGTGATTGACAATGGGATCGCGGACGATCCTGAACACTGTCAAATCAAGCCGGACTGGAACGCTGCCGTGTGTAAGGGTGATATGGGGCGCATGGGGATTACCGCCGGAGGCGCCGGCGCTCCTGGAGGTCGCGGTGGACCTGGCGCAGCCGCTGGTCCTGTCGCAGCTGCCGGTCCTGGCGCTGCTGGCGGTCGTGGCGGAGCTGGCGGTAGAGGAGGTGCCGGTGCTCCACCGATCACTCTCAGCCGTAATGGTAGGAAATTTACCGTCAACGGGGACACCACGGTACTCGCCGGTACCGAGATCCGGGCGGAAAGCGAAGCGCCGTCCCTGAACATTAGCCTAAGGGAGCTGGACAACGGCTCGTGGGTTATCTTCGAATTACCGGGATATACCACCGCAGCCACGGGCACGGCACAAACCAGCATGGATGCACTGCGCAGCGCCAGCAGCACCTCGTACTACCGGGGAGAAGGCACACTTTGGGTAAAGCTTGTCTCTAACGGTGGCGGCGCTCGTCCCGGTCGTGGCGGCGGAACTGGAAGCAGTATCCAAGTCAGCAGGTAAGCGGAACCCTGCGGTATAAGGAAGAGCCCTCGGCGCAGGCCGGGGGCTTTCTATCCCGATCGCTTTCGGGAAACTCGGACGTCGTTCGGAGATAAGCCCCGCTTGAAGAGAGGCCCGCGATCCAGGTCGACACGGCCGGAACTGCGAAGTTCATCCAAAGCCTTCAACGGGTCTTAAACGCGTTTTGCGACGAACGTAAGCGGACCACCTGGGGAGATCGACGGTGGAATGTGGCAAAGCGAAAGCTCAATAACATCAGCGAAAACTGCGAACCATACACGGCGTTCGGCAAGTCCGAGCGCATGCCGGCCGAGTCACGCGCTATTCGGAGAGAGCGCTCGCGGCGTCCCCCCTGTTCGACCTCCGTACGGATCGGCGACAATTCGAACAGGACAAGTTGAGAGGCCCGCCAAAGCTTCACACTTCTATTCTTCGCTTCCAAAGCGATGCGACCAAATTCCCCTCTAGCGAATCAAACTGCCCGCAGTAGCACTTGGGGCTGAATATGAACCAGACATCGGAATTCATTTTGCGCTCGTTGTTGATTGGCGCCGGCGCAACGGCGACGATTGACCTTTGGGCGCTCTTGCTGAAGCTGTTTGGAATCGCCTCACTGAACTTCGCCTTCCTCGGCCGCTGGCTCGGGCATCTCGTCAGCGGTGTATGGAGCCATGAGAGCATAGCCAAAACTGAACCCATAACAGGGGAGCTATGGATCGGCTGGATTGCTCATTATTCCATTGGTGTCACTTTCGCGGCATTGTTGCTCGCCGTGAACGGACCGGCATGGGCGCACCATCCAACTTTACTTCCTGCTCTTATCGTTGGGATCGTAACCGCGACCGCGCCTTTGTTCATTCTGCAACCCGCGCTGGGCGCCGGGATCGCTTCTTCCAAAACTCCGAAGCCGGTACTTAATAGCATTAAGAGCCTGTTGACTCACACTATCTTCGGACTCGGTCTCTACTTGGCAGCCATCGCGACAGCCCGGCTTATCCCCGCTTACTGAGCCGGCCTTTAGTATTAGGGCCAACACGGGATTCCTTCGGTGGTGAAACGTTCTAGTTGTCCGAAGGCTTCTCTATTTTTTCAATCACCATCACATCGACCGCCGTCTTGGTCGATTCCAGCTTCAGTCCGAGCTGTTGCTGAAATGCGGTAAAGATATCGGGGGGCGCATCGGGGTCGGTAGCGGCCGCGCCGGGCGGGAGCGGGCCGAGGTTGGCCAGTTGGGACTGGTCTGGCGTGAATTTCACCGCGAAGTCGTACTTTCCAGTGAGGCCGGTTCGATTTACAACGGGCTGGTCCAGGAGGTTCCCCTGCAGCGCATTCGCCACCGAGTCGAAGGGGGCGTTGCGGACGTTGAGGATCATGCCGCCGGGCGCCAAGCCAAAGCCGATTCCGAGAGAGCTATTCGGATCCGCCGTACTCACGACAAACTTGGGGCCGGTTTTGAGCACCGTAATCGTATACGCCGCGAGTTCCCTTTTTTCAATATGGAACTTGAGTTGAAACCGGTCGGCCAGCAACTTCTTAAACATGATCTTCAACTGGTCCCTACTGGGCTGGCCGGGAGTGTCGGGCCGCCCCAAGATGTCATACTTTTCGGAACCAAGCCATCCTGGTCCGCCAACGACCTGGTGGGCGTGCATGTTGTAAGCCAGTGTGATGAGCCAGCTCACTGAGGTATTGGTGGTGGTCACGTCCTGGCCCCGGAAGCCATATCCCTGGCCCTGGGCGTTGGGGTTGCTGGGCTTGATGGTGGCGACGACAAACGCCGGATCTGCACTCGCCGGCATCGGCTTCGGCGGAGGCGGCGGCTCCGGAATCGTCCATGCGGTCTCGGCCATCGCGCGCGCCAGGTTCAGGGGAATCGCAGGACCGCCCTGGCTCCAGTTACCGGAGATCGAATTGCCGTCCGAGCTCACCGTCCCCTCATAGGTCCCGTTCAGTTGAGCGATGGAGATCTTCAAGCTCGGCCCCTTCAGCGTGCAGGAGTTGGCGTTAATCGGAGTCGGATTCTGATCGATGCTGTAGAAAGTCGCCTTGAGACTTTCGTCGTCAGCCCGAGAGATCTTTATCACGGTGCGCAGGTCCACGGAGCCGTTTGGCCCGTTGACCTTAAGGGCGCCCTGCCAGGTTCCGGCTATATTTTGCGCGAGCAGCGCGCTCCCCGGCAAGGCCGCGAAGGCGAAAATCGACAAGAGTAGTCTTTGCATGCCCCAACTCCTTTACAAACACTGTATCAGTAGCTGATGAGTGAAAGTGCGAACGCGGAGGATGAAGGATCTGGGTCCGCAACGTTTCGAGCGGCGCGCTTGCTTGTTTCAAGGCTCTCATCGGCAGCGGTTCGGTCTCTGGCCGAGTGACGCGCCACTCGGAGCAAGCTCGCGGCCGGTCGCTACGGGCCGCCCCGAAACGTCAAGGGGTTCCTCCTGGGAAAAGCCGTTCATGGAAAGTGATTTGTCGGCACACCAAGCAGAACAAGAACCATGCCGGATGATAATGAGCGTTAACGGGCGGCTATCTGGCCAAGCTGATGGAGGGCGGCCTCGCTTGAATGCATACTATGCGATTCCGCAAGAGCGTCGATACGATTCGGTCTAGTCGCGATCCTGTTGACTTAAGGAACATTTTCGGAGGTATTCTGTTTTAGGACGGTTGCTTCCGGCAAGGGAGGCTCCCCTCTTGAAAAGGAGGCCGGATGGCCAAGGTAATCGCGTACGTGGTGTCAGGTTCGGGCGGCAGCCCAACCATCGTAACTCCGGTGAACGTTCGTACGAGAGTCGCCGGACCACCCATTACATTCGCAACGGGTGGCCAGAGCATCGCTGTGACGCCGAATGGCAAGACGGTTTATGTTCCAACGGCCGACGCCGTAGTCCCGATCGACACCGTGACGAACACCGCGCTGCCGGCTATAGCGGTAGGCAGCGAGCCGTTTTCCATCCTGGTAACGCCCAACGGCAGAACGGTGTACGTGGCAAATACCGGCTCGAACTCAGTCACTCCGATCCGCGTTTCGTCTAATCTCCCGCTTGCGGCTATTCCCGTAGGCAATGAGCCGAGCCGTATGGTGATGACGCCGAATGGCAGGACCATTTACACTGTCAATATCGGCGACAATTCGGTGACGCCCATTCGGGTATCGGACCACACGCCGAAGGCTCCCATTCCGGTTGGCGCATCGCCCAATTCAGCGGCAATTACGCCGGATGGCGAAATCCTGTATGTCGGAAATTTCACTGGCAATACGGTAACGCCGATCAAGATTCGTACTAATGCTCCTGGAGCCGCGATTCCGGTAGGCGCGGGACCTGCGGCCATCGTGATCACGCCGAACAGCAAAATGGCCTACGTTTCGAATAGCGGCGATGGCACCGTCACGCCAATCGAGGTAGCCGCCCAGAAAGCGCTGCCGCCCATTCCGGTGGGCGTCTCACCCTTCGATATGGCCGTGACGCCAAATGGCAGAACTGTGTATGTCGTCTGCACAGGAAGTAACACGGTGAGGCCCATCCATGTGGCCACTAATACCGCAGGCAGTCCGATTACCGTTCCCTCGGGCCCATTTACTTTGGGCATCACGCCAAATGGCAAGACGCTGTTTGTAACAGGTAATCCGAATCTGTTCGCGCCGATCCGTATTTCGGATAACGTGCCGGAGACGCCGATTGTGGTGGGTCAAGCGCCCAGCGCCTTTGCGCTCGCGGTTATCGATTAGTAGAGTTCTCGTCTAACCTTTGCCACTGGGCGCTAAAAGCTGGCCTCACGGAAATCGAGCATCAAAAAGGTCTTATTCCCACTTACCACGGCGCGGCGCTCGAGCAGGCGCGGAGATGGACTGCTTCCGTCCCTTGCTCGAACTAGATCGCCAGCATCTTGGTCAAGTCGACAACATGGAATTGTCGGTATGAGACGCGTGTGGGAAATTTGTGGCTGGATGACGCGCCACTCGGAGAAAGCCGATGCTGAGCGCCCAGAAGGGGCTCGGGACCGAGAAACGCGCTTGCGACCGGCTAGGCGAGTGCCCACTGAGCTTTGCAGCCGCTCACCGGAGTTGTCCAAGTTGCTGGTCTCCTGTCAGAATGACGACGGCGGAGCGTTCAAACGCACCCCTGCATGCGTGGCCAGCGGTTGGCAATCTGCGTTGGCTAGCTTCCCAACGAGATGGCCAGCGCGATGTTCAGTCGCTCCAATGCGCCGGGCTTCAGTGATCCGACATAACGAGTCAGCACAGACTTGGGAAGGCTCACCAGTTCGTGCAATGAATACTGGACCCCTGCTTTAAACCTTTACCGGGGCCAACGCGGACCTGGGCGCTCAGTTCATCGTGCCTGGAGTAGACCGGAGCACAGATCACGGCCGAAAAGGGCGAATCGACCAAAGCCTGGCGGCTGACGACGACAAATACTCGTTGCTTGCGCGGGTCTTGAGCGCCCGGTTTCCGCACCAGGTACAACTCGCCGCGCTTCACGGGGTCCGCTGATACTCGAGCGTGTCCTGGGCTTCGCGGCTCAGGCGCTTGGCGTTACGCTCGATGATCGCGATGTCCCGACGGTCTCGCGCCTGCTGGTCCAGGAGGCCTCAGGTAGGCGAGGGCGGCTCGCTCCAGCACCGCGGACCGGTTCTTATCGGCGCGGTCCAGACGGACGAGCAGCTCTGTCGGGAGTGTTGATAGACGTCTTGACTCTCACAAGACGATTATACTTTCGGATGGCATCTACCAGAAGTCAATAAGTGACAGGCCCCAGTCAGCCGTTATTTGCCATTCCGCTCTTCCGCCCATCAACATCTCCTTTCCCCTGAATTGTTTCCCACTTTAACTTCGCCCCTCGTGCAGCCACCGCCGTTTACGCTGAGTCAGAGTATGACAACCGAACGTCCAATCCGAGCCACTCGCGCCGACGCCGCGAGATCCGCCGGACCCGTCACCCCCGGAAGGCAAACGAGTCTCCTCGCAAAGCCGCATCTCTTCCGCCTCGCCCATGCTCCCGTTCAGGTCGCCGCCGGCTCCAGCGATGGCGATTTTCGAAACGAAACCAATTCTGAGGCCTCTCGGGCCCAAGAATCTGATTTAGAAAGAATGAATTACGTCTTCCATTGGAACCGCCGCACTAAAAAAAGCGAACCCAATTTGTTTAGTACAATCGACAGTCAGGAGGAACCTCCCATGCGCACGATCCTTTTCTTGCTCGCGATTCCGGTTTTCGCAGCGGACTCCGCTCCGCTCGCCGCAGCGAGCAGCGGCCAGCTTCGAGGTGCGCTCCTCGACAGCGGCGGAGCGGTCTTCAAGGGCATCCCGTATGCGCAGCCCCCAGTCGGCGATCTGCGCTGGCGCGAGCCGCAGGCGGTCAAGTCCTGGACCGGCGCGCGCGACGCCGCCTCTTTCGGCGCACCCTGCGCGCAGAATTCCGGCAACCGGCCCATGGCGAACAGCCAGGAAGATTGCCTGTTTCTGAACGTCTGGAATTCGGAATGGCCGGCGAAAACAAAGAAGCCGGTGATGGTGTGGTTTCACGGCGGCGGCAATTATGGCGGTACCGCTTCGAGCGCCGCCTCCGATGGAGAGAGCCTGGCGCGCCACGGCGTGGTTCTGGTGACCGTCAATTACCGGCTCAACATTTTCGGATTTTTCGCGCATCCCGAGCTAACCAAGGAATCGGCGCACCACGCCTCCGGCAACTACGGTCTGATGGACCAGGTTGCCGCGCTGAAGTGGGTCCACGACAATATCGCCAAATTCGGAGGTGACCCCGCGAACGTGACGATTTTCGGCCAGTCCGCCGGAGCGGTGGACGTGAATGTCCTGATGACGTCGCCGCTGGCCAAGGGCCTGTTCCAGCGCGTGATCGCCGAAAGCGGAACCGTCACCAGGAACCCGGATGACACCACTCTGGGCATGACCGCGCTGGGCGCTTTGATGAAGGTGAAGAGCGGGCCGGTGAGCTATTCCGACGCTCCATCGCTGGCCGAAGCCGAGAAGACCGGCGAGCAACTCACCGGCGGCAAAAATCTGAAAGACCTGCGCGCGCTGCCCATGGAGGAGCTGTTGAAGATGGTCGCGGGGCCGCGCTTGAGCATCGGACCGGCGAATGGAATAGTGGCCGATGGTTGGGTTTTCCCCAAGCCGCCGGCTCAGGTGTTCGCCTCCGGCCAGGAGCAGAAGGTTCCTTTGCTGGTGGGAAACAACTCGCGCGAGCGGACTCCGCCGGGAACGCCCGCGGATTTGACCAAGGCGATGGAGAGCGCGATGAAGGAGATGTACGGTCCGCTCGCCCCGCGCGCGCTTGCTCTGTACGGAATCGCCCTGTACGGAATCAACGGCTCCGCCGCGCCGGAGCCCGATCCGCTCTATGGCGGGCAAGCCGCGCAGTGGGTGGTGGACACGATGTACCGCTGCCCTGTGGTGGCTGAGCTGGCATGGCACGCCGCCGCGGGAAATACCGCTTATGAGTATCAGTTCGACCGCGCCGCTCCGGGGCGCGAAGCGGCGGGAGCTACGCACGGCGCGGAGGTCGCCTACGTCTTTGGCCGGCTTGGCGCGAATTACGCCCAGGCGGACCGCGATCTCTCGGCTGCGATGGAGCAGTATTGGACCAACTTCGCCAAGAGCGGCAACCCCAATGGCGGCGGCCTTCATGATGCAAATCTTGCTCAATGGCCGAAGTTCGACTCGACGGCGCGCGGCTACATGGAGTTCACCGACAGCGGCCCTGTGTCGCGGGAGGGACTGAGGCAGCCCTTCTGCGATCTCTACGTGGAGAACGTGAAGCGCCTGATGTCGCAATAAGTATGATGTCGCAATAAGTATGGTGTCGCAGTAACGATATGAGACTTTCACGATTGCTGGCTTTGACGGGAGTCCTGTTTTCGACGGCCGCGGCTCAAACCCAACCTTCAGTCGTTGCCCGCCTGCAACGCCTCGAAGACATCGAAGAGATCCGCACCGTTCTTCTTAACTACGGGCGCTTTCTCGACGCGCGCGACTTCGGCGCCTACTCGCGCCTCTTCGCCAAAGACGGAGAGTGGGCTGGAGGCTTCGGTACCGTACAAGGTCCCGCGGCAATCCAGGCATTCATGGAGAAGAACATCCCCGGACCGAACCAAGGCAACACGTATCACATCCTGTCAAACTTCGAAATCGAGGTGCACGGCGACACCGCTACGGCCTGGTCGCGCTGGGCGTTCATCACTCCCGGAACAGACGGTAAGCCGGTGATCGCGCAAGGCGGCCGTTACGACGATACTCTGGTCCGTGAGAACGGCGCCTGGAAGTTCAAGCGCCGCGTCGCGAGCAACGATATCCCGAATGCCCCGCGCTGATGTGGCGCAGGCACCCATGCGTACTGCGTCGGCACTCCTGCCGGCGCCATCCCTGGCGCACGTCCCGCGCCGGGTGTATATTGTTCTGGTCAACACCACCCCAACTAGGAGGCCCCATGAAATATTCGCGCAGAGATTTAAGCTTGCTGCTGCCAGCCCTGGCCGCGGCCACAGTGTCCGCCCAGAGCACCGCAAAGAATGCAAAACAGGCGGAGCCTGTGGCTTCCGCCGATGGCGTGGAAAAACTGCCGGTCATGAAAACGCAGGCGTTCCTTTATAAGGACATCCCTGTCACCGTCAACGGGCAGAACAAGAGCCGGCGGATGTTCACCGCCAAGACGCACACCGGCTTCAAGATGGAGTCGCACCAAAGCGACATCGCTCCGGGAGAAGTGAATCACCCTCCGCATCAGCACCTGCGGGAAGAGATGATGCTGGTCCGCCTGGGCACCATGGAGCTGACCATTTCGGGCAAGCCATACAGGCTGGGCCCCGGCGACGTGGGCGTGATCGGCTCCAACGAGATCCACAACGCCAAGAACGTCGGCACCACGCGAGCGGAGTACTTCATCGTCAACATCGGCCGCGACGACGTGTAGGCCCGGAGGAACCAGATGACTCGTGCAAGATTCGCGCTAGGGGCTCTGGCCGCGATCGCCTTGGCCCAGACCGCGCCCAAAACGCTGGACCCGAACAACACCTGGCCCACGCCCTACCGCACGCTTCGCGAGTGGGCGGAGCTTCCCAAGGGCATGACCTGGCCCGCCATCACCGGCGCGCAAGAAGGTCCGGACGGCAGGCTGTATGTGCTGGGGCGCTGCCATGAAAACTCCTGCACGGGCCGCACCGAGCCCGCGGTGCTGGTCTACAATATGTCCGGCAAGCTGCTCGACAGTTGGGGCGCGGGGCTGTTCAATTTCCCGCACGGCTTCTGGATTGACGGCCAGGGCAACGTGTGGATCACCGACGCCCGCGCGGAAGGCGGCAAGGGGAACCAGGTGTTCAAGTTCACGCCGCAGGGCAAGCTGCTGATGACGCTGGGCAAGGCGGGCGTGACCGGCGACGGTCCGGACACCTTCGATCAGCCCTGCTCGGTGATCGTCGGCGCGAACGGCGATATTTTCGTCGGCGATGGGCATCGCCCCACCGGCGGCGGCAAAACTTCGCGCAATGACCGCATCGTCAAGTTTTCGAAAGACGGCAAGTTTATCAAGACCTGGGGTAAGCGCGGCGCGGCGCCGGGCGAGATTCGCGAGCCGCACAGCCTGGCTTTGGATTCGCAGGGCCGCCTGTTCGTGGCCGACCGCGAGAACAATCGCATCCAGATTTTCGATCAGGACGGGCGATTCCTGGATCAATGGACTCAGTTCGGCCGCCCCAGCGGATTGTTCATCACCAAGGACGACACGCTCTATGTGGCCGATTCCGAGTCCTTCGGCGTGGATCAGCCCGGCTGGAAAAAGGGCATCCGCGTGGGCAGCGCCAAGACCGGCAAGGTCACCGCGTTTATTGAAGACATGGAATCGACCACCGATGAACATAGTGGCGCCGAGGCCGTGGGAGCCGATTCGAAGGGCAACGTCTACGGCGGAGTAGTCCGCCGCAAAATGCTCGAGAAGCATGTTTCGGCCAAGTAGGCTTCTGGCGAGTGTGACCTTGCGCACGCTCACTGCCTGAGCGCAATATCTATCTTGGCGAATCTTTCGGGATGCGGGCGCTGAGGTGGAATTATAAAGGGATGTGATTCGTGCTTACCGAGGCTCCATGCCCTTGGGCTTGAACGCCGGCGCGGCCGCCGGTGAGGTGAGAAACTTGATCAACGCCTTGCCCGCCTCCGCGTTGTCGGCCTTCGTACTCACTCCGGCCGCGAAGGAAACGTAGTTCTGCAACTGCGCCGGAAGTGGGCCCACAAGTTCGACGCCGGGCATGGGCAGGATCTCGCTGACCAGTGTCATGACCATTTCCGCTCCGCCGTTGGCAACTCTTGTGCCCGCCCCGGGGGAGCCCTGCTCCAGGATGATCTTCGGCTTCAGGTCTTTGCCGATCCCCAGGCGGTCGAACATTTTCTCGAGATAGACCCGGCTCGCTCCGTCTTGCGCATAAGTGATCGATTTCGCCTTCAGCAGGGTTCGTTTGAGCGCGTCGGGCGTGGCGATATCGGGCTTCGGCGCGCCCTTGCGGACACCCACGCCGATGCCAGCGCGGGCAATATCGGCGCGCGTGCCTGGAGCGATCTTCCCATCTTTGATCAAGCTGTCGATGGCTTCGGTAGTCAGAATCACGACATCAAACTGGTTGTCCTTCGCGATCGCTTGCAGGAGCCCAGTACTGGAACCATACTGCATAGCCAGAGGGCGCCCGGCCGCGCGCTCGCACTGCGGCAGGAGGCTCTCCATCACTTCCTTCACCCCATTGGAGGCGAGGACTCGCAGTGCAGGGGCTTGCGCGCCTCCAGCCTGCGCAAACAGTAACATGAATCCGGCGACAATTCCCGTTACGGCCAGCGTAATGCGTGTTCTCATGGCAACCTCTCCTTTAAATTCTAACCGCACGCTTCTCCGCCGCGCTTTGGTAACACGCGCACACTAGCTCGACCGAGCGACAGCCGTCAAAAGCGGTAACGGGCGGCGCGCCGCCCGCGAGTGCGGCATCCACAAACAGGCAGTCCTCCTCTTCGAAGCCGAACCTCTTGGCGACCGGCAGCTCCCGGAAATCTTCCGTGACGGTTTCCGAGTCGAGCCCAATGCGATAAGTGAGCGATTCGATTTCCGCGGTTTCGATGGTCGAGTACTGGCCGAAGACTTCCACGCGTTCATAGGGGAAGAACCAACTGGCGTCGGCGGACGTGACGAAAGTCGCGTACATGCCGGAGACGAACTCAATCAGCATCGAGAAATCGTTCGGTCCGCTGAGCCGCGCATCCAACGTCGCGATCTCGCCGAACTGGAATCGCATCATATCGAACATGTGAATCGGAGTCTCATAGAGGAAGCCTCCGGTGACGGAATCGTCGCCGGTCCATGCCGGCTTCAACAGCTCGCCGCGGTTCATCTTGATGTGAGCCGTATGGGGTGGGGATTCAATGAGTAGCTCCTTGAGGCGCTTGTAAACCGGAGCGAAACGGCGGTTGTGCCCCACCTGGAAAACCGTCCTACCGGCGCTCGCGGCGTCGAGGACCCGGCGCGCATCCTCGAGCGTCGTGGCCAGCGGCTTCTCGCAGAAGACGTGTTTCCCCGCCGCCAGAGCCTCCAGAGCCAGCCCCGCGTGGCGGGTATTCGGAGCGGTGATGTAGATTGCGTCCGAACAGTCCAACAATTCATGGAAGCTCGCCGTGGAGATTCCACTGCGGCGCGCGGGGTCCGGGTCGAAAATGGCGGAGATCTCCACGCGCTCGTCACGGCGCAGGTTCTCGGCATGCACTCCTCCGGCGTAACCGGCGCCGGCTATTCCAACACGAAGTTTCATCGAAGCGCCTCGGTAGTATGAGAATCGAAAAAATGAATTTGTTCCCGGCGGATCCGAAACCAGGCAGGGCCGTCGAAATCGGCACGCACGCCGGCGGGCGCGCGTAGAGTCACGTAAGCGTCGTCAATCGCCAGCCGGATCAGTGTCTCGTTGCCCAGGTCCTCGGCGACCCATACACGCGCCGCGGTCCAACCGGGCTGATTAGCAGCGGAGAAATCGATATCTTCAGGACGGACCCCGAGCGTGATCTCGCGGCGCCCTCCGATGGCGGCAAGCTGTTCCGCGGTGAGCTCGACGCACAAACCAGCCCGGCGAAAAACGCTGGATTCCATGACGCCCGGCAGTAGATTCATGGACGGGCTGCCGACGAATCCCGCCACGAACAAATTCGCGGGCCGGCGATAGATTTCCGGCGGCGTGTCGTACTGCTGAAGCCGGCCATCCTTGAGGACCGCGATGCGGCTGGCCAGCGTCATGGCCTCCACCTGATCATGCGTGACATAGAGCGTGACCACCGCCAGCTCATGCTGAAGGTGCTTCAACTCGGCGCGCATGTCGATGCGCAGACGGGAATCGAGATTCGACAGAGGCTCATCCATCAGGAACGCTTGCGGCCGCCGGATGATGGCGCGGGCCAGGGCCACGCGCTGGCGTTCGCCGCCGGAAAGTTGGCGCGGCTGGTTCCGCAGTAGATGGGCGAGCCCAAGCCGCGCGCCGATTCGCTCCACGTCGGCGGAAATCTCGGAAGCGGGCCGATGCCGCACTCGCAGCGGATAGCCGATGTTCGCGGCCACGGTCATGTGGGGATAGAGCGCATAGCCCTGAAACACCATGGCAACATCGCGGCGGCGCGGCTCGAAATGCGTTATCTCTCGGCCACCCAGGCGTACGCTACCCTCATCCGGCTCTTCGAGCCCGGCGACGATGCGGAGCAACGTGGATTTGCCGCAGCCTGAGGGACCCAGCAGGACCACGAATTCTCCGTCGCGGGCTTCCAGCGTCACGCCCAGGAGCGCCTCTTTCACGCCGAATCGTTTGGTGAGGTTCTCCACCCGCAAGCTCATCGTCAGCCCTTGATTGCGCCCAGCGAAAGACCGCGGACAAAGTATCGTTGCGCGGCCGCGGCGAAGATCAGCACCGGCAACATGGCCACCACGCCGGCGGCGCTCATCGCGCCCCATTGAATCTCGTATTGAGTGACGTGCGCTGCGATGCCCACCGGAACCGTCATCGCCGATTGCGTCTGCGAGAGGATCAGCGCGAATAGAAACTCGTTCCAGGCCACGATGAGGCAGAAGACGGCGGTCGCGGACAGACCCGGCCGCACCAGCGGCAGGACGATGCGCAGCAACACTCCCAGGCGCGATTCGCCATCCAGCATGGCGGCCTCTTCGATCTCCCGCGGCAGCTCTTCTATGAATCCGCGCATCATCCAGACCACGAAAGGCAGGTTCAGGGCGGTGTCCACCAGCACCAGTCCGGTCAGGGAATTCAGCAGCCGGACTTGGCGCAGCATGAGGAACATCGGGATGATGGTCACGATGGGCGGAAGCATCCGGTTGGAAAGAATCCAGAAGCTGATCCCCCGGGCCCAATCGCGCGGCCACGGGAAGCGGACGAGTCCATACGCTGCGGGAACTCCCAACACGATGGCGGCCAACGTGGAGCACGTCGAGACGATCGCCGAGTTGAGGAAGTACCGGCCGAACGCGTCGTGCGCAAAAATACCGGCGTAATGGCGCGAGGTGGGCGCGAAGCCGAACCACAACGGCGGCGATGCGAACTGATCGATCTCGCGCTTCAGAGAGATCGTGATCAGCCAGTAGATCGGGGTCAGCGCTGCCGCCATCGCCAGAAACGCCGCCGCGTATTTGAGGAGCGTCTTCATCGCACTTTGATTGAGCGCTCGCTTCGGACGCTCGCTTGCATCAAGCGTATGAGGCCGCGCGCCGCAAGCATGGTGATGACCAGACCGACAAAGGACATCGCCGCGGCGTATCCGAAGTTCGAAAATCGAAACGCAGTGCGGTAAATGTACAGGCTCATCGTTTCGGTCGCCGAACCGGGTCCGCCTTGGGTGAGAATGAAGATCTGGTCGAAGATCCGCAGCAGGTCCATCAAGCGCAGCAGCAGCGCGATCAGGATGGTCGGCTTCAGAAGCGGCAAAGTCACATCCCGCAGAATTTGCCAGTAGCCGGCGCCATCGACACGCGCGGCTTCGATCGGCTCCGCCGGGATGGCTTGCAGTCCGGCGGTAAGCAACAGGAAGAGGAACGGCGTCCACTCCCACACATCCACCAAAATCACCGAGGGCATCGCGGTGAGCCGCCCGCTGGTCCAGGTCAGATTCGCTGTGTGGAACCCGAGTTGACGCAGCATGCCGTTGAGCACACCAAACTCCGGATTGTAGATCAGCCGCCAGATCACCGCCGCGACCACCGGCGGCAGCAGCATGGGCGCGAGAATACCGACCCGGATCAACGCTCGGCCGCGCGCCAGCGAATCCACCAGCAATGCCAGCGCCAGGCCGAGAAAGAACTCGAGCGTGAGCGCAACGGAGGCATACAGCACAGTCTGGCCGACTGCCACACCGAACAACCGATCCTGGAACAGGCGCGTATAGTGGGCGATGGTGAAGCCGTGGGCGTCCGTAAGGCTGACTTTAGTAAGGTAGAGCAACGGATAGATGGAGAGCGTTGCCAATACCAGTAAAGCCGGTGCGACCCATGCGAGACCCGGAGGGATTCGGCGCGTGGCCATTGGCTCCGGACTCATTTGTTCCGATCCAGGATAGCGGCAATCTCGCGGTTTGCCTGCCGCAGCGCCAGTTCAGGCGAGGCCGCGCCGGAATTGGCCTGGGACAGGCTGACGCCGAAGGCATTCTCGATTTCGTTCCACTGCGCCGTGCGCGGGCGGGGACGAGCCGCTTCAAGCGCGGCCAGTTGAGCGGGGAAGGCGCGGAATTTCTTCACCAGCTCGGGCGATTGAAAGACGCTGCGCCGCGTCGGAGGATTGCCGCGCAGCGCAGCCTGCGTCATCTGTCCGGCCTCGGTTGCCCAATAGATGAAGTCGAACGCGGCCTCGCGATGAGGGGAAGCGGCCGGCACAGCTACCAGCCACGCCCCCAATTCCGCAACGCCGGAGGCGCGCGCCGACGGCATGGGCGCAAATTCGATTTTGCCCGTGACCTTCGATTTCGAGGGATCGTCCATCGCCGCGATCCAAGCCGGCCAGTTGATGCTCATCGCCGCCGTTCCTTGAAGCAGGTGCGCGGACACCTCATCGGCGTTGAAGCCCGCATATCCCGGCGGCGCGCTCTTGCCCAGCTCGACCATGAAACGCAGCGCCTCAATCGCCTCCGGGCTCGAGACATTCGGCTGGCCCCGCGCATCGAAGATGTCGCCGCCGAAGGCCCACAGCAGGGGCATGAAATCGGCGACCGCGGGGTTGCCCGGAGCGGCGCGCATGACATAGCCGAAGATCTTCTCGGCCGCGCCGATGGTTTTCGCGGCAGCCAAAACTTTGTCCCAACGGTCCGGCGCGCCGAGCTTATACTTTTCGAACAAATCTTTGCGATAGAAGAAAAGCTGGGAGTTGCCCACGTAAGGGAGCGCATAGAAATTTCGCGAGCCGGGTGGATGGCGGCAAACCGCAAGGCAACTGGCCAGGAAGTCGGCGTCGGGCTCGCGCGGCAGCGGCGCCAGACCGCCGTCGGCAACCAGCTTGGGAAACCACGGGTCGTCGAGCATGATGACGTCATAGGCTCCGGTACGGCTTTGGAGATCGAGCGCTTCCTTCTCAAACAGGTTGGCATAGGGAAGCTCGACCACCTCGATGCGGGTGCTGCGCAACTCGCCCCACTCGCGCGCGGCGGCCTTCAGAGCGCTGCCCTCCACGCCTGCGTTTACGGCAACGGTGAGCGTTTTCTCCGAACCAGAGTGCGAGCAGCCCGCCAACAATACAAGGAAGCTCAAGACGCATGCCGGCAAACGATGCATCGGTTAAACATTCACCCACTGGCGTGAAGCCGTGGAGGCTAGCACCGCATCGAGCACGGCCTGGCAGCGGACGCCATCGGCGAATGAGGGCGAGGGCAATGCGCCCATCCGAATGCTCTCGACAAATTGCCACGCCTGATCATAGCGGTAGCCCCAGCGGCGATCATGCGCATGCGCGTCGCGAGGCGAGCCGGAAAGCTTCAGGAATTCCTCCGGCACATCGACGTGGTCGAGAAGGCGGCCCGGGTCCTGAGCGTTTTCTCCTAACGAAACCTTGAGGCCCCAGGGATCCTGAAGCGAGAACACGGCGCTGCCTGAGGAGCCATACAACTCAATGAAGATGTTTTCGGTAATGCCCGCGCCACGCCCGGGACAAACGCGCGAAATCTCAAAGAGGCCGCTCGCGCCGCTGGAGAACTCGGCCAGAAACGCGGTCCAGTCCTCGACGTCGGAATCGGGATCGCTCCGGAAGCGGCGATCCGAAGCCGACAATGACGCGATCGGCCCGGCCACCAGCTCGACCATATGAATCAGATGCGAGCCGATATCCGCCAGCACGCCCGATCCCGCTTGCGCCTTGGTGGATCGCCATCCCAGCAGATGCCCGGAAAGCGCCATCTGATACGCGGCGCGAACGGTGCGGATCGCGCCCAGTTCCCCCGACGAGACCAGGTGCAACATGTACTGCAAGGCCGGCGTGTAGCGATAGGTGTAGGCGGCCATGTGGATCACGCCCGCCGCTTCGGCGCAGCGCAGCATCTCCGCGGCGCTGGCGGTATTGAGCGAGAGCGGCTTTTCGCACAGGATGTGTTTGCCTCGCGCGACGGCTTCAAGCGTAATCTCGTGGTGCAGGTAATTCGGAGTCGCGTTCACCACGGCCGGGATGTCATCGCGCTTGAGCAGGTCGCGATAGTTGGTGGAAAAGGGAACCGCGCCGATTTTTTCGGCGGCTTTCGGATCGGTGTCGCACACGGCCGCGATCTCCACATCGGGACACAGCCGGAATCCGGGGATATGAATGCCAAGCGCGGCTCCGCCCGCGCCGATGATGCCGATGCGCAGTAAAGGCACGAACAGCAAGTGTATCAAAGGCAGGCGACTGCCTGTTCCGCACGGTGAACCTTGCAACGTTTTAATCCGCGAGCGGGTGCTTGCCGTTTCAGTCTGGGAGATAATAGAGAGGCTTTGCCCCAAATTGTCTAAGGAGTCTGCTATGGACTGTGTGATGCGTCGAATCATCGCCAGAGGTCTCTTGCTTGCGTTTGCCGCCGCCTTGGGGGCCATCCCGTCAAGGGCGCAGATCAATCTTTCCGGCGTTTGGAACAACCAGTTGGACGAAGATTGGCCGGACCGCCTGTTCGGTCCGGAACTGGGCGACTACACCGGAATTCCGCTGAATGCCGCGGCCCGCGCGCGCGCCGAGGCTTGGGACGCGTCGCTGATCACGCTTCCCGAATACCAATGCAGAGTTCACCCGTCCGATTACGCCCCAAGTTTCGCCGATATTCGAATCTGGGAGGAAATCGATAAGGACACACAGAATCTGGTCGCCATCCATTTACACCACTTCGCCTGGGGTACGGAGAGAACCATCTGGATGGACGGGAGGCCGCATCCCCCCGATTATGCGCTGCACACATCCATGGGATTCTCCACCGGAAAGTGGGACGCGGACATTCTCACCGTTACCACGACGCATCTTAAAGAAGGATGGATCCGGCGCAACGGCGTGCCCCGCAGCGACCGGGCGGTAGTCACCGAACACTTTATCCGGCACGGCGATAACCTCACCTGGGTCACGGTTATCAAGGACCCCGCGTACCTCACCGAAACAATGATTCGATCCAGGGACTATATTTTTAATGCGGCCGCTCAGATCGACCCGTATCCATGCGAGAGCGTGGAAGAGATCGCGCGGGCCAAGAACGTCATCCCGCACCACCTGCCGGGCACGAACACTTTCCTCGGCGAGTATCAGCAAAAGCACGGGATTGGAGCGGACGGAGCTTTGGGCGGCGCCGAAACTCTTTATCCGGAGTATCGCCCTAAGGCGCTTGCGTCGCAGATACCTGTCAAGAAGTAGGATCCCGGAGCCAGTCATGAAGAGCAGATTATTCCCCGTTTTCGCGGCGGCCGTATTTGCCGTAGCCGCCCATGCTCAGCAGAATCAGACGCGTCCTGCACAAAACAACGCGCCACAACAGAACTTCGACAACGCGGAGATCCACGTGCTGCCCGTGCAAGGCAGTATTTATATGCTGGTGGGCGCGGGGGGCAATATTACGGTCCAGATTGGCAAGGATGGCGTATTGCTGGTGGACACGGGGTACGCGCAGTTGTCGGATAAAGTCCTGGCGGCCATTCGCACCATATCGGACGGGCCGCTGCGGTACATTATCAACACGCATTATCATCCGGATCATACCAGCGGCAACGAGAACCTTCGAAACGCCGGCCGCACCATCGCCGGCGGAAACGTGGCAGGCGACCTTGGCGCCGCGGCCAGTGAAGGCGCGGCGATCATCGCACACTACAACGTTCTGAAGCGGATGAGCGCGCCCACGGGCACGCAGTCTCCGGCGCCCGCGGGCGGCTGGCCGACCTCGGCGTATCCCGGCGACGAAAAAAAGCTCTGGTTCAATAACGAGGGAATCGCGATCCTTCACCCCGAGCATGCCCACACCGACGGCGACAGTATCGTCTTCTTCCGCAAGTCCGATGTGATCAGCACCGGCGATATTTTTACGATGACCAGCTATCCGATCATCGATCTGGCCGGGGGCGGCAGCTATCAAGGGCTTCTGGATGCGGTCAATCAGATTAACGACCTCGTCATCACCGTGTACGGCCAGGACGGCGGCACGCTCATCATTCCCGGCCATGGACGGCTGTGCGACGCGGGCGATCTTCTCAATTACCGGGAGATGGTGACCATCATTCGCGACCGCATCGTGGACATGATCAAAAAGGGCATGACCCTTGAGCAGGTGAAAGCCGCCAAGCCGACCTTGGACTACGATCCTCTGTATGGCGCCAATACCGGCATCTGGACCACCGATATGTTCGTCGAGGCAGCCTACCGGAGCCTCAGCCAAACCACCAGGAAGTAGCGCGGAGAGAGCAGAATGAAATCCCGATTTCCACAAAAACGTTTGACGCTGTGGTCCGCCCTTTTGATTGTGGCGGTTCCGGTTGGCTTGTATGCGCAGGGCCGCGGTGGTCCGCCTCCGTCCCCCCGGTCGCCGAAGGATGCCGCGCCGATCGATCTCACGGGTTATTGGGTGTCGGTGGTGACGGAAGACTGGCGGTTCCGGATGGTGACTCCGCCCAAAGGAGATTTTCCGGACTGGCCTCTCAACCCAGCGGGTCGGGCCATTGCAAACGCCTGGGACCCGGCGAAGGACGAGGCCGCCGGCAACCAATGCAAAGGCTATGGAGCCCCCGCGCTGATGCGTGTGCCCAGCCGCTACCACATCACCTGGCAGGATGACAACACTCTGAAGATTGAGGCAGACGCCGGAATGCAAACACGCCTGCTGCATTTCGGCGGGGCAAAACCTTCCGGCGCGCCCAGCTTGCAAGGCTACTCGGCGGCGGAATGGCAAATGGCGGCCGGGAGAGCGGGAAGGGCGGCGCAGAGGGGAGGGCCGGCGCGTGGAGGCTCCCTCAAGGTTGTCACCACCAATTTGACTCCCGGGTACTTGCAGAAAAACGGCGTTCCTTACAGCGGCCAGACCACCGTCACGGAATACTACGATATCGTCAACGAGGCGGATGGCGAGCAGTGGCTGATCGTCAAGATCGCCGTGGAGGACCCGGTGTATCTGACACGGCCCCAGATTTCCAGCCCCAATCTCAAAAAGCAGCGCGACGCATCGGGTTGGAATCCTTCACCCTGTACCGTGAGGTAAGAACCAGCGATGTGGGCAGGTCTCCGACCTGCCATTTCGCAGGCCGGGAGCGGAGTGAATCCTCAGTCCGCGAGCGGATCAGGCCGGATTTGGAAGTGCACCACCTTCGGGTCCGTCCCTTTTCCCGTCTCGCTGTGGAACGGCGTGCGGGTGCCCCAGGTGGTCCAGACTCCCTTCCCCTTCCAGCCGGTCTTCGAATCGTCGATGCGGCCGTCCATCCCTTTCGCAAAGAAGCCCAGCGGGTATGGCACACGCATGACGACCCACTTCCCGTTCACCAAAGCGATCAGCGAATCGGACGAGTTCCCCGTGATGATGGGCGTGTTCCTGCCCAGTCCCAACGTATCGAACTGATCCACCCAGTCGTAATAATGCGAGTCGGCGCTTCCCGAATCTTTCACGTTCTTGAAGTTCGGTCCCGGAGTCGGATACAGCGTCCACCCTTCCGGACAATGCTGCCCGGTCGCCTTCGGCCCATTGAGCGGGCCTTTGCATTTGCGCCGGTCGAAGCTGGCCAGATGCCCGCTTCCCAGCGCCACCCAAGCGACGCCGTTGCGGTCGATATCCATTCCGCGCGGCGAGAAGCCTTGCACCGGCGCTTTGGGATTGTTCCAAGGAACTTCGTAGTATTCCGCCAGCGCTGTCTCCGGCGGGTTCGAGCCCGGATTCAGCCGCACGATCCCGCCCGGAAAGCCGAGCACGCTGCCCCAGACCATCCCGTCCGTGCCGATCGCGAGACCATAGAATGCGGCGTTGAGCCGCGTATCCTTACTCGGGTCGTTTTTTGATTCAGAGCCGGCCGCGTTGAGCGCGGACGAGATACCCAAACTTTCGCCGCTGGGTGCAGTCACCACTCCCTGCTTAGCTTCCGCATAGGCGTCCCGCTTGCCGTTGCCGTTGGTGTCCAGAACCAGCGCGGTCCAGCCCTGCGATTTTTGCTCGTCGTGGGTCTGGTCATACATCTTGGTATTGAGCCAGCCCACCACTCCGCCGCCGCCGCCGCTGCTGGTCCACAAGGTGTTGTTCGCGTCCTCGGCGAACAACAAGTGGTGCGTGGCGAAGCAGGTGTCGATCATCGAAGTCTGTTTGGTCGCTGGATCGTAAACGGCTAACTGGCGGCCAGAGCTATCGACAGGAGTGAGCTTTGCCGAAGGCAGGCTCGACCCCGCCTTGCAGAACGCGGGATTGGCGCTGGGACGGATTCGGGACGTGTACCACAGCCGTCCACGCTGATCGAACATCGGATTGTGAACCGTGGTGTGGCTATCCCAGATCGCTTCATCGCCCCAGATTGCCGACGGCTGCAATGGCTTCGGCTGGCCCGGCGTATTGGGATCGCGATAGGGAACCTTCACCTGGCTGATGGTGTTGTGTACCGGATCGAGCACCGGCAGGTAGTCGCGGCTTTCCTCCGGCGATCCGTAGATCAAGCCGTTGGCGTTGATGGTCGGGTTGCGTTTGTCGGTCGAGATTTCGTCGTGCAGATATGCTTTCGGATCGGCCCAGTCCCATTGCGTGATCACGACGTTGCGCTCGACGCCCTGCGGCCGCGGAGGCGCCTGCGAGGGAAGCTCGCCGTGCGCGATGCGGTTGGTCCAATCTCCAAACTCGGCCGTGGCTCGCTGGAGGCCTAGCTGGTTCAGGCCGCTCATCATCGCATTGCCGGCTTGTCCCGACTGCACCCGGCGCTGCCACGCCAGCGCGGGCGAATCGAAGTTGCCCAACTGGGGAGGAATGGTGCGCGTATATTGGTTCCCGAGTTGGTGGCACGACTCACAACTATCGGTCTTGACCAGGTGGATCCACTCGCCCTGCGTCTTGAGATTCGGCGAAATGCCGTTCCCGTTTGGCCCCGTGCCCGGAAATTCGTTCTTCTCGGGGACCTTGAGCATGGCGTACCAATACTCGCCCGGATACAATTGCGCGGCGGTTTTCGCATCCGGGGCCACGGTCGGCTTCAGATCGACCAGCTTGCCCGGCTCGGTTTGGACCTTGGGCGAGTCGACCAGTCCGTAGCCGCGCGCCCACACGGTGTACTTGGCCTTGGGCAGATCGGGGACCAGGTAGCGGCCCCGATCGTCGGTGACCACTTCCTTGATGTAGCGCGTGGGCAGGTCGGTGGTTTCCGCGATCACCCACACGCCGGCTTCCGGTCCCTTGCTGCTGGAGACCATGCCCCCGATGTCGCCCGGTTTGACGTTCACCGCCGCACCCTGCTGGGCGTTGAGTGTGATCCGCGTTATGATCAGGCCGCCGGCGATGCCCAAGGCAACCAGGCCGGCAAAATACAGAATTCGGGTAATCCGCATATGCTCGCTCCTCATCCTAGACGGCTAGTATATACCCAGGCAGGGGCATCGGCTAGCGGGTCGCAGTGCTGTTACACTAGCTCCCTTGAGGAAGTTTATGGCCCACGTTGCGCCTACACCCGCGATAGCGCGCTCGAATGCACGATACGCCGTTGCGGCCGGATTTCTCGGCTGGACCTTCGACGCGTTCGATTTCTTCGTGCTCGTGTTTGTCTTGCCCGCGGTTGCCAAGGATTTCGGGCGATCCATTCCCCAACTGGCTTTGACCACGACGGCTACTTTGGCCACGCGTCCCATCGGCGCCGTCATCTTCGGCCTTCTCGCCGATCGCTACGGGCGGCGGCCGGTGCTGATGGCCAACGTGGCCTTTTATTCCTTGATGGAGGTGCTTTCGGGCCTGGCCCCCAGCTATTCCAGCTTCCTGGCCCTGCGGGCGCTCTACGGAGTCGGGATGGGCGGGACTTGGGGCGTGGGAGCGTCCCTAGTCCTGGAATCGGTGCCGCCGAAGTGGCGCGGCGTGGCTTCGGGACTTCTGCAAGAAGGCTACGCCGTAGGCTATCTTCTGGCCGCCGGCGCGTTTTATACGGTGTTTCCACGCTGGGGTTGGCGCGCCATGTTCTTTATCGGCGTGATTCCCGCCTTGGTGACCCTGTTGATCGGCGCCAAGGTCCAGGAGTCCGAAGCCTGGCGTCAGGCGCGGACGGACTGGTCCACTTACCGGAGCGCGATTTTCGGGAATCTTCCGCTGTTTCTTTATTTGGCCGGGCTGCTGACCATGATGAACTTCTTCTCGCACGGCACCCAGGACCTGTATCCGACCTATCTCCAGCGGCAGCGCCACTACGACGTGAACTTGACGGCGATGGTCTCCGCTATTTCGATGGTCGGAGCCATCGTGGGAGGACTGATTATCGGGAACCTCTCGGAGCGTTACGGGCGGCGGCGTTCGATGATCGTGGCGGCGCTGCTGGCTGTGTGCATGATTCCGCTGTGGATGTTCGCGCCCAACTTGCCGTTGGTGATCGTCGGCGCATTCCTGATGCAATTCATGGTGCAGGGGGCATGGGGTGTGATTCCCGCTCATCTTAATGAGCTGTCGCCGCCCCTGGCGCGCGGGTTCTTCGCCGGCTTCGCTTACCAGATAGGCGTGCTGATCGCTTCGAGCATCGGCTACGTCGAGGCTGTGCTGGGAGAGCACTTCAGCTATGCCGCCGCTATGGGCGGTCTCGCGGCCGTTGTGTTTCTGGTCGGGGCCGTCGTGATCTGGGCCGGCCCGGAGGCTAAAGGCGTGGCGTTCGTGAAGGACTCCGCGGCCTGATGTCAACCGGTCTTGCGCAGGACGTCCTCCACCGCCTCGGGATGTTTGGCAATTACCGCCAGTAAGACACGCGTGGGCGCGTCCGGCTGTGACCTTCCTTGCTCCCAGTTCCGCAGCGTCGCCGGCGGGAAACCGAACTTGGTTGCGAACCGGGCCTGGCTGAGTCCCATTCCAAGGCGGACTCCGCGTACATCGATAACCGGCGCCTGGACCACCGTGACGTGAGCGCGATCGTTGTTCCCGCTCGTCCATGCGATGGCTTGCTCAAGCCCTGCGATGACGCGTTCGCCAACAGTCGGACGTTTTCTCGCCCGGCCTGGCTTCTTCGCGGCCCGTTTGGTTTTCACTTCAGCCTCCTATGCCTTTCCGGGTATCCAGCCACAAGCAGCGGGACCAAGCGCTTGATCGTGTTCCGCTCGGCTTTGCTGAGGTTCGCCTTTTCGTTTTTCGAATAGGCCGCCAGCAAAAACACCGGCAGCCGCTCGTTGTGGTAGTAGTAGATGACTCGGGCGCCCCCTCGCTTGCCTCGTCCTTGCAGGGCCCAACGGACTTTCCTCACTCCCCCCGTTTCCGGGACTATTTCACCCGCCTTGGGATTCAGGCCCACAAACGCACAAATTCCTCTCGCTCCAAATCCGACATCAGTGGCTTCGCGTCCTTCAAAAATCGCTCTGTCTCCACGACCGTCATCGGGACGGCTTCCACGGCTTTACTATACGCGATCTGCGTATAGCCGGTCAAGAGTGTGAGCGCGGCACCCAAGGTTGCGCCACACCTGACCAAATCAGTCCGTCACTTCTTCGCTTCTACCGCGGGCAGCGCCGCAGTGCCATCCAGCACGAAAACCAGCAGCCGCGGCGGATTTGACGCAGCGGCGGCCAGGAGCGTCAGAATAGCCAGCAGAGATCGCACCGCCTTTTGCTCGCCGGTCACTTCGCCGCGGTCGTGCCGTGGGAGCGGGATCGGATGCGGTCAAACGTCTCGATGTATTGTGCCGTCATTGACTCGGCGCTGTGATGCGCGCGAACCCACACGCGGGCGGCGCCGCCGATGGCGCGGCGCATCTCGGGTGAACGCCACAACTTGAGGATCCGCTCGGCAAAGCCGTTGACGTCGCCGGGGGCGCAAAGCAACCCGGTCTCGCCGTCGGCGATCACCTGAGGAATGCTGCCGACCGCGGAAGCCACCACGGGTTTGCCGCAGGCCTGGGCTTCGAACACTACCAGAGGCATTCCATCTAGATGGGATGGGACCACAACTACATCGGAGAGCGCCATCAGTGTATTGAGATTATCGACAAAACCTGGAGCGTGGATTCGGTCCTGCAACCCGTATCGTTCGATCAACGCAAGCACGGCTGCCCGCTCCTGGCCCTCGCCCGTCATCAGGAAACGGATCTCGTCATGGGACCGGAGACGCCTCGCGATCTCCACAAAATCCGCGGGCGCCTTTTCCGCCGATAGCCGGCCAAAAAAAGAAACCAGGAACTTACCCCGGAAGTCTTGCGGGAGCTTGCTCGAATCAAAGGTAGCGTCCGGCGCCGCCATCTCCTCAAAGTCGATTCCATGGGGGATCACGCGTACCTTGCCGGCTTGCTCGCCGCATTCAGAGATCAACTTATCGGCTAACTTCTGCGAAGGCACAAACGTGGTGTCGATGTACTCCGCGTAGCGGCGATTGGTATGGAAATGGACCTCGTCGTTAAATAATTGGTCGAAGACCGCAATTTGCGGGAACTCGCCGGTGATTTCGGGTAATAATCGGTAGACGAAATCACAGCCTGCGATCAGGATCATGCCGATCTGGTGACGTTTTAGAAGGTAGAACAGGAAGTCTCTCCAGCACTCCTCTTGATTCGGAAGCAGGCGCGGCAAGGAGTAGAGGTAAGGTGTGACCGCCTCGAAGCTCTCAGTGCAGTCCGGGATGGTCTCCGCCGGCACGAGTGTCGTGACGATCGCCACCCTGTGGCCTCGCTGGATCAGAGAACGCGCCAGAGTCGCAAAGACTTTTTCCGCGCCGCCGTTGATGATGAGCGGTAAGGCAAACAGGATCGGTGGATAGGCGCTCGCAGTTTCGATGAGACGGTCCCAGGGAGTGGCCGGCCGATCAAGCGATGCGGAGCCTGGGGCAAACCCGCTGACGAACAATTGTGGGTTTGCCTCGCGAATGGCTTGACGTTCCTTCTCGGCACTCTGCCCGCGCGTGCTCCATAGCCCGCTGCCATGGACCCGGTACAGCATCAAAGCCTCGCGGATGCTCTTGCCGCGGAATCCGTGGCCCACAAACCGAACCCACAACTCCCAGTCCTCCGGCACATGCTGCGCGCCCTTGCCCCAGTCGCGGAACCCTCCGACGCGATCCAACGCCGCTCTGCGAAACATCGCAATGGTGGAGATCTGGTTGCCGTCTGCGATTTCCGGCCAAGTGGGATCGCTGAGAAGCCAAACAAAATCGTCTCCCTCAAAGCAGCGCACCGAAGGATAGACCAGGTCGTAGCCGCCAAATTCGGCCAGAAATACCGCGATCTCGAGGTAGATCGGTTTGATGAGATCGTCCGCATCCAGGCAGCAAACGTAGCGGCCCCGGGCAAGGTCGATGCCGAAGTTTCGATTATCGCCCGCCAGATGCGATTCCGCGCGGTAGACGAAGCGGGTTCGCGGCAGTCCTTTCCGCTCCAGACTTCGGAGAACTTCGGGCGTCGTTCCGTCAGTGGAGCCCCCTTCGACGACGATGATCTCCAGGTTCGTGAATGTTTGTGACAGTACGGATTGGACTGCCTGCTCCACGTACTGGCCGTAGTTGAAGCACGGGATCACGACGCTGACCAGCGGGGTCTCGCGATCTTCCAAGGAAGAAGCTTCTTCCCTCGCAAATAAAGACGTGTAGGATTTCGGCGCCAGCGCGGCCGGAGGAGGCGAGGCAACCGGGGAAGTTCGGGACGGTGCCGAGATCCTTTGCTCCCGGCGGCCGAACAAAGCGTAATGCAAGAGCGGATTTACCCCGGCATCGCGCACATCGGGATAACGCAAGCGATAATAAGCCGAGTCGAAACTCGCCGACGGATTCCGATTCTCCAGGTATCCACAAAGCGAATAGTGAAGCAACGGAGGGACGCCCGACCGCGCGATGTCAGGGTAAGCCCAATTGTAGTAGTTGGCGTCGAAACCGGCGCCCCATGCGGCCCGGCCTTCGCTATTACCGAAGACCAGCTTCAACCCCAACACAAGGTTCTTGGCGTTCGAAGAAGCGAGACGGGGAGACCCCAGCAAAATAATGCTGCGGCAGAACCCCGCGAACCCCCGCAAGATCCCGGCCGCCCATTCCGCGGCTCTCCAGGCCCGAGTGGCGCGCATTTGCGTGATCGTGTCTTCGAGAGCGGCGATTTGCTCGCGCTGCTCGCCGGCCGCCTGTTCCCAGTTTCGGACCTGCTCCTCCAGCCAGACCTTGCCCGCTTCGTAGACCTCGATGTCTTTCTGGCGTTGCGCGGCCACCTGCTGCCAGTTTCGGACCTGCTCCTCCAGCCAGGCCTTGCCCGCTTCGTAGACCCCGAGGTTTTTCTGGCGTTGCCCGGCCACCTGCCGCCAGTTCCGGATCTGCTCCTCCAACCAATTCTTGGCCCGTACAGATTCCTCCAGTTCCTGTTGCCGGAGCGCCACAAGTTCGGCGAATTGACGCGTCTTCAAACGCACTACAGCCAGGAAGTGCCTGCGGTACGACTCCTGGTGCCGCTCGATGATCTGCCCCGCGAGAGCGGAGTAATTCTCCGGCCTGCGAGCCTCCGAGTACATAGACCCGATCCGGACGCGATATTCGAACAGGATCTCCGGGATCACCTCGCCCCGGTAGCCTTGCTCGAGAATGCCGATCCAGAAATCCCAATCTTCCATTGCCTTCAGGCCGGTATAGTAACCTCCAGCTTGGCGCCAGGCGTCCTTGCGAAATACGCTGGCCACCACTGCCTCGTTCTGCACCAGAAGTTCCGGGAGCCGGCACTGATCATAGCTGTAGACGGAGTGATCGGCGTCGAAGGTCTCGTAATAACAGCTCACGAAGCCAACGTCCCGGGCTTGGTCAAGAATGTTCCGGGCTTTTTCGAGAAAAGCTGGCTTCAGGCGGTCGTCCGCATCGAGGCAGCAGATGTACCGGCCGCGAGCCGGCTCGATGCCGGTGTTTCGAGCCGCCGGAAGACCCTGATTTCGCGTACGAATTACCCGGGTCCTTGGCGCGTTGAAGACATCGAGGTAGAGAGTCGTGAACTCGTCCGTCGATCCATCGTCGACGAGAATGATTTCAAAGCTCTGCAACGTCTGGCGCAAGACGCTGTCGACGGCTTCGTACAGATAGCGGCCAAGGTTATAGCAGGTGATCACAACACTGATGTTCGGTGTCTCAGTGGCGTCGGTTTGGCCCAGGGGAGTCGCGCCCGGTGGAAGCGAAAGGGGCCGCAGCCAGATCGATAACTTTTCTTTCTCAGGCCCGGACAATCCCCGGCCGGTGCGATGAAAGCCCACCGCGGGCCAGCGGCGGAAGCGCCAGCCGCCGATTTCAGGAAGATCCTCCGGATAAGTGCCACGGATGGTTTGGAGCGCCAGTACGCGGAGCCAGCTTGCCCACACATCGCTGTCGCGGGCGGCATAAGCAAAGCCGCCGTCGGCATTCTGCAAGTTCAAGATAGACCAGAAGCTTCGAACCAAGCACTTCTTAATATCGGAGGCCCGATAGTTGAACTGTTTCGTAAATGTCGCTAGCAGACCGATGGCGGCCAGATCCTCGCATGCTCCACCTCCGGAGCCCGGACCGAATAATCCATCCTCCTGCTGGAGCGAAAGGGCTGCGTCGACAATCTTAGCGACGGAGCAGACAGGCCTGTGGACGAACTCGTAGAAGGGGACCAAGCGATGCGCTCCGGCGATGGCGCCCGGCACAGACGCTCCTTGCTGCGTTCCCCAAAGCCCGGTCGCGATGTCCTGAGCGTGGTCCAGCCAGTCCAGCACCTGGTGATACAGTCCCGGGGCGGCGGCATGCCGCTCCTTCTCCGCGCGGTAAATCAAGCCGGCCAGGAGCGACATCACGCGGTCGCTCTCAAGTTCCGGATTGCTCCAGTTCAATCCGTCGAGCCAGGCCGCGATTGCGCCAGGGGCCTCAAACCGCGCCAGGAAATGCAATGGGTGAAGAGCTTCCGCGCCAAGCGCATCCAGCGCCTGGATGGCAAAGTAAGTCAGCAGCTCGACCGCTGGGGCAGGTCCGCGACCAGCCGATTCTTCCATAGGATCCAGAAAGCGGCCGGTCGCGGGATCCTGGCAGGATTGCACATACAGGCTCCAGGATTTCCACAGCTCCCCCGGCACGCTGTCCAAAGACTCCAGCCCTTCGTGCAGCAGGATCGCAATACACGTTGAAAGCAGCGTGCCACGAGTATTGCCGGCAAAGCGAAGTCCGTTGCCAACCCTCATGCCTTCCAGCCACTTGTTCACCCGGCCGCAAAGATCCACGCGATCCGGTACCCGCAATGCGGCCGGACCGCCATCCGCCGGTCGCCCGACGTATCGGGCTTCCGGACCCGCGCCGGACTCGAAGGTCTCCAGTGAGACGGTCTCGAAGTGCTGCTCCAGGAGACTGCGCAGGCCCGCTTCGGTGAACTCGTAAGTGTGGTATGGATTTCCGGAGTGACGCCTGCCGTCTTGGAGTAACGGCGCAGAGACGATCAATCTTCCGCTTGGCCGCAGTACGCGCCGAGCTTCAGCCAGAAAGAGCGCTGCATCGCTCAGATAGAGACGCTCAAGCCCTGCGAGACAGACCACTACGTCGAAGCTATCGGACTCGAGCGGCAAAGCCTCCATGCGCCCGGCTCGAAAATCGATTCCTGGGAACCGGGAGAGTCCATCCCGAATCGCTTCCGCGTCCGCATCCACTCCGGTGAGCGATTGAGCCCCCGTGAGCATGGCGGTCCCCCACCCGTTGCCACAAGGAACATCGAGGACTTGTTTCCCGTGGACAAAAGGCAGGCAAAAGGCGTACCGTTCCCGCATTGCGCTCTCGGGGGCGGTTCCCTGGGACGACGGGACCCCAAGTTTCTTCGTGCTCAGCAGACTGTCAATGATATCACGAGCCCATCGGGCCGCCGCCCGGGATGCCGCTTGCCGTGGCGGACCGCAATTCGGTCTGCTCGCCGGAAGCATCGAACATGGCCCGGATGCCCGCCGCTAAATCGACCAGCGGGCTCCAGCCATATAGTTCCCTTGCTTTGGCGATGTCCAGAACCGCCCAATCGGGAAGCCGTTTCCCGCACTCCGGATCCTGGACCGTCTCAATTTGCACCGGAACGTTCGCGCACCTCCGGATGATGTTCAGCACCTCTCCCACCGAGTGACCGATGCCGCTTCCGACATTCAGGATTGTGAACCCTTCTCGGCGATCGGCTGCCTTTCCCGCGATCGTGCAGATGTCGTCCAGATGGATATAGTCACGCACGTTTTCCGTGTTCCCGAAGATGCGGACTGGAGCGCCGTGGAGTATGTTGTTGACCGCGACCCCGATTAGCCCCTGCATTCTTTGCCGCGACAGCAGCGTCCCGTAGGCGTTGCTCACGCGAAGTACGGCGCAAGTCAGATCGCCAGCCTCGGCCGCCACCCTCAAATAATGTTCCGCCGCCAGCTTCTGGATACCGTAGGAGGAAGATGGCGCGCAGGGATCGGTCTCGCGCCACGGGTTGCGATCCGCCCTTCGGCCGTAGATCGCGCCTCCGCTGCTGAAATAGACCAGATGCGGTTTCGTGTTCCGGGCCTGGACCGCCTGGAGCAGGTTCAGCAGCGGGATCATGTTGAGCATCGCGTCATTCGGCCGGTCGTGGTCCGAGTTCAGGGGCGTGTTGCAGTGCGCAAGATAGTAGATCGTGTCCAAACCATCCACGAAACGCGCGCAGTCCACGGGAGAGAGCAGGTCGCCGCAAACGATTTCCGCTTTTCCGAATTCCTCTCCCGTCCTTACGCTTCGCAAAAGCACTCGAGTGGGATCCGCGTGCGTCGAGGCGATGTATCGAAGCAGATACGAGCCGATAAACCCTCTCGCGCCGGTAAAGCCGATTACCATAGGATCGGCCTTTTCATCAGATCGAGTTGATAGTCCTTGCGGCGGTCCTCCAGGTTCAGGGGCAGCGCCAGGGAGGAAAGATCCTCGACCAATTGCCGGCCCATCCGGCGTTTGTCGAATCGCGCGGCCACCATCTCGCGGAAGGTCGCAGCGATCGAAGGGCCGCTGCCGGGCACGTCTCTCCACTCCAGCACCGCTTCCGCGTATGCCGATGCGCTCGCGTCCACCGGCACAACCCGGCCGGTCTGCGGCGTGAGACATCGGCCAATGCCTCCCACGTCCGAAGAAACCACCGGCGTACCGTGCGCCAGAGCCTGGAGAACCATCATCGGCACGCCCTCATATTTGGAAGTCATCAGCAATACGTCCATCGCGGCGGCACATTGGGCCGCCTGCCGCTGATATCCCACGAAGACCACTCTGTCGGCCAGTCCAAGTTTAGCAGCCGCGGCCCTGGCGTCATTGAACAAATCCCCATCGCCGACCACCAGAAAAACCGACTCCCGATGCCGGGCTTCAATCGCTGCGGCGATAGACAACCAGCGTAAGGGGTCCTTCTGATCTGTGAGGCGCCCCGCAAACCCGACTACGAACGCCGATGCAGGGATGCTCCACTGAGTCCGAATCTCGCGGCGCAGCGCCGCCCGGGCCGCGTCATCCGGGAGTTCGTCCAACTCGAATCCGTAGGCTAGCGATTGAAACCCCTTCGGATCAAGGCCATACTCTTTGGCTGCATACTCCGGCAGATCCTCGCTGGTCACATAACGGAGATCGAGTTTGCCGTGGTAAGGCGCCGAATCGCGCACCCAGTCCTCTCCGAAAGCGTGCAGGTGCAGAAGGTCCACGTAGCGCACCTCGCCGGTTACATTCGGCCAATCTCTCGCCAGACGATAGCCATACTTGCTATTGCGGTTGAAGACGATGTCCACGCACTTGGCGATCATTAGATAGCGCAGGAAAGCCATTCTTCCGCCCTCGTCGTCCGCCATGCGTTCCAGGCAGAAGATCTCGTCTGCCGCGGTCTTGAACTCCTCATACCACGGACCTTCCGGCGAGCCTGCAACCAAAACAACGCGGAACCGATCACGCGGCAAACAGGACAAGATCCGCAAGTCGAAGACCTCCGCGCCACCGACGTGGAAGGTGGGGATCAGGTACAAAATGTTCGTCTTCTCACCGCTCCAGCGGCTTGGGGAGAACATGTTGGGGAGGTTGGGAGGGTGGTAACTCTGGGTTGGTAATGACGCCGGCACTTGGGCGACGCCGGTGGGTGGCGCAGGCTCATCCCCGGCCCTCTTCGCGAGAGGGTCCGGCGTCAGAGGCCTTTGCGCCTGACGCAAAATATCCCGCACCAGCGGGTTGCCGCTCACAGTTTTGAGCGACGCCTCCGATTGTTGGCTGCGCCAGGTCCTACTTGGACTGCGGCCTTCCCGTGCGCCATAGAGGATGTAGTGCAGCAATGGATTCGTCCCCGAACGTTCCACGTCGGGATAGGATTCCAGATAGAATGCCGTGTCAAAAAGAGGATGAGGATTGCGTCTCTCCGCGGCGCCAAACAGCAAGTAATGCCAGAGCGGACTCCATCGGCCCTGCGCCACGTCCGGGTTGTTGGCAAGGTAGTACGCGGCATCCATCAGGATGGCCAGATCGCGAGCCTCCGACCCGTGCCTCGAGAGTGCGCGAAGACGGATTAAAGCCCGGCCGATCAAACTGGAAAGGATGCGCGATAGGTCCACTCGGTTTACTGCGCTCGGTTGGAACTTTTCGGCGCTCAGCGCACCTGAATCATTCGCCTGAGCCCCTCCTCCAGCGAAACGCGCGGCTGCCAGCCAAAGATGCGTTTTGCCTTACCGATGTCGGCGACCGTGTCCAGAACTTCGTCGGTGCGGACCTCGCCCCTCGAGACCACCGGCTTCTCCACGCCGGCGGCCCGCAAAATCATTTGTGCCAGCTCACGCGGGTTTACCGAGCAGCCTGAGCCCGCATTGAAGGCATCGAAGCCGAAGGCAGCGAAGCCCTGCGGAGTCATGGTCCGAAGCAGCAAATCGATCAGATCGTCAATGAACAGATAGTCCCTTTTGGGACGGTCGTCCGCAATCGAGATCTCGCTTACGTCTGGATCCAGCGCCTGCCTCAGAAGGGTCGGGATGAGGAAGCTTTCGGCCTGTCCGGGACCGTAGATATTGAAGGGGCGGATGATGGTCACCTGAATGCCGAACTGCTGGGCGTAATACCGGCACACCTCTTCCGCCAGCAACTTCGTATGACCGTACGGGTTGAAGGCCGCCACCGGATGCTCCTCGGATATGGGAAGAAAGCGGGGTCTTCCATAGACGTATGAGCTCAGCAGGGTCAGAGAAGCGCCATGGCGGCGGCAGAACTCGGCTACGTTTACCGTTCCCAGCACGTTGGTCGCGTAGTAAGGCAACGGTTCGGACCAGCTATCCGGCACGAAGGTTCGGGCCGCGAGATGGTAGACATGCTTCACCTCGCTGCCCGGCAAGGCGCAGGATGCAATGTCGCCGTCGGCGCTCGAATGGCGGATCACCGTGCAGCCAGCCTGCTCTAGTCCTTCACTCAGAGGCCTGCCGATGAATCCCGACGCTCCGGTGACCAGAACCGTTTTACTCATCGGGGAGAAGCCTTTTCCGGTACTGTTCAAACTCGTCGATGGCCCGCTCGTAGTCGTCGGGACGGCCGATGTCGAGCCAGTAACCGCCGTAGGGTTCTACCCGGACCGGTTCGCCCCCCGACAACATGTCCCGCATCAGGTCGTCAAATCCGTATTTTACGTTTGGTGGCACGCGCTCCACCAGAGAACGGTTGACGACGTAGATTCCCATGCTCACCAGGTACCGGTGGGCGGGCTTCTCATTGAAACGCGACAACCGGTTCTCGCCGTCCACTTCGAGCACGCCATAGTCGACGACGTGCGTGCGCGAGGCTGCGGCAATCGTAAACCGGCGGCCGGCGTGCACATGCGCATCGCAGAACTCCCGGAAGTTCAGGTCGGTCAGCACGTCGCCGTTCATCAACAGGAACTGCTCGGGAAGATCCTGGATCAGTTTGAGCGGCCCGATCGTGCTCAACGGCATGGATTCCAGGGAGTAGTCGATTTCGAGTCCCCAGCGGGCGCCGTCGCCGAAGAACGCCTTGATCAACTCGGCTTGGTGGTTCACGGCCATGGTAATCCGCCGGAATCCGCGGTACGCCAGTTGCCGCACCACCACTTCCAGGATCGGGTACTCGCCGATCGGCATCAGAGGCTTCGGCAAGACAACGGTGTAGGGCCGCAGCCGAGTCCCCATGCCCCCAGCGAGAATCACAGCGCGGTCACACCCGATCTGATCAGACATTGTAGAGATGACCCTTATAACGCGCCAGGTTCTCGGGACGCCGGAACCAATCGATTGTGATGGCCAAACCGTCGCGGAGCGGCGTGGAAGCTTCAAATCCCGTCGCCTCTCGAAGTTTTGTATTGTCGCACCACAGGCGTCGGACTTCACTCTTGCTGGGCCGCATCCGCTCCGCATCCGCGGCGGGCGTTGCTTTCGACCCCATCAGGCCGGCGATGAGTTGGAACAGGTCGCCCATGCGAATCTCGCGATTGGCGCCGATCTGAAAGATTTCTCCGGCTCCCCCGTCCATGCGGGCGATTGCCAGGAAGCCCCGGCAGGTGTCCTTGACGAATGTAAAATCCCGCGTCGGTTCCAGATCGCCGACCCGGATCTCGGGCGCCTGCGAAGCGATCTGCGAAATGATGGTTGGGATGATCGCCCGCGCGGACTGGCGCGGACCGTAGGTATTGAAAGGCCGCGCGATGACAACCGGAAAGTCGAATGAATAATAAAAGCTCAGAGCCATTGCATCGGCGCCTATTTTCGATGCGCTGTAGGGGGACTGGGGCGTGAGCGGGTGACGTTCGTCGATGGGCACGTATTGGGCTGAGCCATACACCTCGCTGGTGGACGTGTGAATGAACTTCTGAACCCCGCTGCTCCTCGCCGCCTGGCAGAGATTCAGCGTGCCTTTGACATTGGTATCCACATAACTGTCGGGCGCCCGATACGAATACGGGATGGGGATGAGCGCGGCAAGATGGAAGACAACGTCGACGCCCTGCGTCAGGCCGAGACAAAAATGGGGATCCCGGATGTCGCCGGCCACTACTTCGATTTGTGAAAGGGACGGCAAATCCTCAAGCCAGCCCCAGTGATTGAAGGAATTGTATTGAGACAGGGCCACCACACGAGCCCCTTCTTCAACCAAGGCTTCGGCAAGGTGCGAGCCGATGAAACCGTCCGCGCCGGTTACGAGAACCTTCTTACCTTTGAGTACCATCTTCAACCTTGTAGCTGTAGATCCGATAATCGCCAAAAGAACGAACAAGCTCACAATTCTTTTCAATCCACGATTTGAGGGGCGGATTCATCGCGAGGTTATCCTGGCCTCTCTGCGCTGTGAATACCTCATACCGAACCTTGCCGGACGAAATCGCTTCTATCAACCGGCCGGCCGGTTCAGGGCCGCCATAAATGGCGCCGTAGTTCTCGAAGTACCTTCTGTCGGCTTTGAAGCCGATGTCCTTCATGGAAGCGATCATTTGGTCCGGCTGCGTGTTCGCGCGAATAAAGCCGACCGTGTCTTCGAAGCCGGTTTGGCCATAGTCGTAGGTGGTCGAATAACCGGCCCGCGCCTGATACAGCGCCACGCCGAATGAATTGCCGGCCGCGGCGCTCACGGCGCAGGCCAGAACCAGAGCCGCAAGCGCAGGCGCCCATCGCCGCGCGGGTACGACTGCGAGAAGAAGCAACGCCGGAATATAGAGAGACCACGCGTACGACCGGGCCAAGCCCGTCAAAATGATCGTGTCCTTCACCCACAACGCGCCTGCCAGCGCCGACACGAAGTAGACAGCCGCGGCTATCGCCGCCCAGCTTCGGATCGGAACCTTGGACACCCGGAACGAAGCTTCCAGCAGAAAATCCAGCAGCAGGGCTGAGCACGCCACAATGATTCCCCAGTACACGTAGGTGTACTTGAACGGCGCCCCTCCGAAGGTCAGGGTTTGTCCACAGTAATAGGCCGTGTTGACAAGCGCAAGGCCGGCAAGCACGAAACAGGGAAAGAATGGTTTGTCGCGGTCTCTCAACGCCTGCCAGCCCGCGGCGAAAGCCGCTCCGATCGCGGCCCACCATGGCGCCAGACCCGTCCAGCTAGCCAGTATGGGCACCATGACAACGAAATTGTTCTTGAAAGCCTCGAGTCGCGCCAGGCTGCCGGGTCTGCCGCTTGATCCTTTCAGCAGACTCTGCATGGTGAAGGCGAACGTAAACCCGACATCCAACCCCGTTATGCGGCCGTATGCGAAGTAGGTCGCGAGGAAAATCGCAGCAGCCGACATACTGACAGCAGTTGTAACCAGCAATGCCTTCGCCCATCCCAGCTTCTTCACGAGAAGCAAAAGGATTGCCGGCGGCACCAGCCAAACGGTTGTGAGCTTGGCCCACAGCGCCAGCACCAGCGCAGCGCAGAGGACTGCGTATTCGCCGGCCCTCACCCGGTCGCTGCGCAACACTCCCTCGCGCCAACTCATCCGGACGGCGATAAGTAAAGTTCCGCATAACAACGGGCCGTAGATTGTGGAGTCGATGTCGGCGATCGAAGCGGTCTGCAGCGTGTACGGATTCAGCAGGAACAGCAGCCAAAACCATCCGGTGATGCGCTTGGTTGTTTCGCTTCCGAAGAGTGCCCGCGCCAGCTCCAGCACGATCCAACCTTGCAGCAGGGCGCACATATAGCCGAACATGCGCACTTGGACTTCGCCAAAACCGAGAAGATCGATCCACAGCGCCAGCATGTAGATGTACAAAGGCGGGTGGTACAAGCCGAGGGCGTTTGGATTGTCTTCGCCCCGGTAATATACCGGCAGGCCGGTTACTGCTGTCGCCTTCGCGACGGCCGGGAAGTCCATGTTGTCAAGCTGAAGAGGCTTCCCCGCGGATGCTGCGAACAGACAGAATGAGGCGATGAGCGCTGCAAGAGCTAGGCGGGATTGGACGGCGCTCGCCATTTCACCTCGAATCGATTCTCGCTCGCACCAGCATCTGCTTGGCAAGGGGTTTCCACCGCGAGGCCAGGTATAAGCGGATCAGAGCCCGGGATACAGGCAGTCCCGACTTTACGGAGAAGGGCAGGAATCCTGCGCTGCACTCGAGTATCTGGAAGCCATTTGCAGCCAGGAAATCGCATAGACTTACATGAGAATAGACTGAAATGTGAGTGTAATCGTCAAAATACTCCTTGTAGGCGCGCCGGTAGTTCGGCTGAAGAATGAGTAGAGTTCCATCTTGCTTCAGCTTCCGGCGCAGCTGGGCGAGGGTCGTCGCGAAGTCATCCTTGGTCAGGTGTTCAAATAGGTTGCTCGCGAATGCCAGATCCACCGATGCGTCCGGAAGGAATCCGAGATCGGTGACGCTGCCAACCCTCGCCATCACGCCGGGAGCGGCATAGTTCGGCATTTGCGGCCAGAGATCGACCGCGGTCCGGCTGGCGCAGCGCACGTTATTGATAAAGTTGGCGTACCCGGCGCCGAGCTCCAGAACGTGAAAATCGGGGCGGATGAACTTACTGAAATAATACTCGCTGAGTGCAGCCCACAACACCTCGCGCTTCCGGTCGTAGGCCAGACGAGTTGTGTGGTAACCGGCATCGCTCATCTAGAGCTCCACGAGAATACGATTCCCTTCATCATTCGTAAGCCTACGGTCAGGGCCCGCAGGTTGCTGGTATTGCCGCCCTTGCTGACGCCGACACGGTTGTGAAACGTAACCGGGCATTCCACAAGCCGGAAGCCCCGGGCGAGCGCGGTGTCCAGGAAGTGAGCGTTGAACTCGAGATTAATGTCCGGGTTGAGCCGCGGCAACAGAGTGCGAAGGGAGTCATTACGGCACAGCTTGTAGGTGGTGCCCACGTCGGTGAAAGTGCCCTTCCCGACGTGCTTGGCTTCCAGCAGCTTGGCGACGAAGAAATTGCCGTAATACATAAAGGTTGTTAACTGCGTCCGGACGGCGCGTAATTGCTCCACGATTCGAGTCCCGTTCACAATGTCGGCGTGAGGAATATATGCCATGAATTTATCGATATCGTAGGCTCGATAGGTCATGTCTCCTTCACAGAGGAGCGTTAGTTTCGTGTCCTCGTAGCCGATGCCTTCGGTGAGCGCCCGAAAAACACAGTGTCCGTATCCGGGCTTGGTTTCTTGCACGACAACGGCGCCGCTGCGGCTGGCGACCTCCGAGGTGCCGTCGGCGCTGTTGTTGTCGACGACAACGACGCGGCGCACCAGTGCGTGGCTCCGGAAGTCGGCTACGGCTTGGCCAATACTCTCCTGGTCATTGTAGGCCGTGAGAACAACGGTCAGATCTGTAGCGCCCGGGGGTTCGAACGTCACCAGGGGTTTACGCCTCTTCTCGGGAAGAAACAGGAAAACGTCCAGGGATGCCAGGACAATGCCGGCCCAGACGGCCGTGCCGCTCGACACATACGCGCCCTCGCTGAGATGGCCCGGCCAGCCGCCGGAAAACAGGGTAAAGACACCGTCGAAGCCGGCCACGAGAACGAAGACTGCAAAACCTGCAAGCGCCAGAAGAACCCCGTACAGGAGGAATGGGAGGCTTCTCATCCTAGCTGTTCCAGCTGAGGGAAGGGAGTCACTTGAATCAAGGCCATCATAAAGTATAGTTCAGTCGATCGAGGACCTCCCCGGCGACGATCCTACCGCTCCATGACTGTCGCGGCTCTGTAAGTGCCTGTGAACACAAAATGCCGATTCTGAGCCGCGACAGTCATGGAGCGGTTGTTCGCCTCTTTCTACATCCCGCTAGAGTGGGGCGAAGGGCGCTCGTTTTCCTACTTCGCCGGATGCAGCACCAGCTTCTGCACACGCCAGTTGAGGATCTCGCCCGCATAGATTTCGTTTTCCGACGGGCAGGCCAATTCGTGAATCCACCCGAACTGTTTCAACTGGCGGCCCATGCTGCCGAGCACTCCCAGCACCTTGCCGTCCAGCGACAGCTTGTAGATCCGCCCTGGAAACGCGTCGGAGCTATACAGGTACTGCGTGCCGGGGCCGGGCGTGATGCAAATGGCCCACGGCGCTCCGCTGCTCATGGTTCCCGGCGGCGCGCCTTCGGCCGGCGGAGCGCCCATCCACATGTGCACCACCGGCGGAACGGGAACGTCGATCTGAATCATGCGCTGGTAGTTGCCGTCGTGATCGAAGACCTGGATGCGCCGGTTGCCGCGGTCCGCCACGTAGATGTTGCCCTTGGCGTCGGCGGCGATGCTATGCGGCGTGTTCAACTGCCCCGGTTTGTTGCCGGGCTCGCCGAAGGATTTCACCCAATCGCCGTTCTTGTCGAACTTGGCGACGCGCGCATTAATGTAACCGTCGCTGATGAAGATGCTGCCTTCCGTGTCCCAGGTGACGTCGGTGGGCTGGCGGAGCTGGCCGTTGACGGGAGGACGCGGCGGAGTGACCCGGGTCCACGGGCCAGCCTCATCCGAGGCTTCCTTCTTGCGGCCGAACACCATCTCCACGCGGCCCTCGGGATTGAACTTGATCACCATGTCCGAACCTTTGTCCACGGCCCAAAGATTATCTTCCCTGTCGAACCGGATGGCGTGAGCGAAAGACCACGCATACAGGTTGTGGCCGATCTCGCGGATGTACTTTCCGTCCGGCCCAAATTCCAGGATCTGCGCGGCCGTGGCTCCATAGGCCGGCCCGGTGGTGTTGCCGCGGGTGAACACGAAGATGTGTTTCTTGGAGTTGATGGCCACTCCCGAAGCCTCGCCGAGGTACAGGTCTGGTGGAAGCTTCAGCAGGTTGGCGACGGAATCGAAAGGAATCTCCGGCACGCCGGAATTCAAGTCCGCGCCGAGCGCCGCGGCAGAAAAAAGCGACGCAGCGCAAGAGCACGTGAGCGCGATCGGAAGGAAAGATTTCACCATGGCCTCCTCGGGTACTTGGAGAAGTACTCACCGTACGATATCAAACGCCCGCGGGCGATGCCACTATCGTTGTAGCATGACCGGCAAAGTCGTGTATCTGTTTCACTGCCCCGCCGTGTCCCGCGTTCCACCGCACCCGCGCACATCTCCTTGTTGGGCCATCGAGGCCATGGTAGACTCTCCAGCATGCTCAAAAATCCGCCGAGAGGCTCATCTCCCATTTGCTCTAACGAATCGGATCGTGTCGGGCAAAAGCGGATGGCCGCGGGCAGCCGGCCGCCTGCGCGAACGTTTTGCACGGGACTCGCGGATGATCCCTCCGATCAAACTCCGGCCGGATCGGCGGGCGATCGACAAGCCACCGGTTCCGCCGTCACCCCTCTTATGACACCGGCAAGAAGTGTGAATCCGGTCCAGTGCCTTTGCGGGGGCGCGGCTGTGCTGTTACGGCCGAACGATCGCGGGGTCACCGTAACCGCGTCTAATCGGACGGCTCGATTGCACGTCTGCCAGACTTGCGGACATGTGTTCTTCTGGCCCGCGCCGTCCGACCGTGAGCTCGCCGAGTATTACAATGGCCCGTGGAACGCAGGTTCCACGCATTCTATCGAGGATAGTTTCGAGCAGTGGATTGAAAAGCTGGATGGATATGAACCGCAGCGCACGTTCGTGGAGGCCATTGTCCGCCTGCGGGACAAGCATTTCGGAAAAGACCGGCCCGTGGTGATTCACGACGCCAGTTGCGGTTTCGGCGCCCTGGTTGCCAAGCTGAACGCGATCGGCTTCGATGCCTCCGGAAGTGACATAGACGGCGAATCAATCCAGGCCGCACGCAAGCGTGGCAACCTCAAGGTGCATCAGTGCCACTTCACCAAGATGAGAGATCTGATTCCGCAGGGCGCCGACATCATCACCTGCTATCATTCCGTCGAGCACTATATCGATCCCCTCACCTTTTTCGAAACCGTAAAGCATTGCCTTCGTCCCGGTGGCTTTTTCCTGATGTCGGTTCCCAACGGCGCTTACCTGCCCGCCCGCTTGGACTATTTCGGAAAATTCGACTGGTGTTTTTATCCGGGCCATTTACAATATTTTACGCCGTACTCGGCCACCGTATTCCTTGCAAAGGCCGGCCTGCGCGTCACCGAAACGTTCTCGTACGCATGGGATTGGCCCTCCTCCCAAACGGAATGGTTGCTCACGACCCTGACCGGTTTGCCCGCGTCTCAGCTTCCTGCTCCGAACCGCTTGATTGAGGCGTTGGCCGACAACGTACTCACGCGGGACCTCCGTGTCGCTGCTGTCAACGACGGCACAATCGTTGAAGGTGAACCCAAATCCGAGAATCGGTACATGGGTTTTGAGAGACTTGAGATTCTTGAGAAACTTGAGAGACTTGACAGGCCTTGGAGTGCCTTGGAGGGTCCCCCTGCTGAGGAGCCGCCAGAAGATTCAAACACGGACCTCCCGGGACCCGCTTCGCCTGACGATTTCGCGGACGCGGGCGGCTCCCCGGTCATGGGACTGTTGCGTACGCTAGGGCTCATCTCCTCTCCCTTGCACTTCTTCTCCAAATGCAAAGACATCGGGCTCTGGTTTCAAATGGTAAGAAGAGCGTCCGCGTTGCGAATTTGGTCCGCTCATTTCGATGCATCCTACTATGTTCGAAACAATCCCGACGTCCGAATTACCGGAGTGGATCCGCTCTTGCATTTCTTGCTTTACGGCGGCAGAGAAGGGCGCAATCCTTCGGCGCTCTTTAACACCGCGAGTTACGTTTCACGCTATCGCGATGTGCGTTCTTCCCGGATCAATCCTCTGCTGCACTTTGCCTTATTTGGCGAAGCGGAGAACCGCTTGAGCGACTCGGCTCCCAGCATTGACTCCGGTGCGCGGAAGCAATAGACTGCTTTGCAAGGAGAGTCCATGGCTGTAGGAAATGTCTCGACGGCTCGCTTCCACGCTTTCTTGGGAACGTTCGCCTTGTGCGGCTTCTCAACCCTGGTGACCGCCGCGGAGCCCGGAAAAACGGTGACGTTCGCCAGGGATGTCGCTCCCATTTTTCAGGCGCCGCGGCAGAAAAAAGAGACGCAGCGCAAGAGCACGTGAGCGCGATCGGAAGGAAAGATTTCACCAGGGCCTCCTCGGGTACTTGGAGAAGTACTCACCGTACGATATCAAACGCAAGAAGAGGATGCTACCCATCGGGGCTGATCAAACAGATACACGACCTTGACGATCGTGGAACGGTGAATGGCCTTGAGCGGCTTCTCGGTTGTGATGAATTCGTCCGCGCGAGACAGGTGAGCAGCGGCCAGGTGGAGGGCGTCGATCGCTCCGAGACCCGCCTTGGTCGCTTCCGCTTCCGCGACCGCCGTAATCCGGCGACATCCCGATACCAGGTCGCATTCCTAAAGTATCTCTCGTAGAACGACCGCTCCAGCCGCTTCTTGAAGTAAATAGCCTTCGGCACGACCTCCAGGTGTACAAACGGGCTGGTCAGGAGCGAACGGTTGGGATCTTCGAGAAGTGCATTTTTAAGAACACTCGTATCTGCTGCGCGATCACCGGTCTGGATGCTTCTCGAACGACCATGGAAGGAGTGTTTCGTCAATCATCGCACTTGGACGCTTTGACGTTATCGAAATTTCTTCCCGAGGGAATGACCCGAGGCGTCAGACGGACTGGCCTGTCAGGCCGAAGTAGAGGCTGCCGCGAGCATGCGGCGATCATTGGTCCACACAGCGCGTTCTCCGATTTCGTGTGCTGTCGAGAGGTGGACTGCGTCGGCGGTGCGTATGAAGAGGTCGCGGGGAGAGGGTGTAAATTTAACTGTGTAAACGGCCATCGAAGGGATCACAATAAGGAGACCCGATGGCAATCGACCTTAAACTCATTGACAAGTTACTGGCGGACTACAAGAAGCCCGAAGACAT
>Ga0182024_10002804_pt1 | contig 42718 bp, 37 predicted proteins | sample P32metaG_FD_120480 | JGI IMG/M metagenome (GOLD analysis project Ga0182024, IMG submission 120480) | Permafrost microbial communities from Stordalen Mire, Sweden - P3-2 metaG (Illumina Assembly) | ecosystem: Environmental > Terrestrial > Soil > Wetlands > Permafrost | place: Sweden: Stordalen... | reverse complement strand
CGGCATATATCCGACGAGCGAGAGCGGCGAGCTCCGACAGCGTCTGCGCCTGCTCGAACGTGGCCCGATAGGTCTGCATCCTGCGGGTGCTGACGAGATCGAGGGCGGCCAAGAGCGCGTTCTGAACGCTGCCGAAGTGGTAGAAAATCAGCGCCTGGTTGAAGCTCCCGGCACTGGCGATCTCCCGCGCGCTCGTACCGGCGAACCCTCTTTCCTGCAGCGTCCGTAGCGCTGCCTCCGCGATCTTGAGCTTCGTGCCGGTTGGTGCTTGCGCGACTTCCTTGGCAGTGGACTGTGCCTGGGTCCCTTGTTGCTGGGCTTGGCTGTGTGACTCCATGCCCAGACTTTAGCATACGCTCAAAGCGAGTGCTCAACTCGTCGCGTAGCGCAAGAGGCGCAACGCACCACCACGCGACACGCCCGGGACAGAGCCAGGCGATACCCGGGAGCGCTTTCAGACAAGCTCATCCCCGAGGAACAACGCCCTCGAAATCGGGGATTCATGCCCCTTGTTCCAACAGCTACCTTGTCAGCCCAACGGCATAAGTTGGGCTAGCTTTATGTCGTTGGACATACTCAGGTCCGCCCGCGGGCACCATCCAGGCGGCAGCGGACCAGCATTCGGAGGACGCGCAATCCGTCTACCCAGGTCAACTTCTTGCCCTCGTCACTGGCGCGCGCCCTGTAGTCGACCGGAATCTCGAAGATGCGCTCACCGCTCTGCAGCAAGCGGACGACGATCTCCGCCTCGATCGCGAACCCCGCCTCGCGCAGGGGAAGCTCGCGGAAGAGCTCGGTACGGACGACCTTGTGACAGGTCATCAGGTCATCGGCAGGCTCTCCTCGAGGCCGCACAGCAGCTCACGAGTGCCGTCCGTCGAGCCGTCGTCCACCACGACCAGCTCAAACGGGCAGCCGATATCGGCCGCCAGCGTCGTGCTGAGCGCCCGCTCCACCGTGAGCGCCTCGTTGAAGACCGGCATCAACACAGAAAGCCGCGGCTGCTCAGTCTGGGCGCCGGAGACCACGCCGGGGAATGTATCGAAGGCGAGCGTGCCGGGCGGGCGGCCACCCCTTTTCATACGTAGACGCGCTCGGGGTTGTGTGCTTGCCCTGGCTATCTGCGTTTCGATCCGCGGGCGACCACCTCGCCCAGGTGTCCGCCCAGGGCGAGTGCTGCCTCGGCGGAGGTGAATTCGACCTCCAGGCGCAATTTCTGGGTACGCAGGGTGCGGACGTTCACCTCGACACAGAGCAGATCGCCCCATAACCTGGCGACGCTCATAGCGGTCAGATCCTGCTCCTGCTCCGCATCGCGCGCTTGCCCTGCGTCCCGCTCCCTCTGTCCCTCCAACCCAACCTCTTCATTGCTTTTACGAGCGCGATCCTCGAGTACTCGCACACTCCATCCCTCCTCGATTGCCCTGGCGCCGAGCTTGCCAAGCTCGTCGTCGTCAGCCGCGCGCGCATGGACGACGACGTCGCGGTGGACGCAACCTTCCGACCAGACGAGCTGCTCGCCGCCTGGTAGACGCAAGGGCAGGGACCCGCGAGCTCTTGGCGAGTTCGGCATATGTATCTTGGGCTTGCGTTGCTGTCGTCCGCCGCCTGCTGGCCGCCGGACGACCGTCCTCGGCAGCATCTATCGTCGGCGCGATGATCGCCACCCCGCACATACTCGTCGGCGCCGCGGGCGCCTTGAAAGCTCGCTCGGTGGGAAGCGCGCTTGTGATCGGGGCGCTCACGCACCTGGCCCTGGACGCGGTGCCCCACCGCGACTATCGCCTTGGCGCCTTGGGTGGCTTGGTGCTCACCGCCGACTTGGCCTGCGGAACGCTTGCGGTGGCCCGCCTCTCAGGCGGCTCTGAGGTCCTACTCGCGGGCGCCCTCGGCGGCGTGCTGCCCGATGTCGTGGGTCTCGCCGAGCGCGCTCTCGGCGTCTTCCCGACCGGATGGGCGCACGCCACGATTCACAGCGATAGCCGTCCCTCGCCGTGGTGCTCGGCGGCGATCCAGGGGCTCACAGCGGTGACGGCCGTCTTGGTGCTACGAGCGACTGCTGAACGCGCTCCTCGACCGGGGGAGCACCTGGAGCCGTGGATGGCGTCAGCGGACGATCTCCTCGCGTAGGGCGGCGGCGCCAATGTTGTCCACAACGGCCCAGCGGGGCAGGTGTCTGCCGCGAGCTCTATGGATGCGCCGCTCGCCGAGATACAGCAGCGACTCGCCACGGTGCGCCTTCGCGCGCTTTGCGAGCGTCTCGGGGATCTGCAGGTCGAGGATCTCCAGCAGAGCCGCGATACGACGCAGTGCTGCGCGCCCGCGGACGGCCTGTTCGCCAAGCTCGATGAGGAGGTTCCAGTCAAGGTTGGGGTACGCTCGATCGAGGACGCGCGCGAGTCCATGGACACCGCCGATTCGTCCCGTTGCTCATGTATAGCCGATCCTGCGGATATCACGAAGTTTGGGCTATACATGAGCACGCAGCCCGGTTTCAGCCGGCCTTCCAGGCAAAATAGCCGGGCTTCTTTACGCCGTCGGTTTCGAGCAGGCCTCCGTAGGACTCGGGGGGTTCGTCGTAGAGGTGGATCCAACCTAGAGCGTAGATGCTCGGCAGTTCTTCAGCGACACGAAACGCGTCGGTGATCCACTTCGCCTGAACAAGCGGTTCCACGTAGAAGTCGAATTCGAGGTCGATCTTGGTCGGGATCGTCCACTCGGAGATGAACAGCTTTGGGTCGGGATTGCTCGGTCGTCCCAGGTAGTGATCGACGAGCTTGCTCAGCCTTCCCAGGTCGGAGAAGTCGAGCTGCTCGTACGCCGAGGGTGGGTTGGAGAGGTTCGGGGCGCGGAAGCTGAACGGGTCGTGCCCGTACATGTCGAGTCTCGGCGGCTTGCCGTCGGGCAGGCTTAGGTTTTCGATCCACTGCGCTGTGGTGAGGTCATCCGTGAGATCGGAGGCGCTGAATGTCATCCCGCCAATCACCAGGTTGGACCGGCTGACACCCTTCAAGGCGCCGTAGGCCGCATCCAGAATGCGGGCGTACAGGCGGGGGGCGATCTTCTGCTTGGCCGTCAGTCTCCGAGCAAGCGGGTTAGCGGGGTAAAACGGCTCGAAGTTAGGCGAGCGCGAAGGCTCCCCCCAGATCATCCACAGGTGCACCGACGGGTAGCGCTTGGCCGCGGCGATCGCGAAGTTCGCGTAGTCCTGGGGGTTCTTCGGAACCCAGTTCCAGGGTTTGCCGCCGTTGGCCCAGGGGGGGGCACCGATGATCTGTAGGGCGACCTGGATGTGGTAGCGCTTGGCTTCGGCAACGGCCTGGGTGACCTCGGCCGGCCATATGTAGGCTGGGTCGTTGGGGTTGCGCGGGTTGCGGGGACGGCTCGTCGCAATTAAGGCCCAATCCAGTTTTTCCTCGTAGATCCGCACACCGAGGTCCTGATAGGTCGGGAAGCGAGATACCCCCTCCACGATGCCGGGGCCCCACATCGCCTTGAGGGCAGCGGCCCGAGCGCCGCCAGTCCCGACAGAGATCAAGAGCATGATTAGCAAGGCCACCGTAATGAGCGCTCGGCCAGTACTGACGTTGACCCGGCGGTAAGCCACCGAGGCATCTGTATGGGCTGATAGCCGTGTCCTAATCATCTTGTCCTCCTCGCGCCACTTGATCGACTTGGGACACTATTGACCTCGGGCTGCGCTTACGCCACCAACCTACGAGCGCAGGACTACGGTCGCGACCGACGAGCCCAGGTCGGGCCGACTTATGCGATCCTTTGCGCAGATGCCCAGCGGTCAACGCATACTCGTGACAGGTGGCGGCGGTTTCATCGGCTCTCATCTAGCCAAGCGCCTGGTCAGCCTTGGACACCAGGTCACGATCCTCGACAACTTCTCGACCGGACGCCGCTCGAACCTGGAGGCGCTGGCGTCGGATGTCGAGATCATTGAGGGGGACATACAGAGCTACGAGCGGGCTTTTCATGCCGTCCGCGGCTGCGAGGTCGTCTTCCACGAGGCAGCTCTTCCCTCTGTGCCCAGATCTGTGCAGGATCCTCTCACCAGCACCGCCTCGAACGTCATCGGCACGCTCAATGTCCTGCTGGCCGCCCGCGACGCGGAAGTCCGCCGAGTCATATACGCCTCATCTTCGTCGGTCTACGGATCCAATCCCACTCTGCCCAAGAGAGAGGATATGGCCACGCTTCCAATTTCGCCCTATGCGGTAGCCAAGTTGGCTGGGGAGGGATACTGCCGCAGCTTCGGCGTCGTCTACGGGTTGGAGGCCGTGGCTATCAGATATTTCAACGTATTCGGCCCGCGCCAGGACCCGCGATCGATGTATGCAGCGGTCATCCCCAACTTCATCTCGGCCCTGCTGGCGGGTGAAGCGCCCACCATATTCGGCGACGGCGAGCAGTCACGGGATTTTACCTACGTCGACAACGTTGTCGACGCAAACATGTTGGCCATGAATGCGGACTCAGTTGCGGGACACGTCTACAACGTTGCCTGCGGTGAGAGCGCCACTCTGAACGAGCTCGTGGCGTCGCTCAACGAGATCATGGGCACCAGCATCAAGCCCGTCTACCGTCCACCCCGCTCCGGGGACGTCAAGCACTCTCTGGCGGATATCTCCCGCGCCCGCGCAGACCTCGACTACAGACCCACAGTTTCCTTTCGCGAGGGATTGGAGCGTACCGTCGCGGCGATTCGCGAGGATCCGGCGCAGCACCTGGATCTCATGTCGAGTGTCTGATCGGGAGATTGTAGGTCTCGATATATCACCGTCTTTTCGTTTGAAGGAGATCGGAGTAGAGCCGATCAAGATCCTCTACGAGGCGCTCGATCGAAAAAGCTCCCAGCGCGTGAGTGCGACCTGCCGCTGCCAGGCGTTTCGCAAGGACATCGTCCGTCAGGACGTCCACGACAGCTTGAGCCAGGGCGCGTTCGTCGTCTGGATGCCTCACGATTCCCGTGTGGCCATCATGCACAACCGAGCGCACACCGCCAACGTCCGTCGCAACCACCGGTACCCCGGAGGCTTGAGCCTCGATCAGACTCACCGGGGTCCCCTCGTTGTCAGACGTGAGCACCACAACGTCGCTTGCGAAGCACACCGCGGGCATGTCGCGGCGAAAACCAATCCAAGACAGACGCTCGCCCAAAGCGCGCGCATCAGTGCAGGAGCGCAGCTCAACGCCCAGATCCCCGTCTCCCGCGATGACGAAATGTGCCGCCGTGCGCTCGGCGATGAGTCTCGCCATGCGCAGAAATCGATCGACTCGCTTGATGGGCACGAGCCTGGCCACCAGCGTGACAACCTTGGCTTCCTCTGGAATCCCCAGCTCGCGGAGAAGCTCCAGACGCTTGGTTTCGCGTGGAGGACCCTCGACCGCGAACGGTCCGAGGTCAAAGCCGAGCGGCACGATCTCGAATCGGTCTGCGGGCGCCACTCCGAGGCTCGCCAACTCATCGCGAACCTCCTCGGAGATCGCGATCAGGCAGTCGGTGCGTCGAGCAAGAACCCGCTCGATGATCGTGTAGAGGCGAGCGGTATGAGGATTGAAGTAGCCGGTCAGCGAATGACCATGAAAAGTGTGAACCAACACGTGCTCATGGCGCCGGAGGGCTATCAAGGCGCTCAGGCGCCCAAGTGTGCCCGCCTTTGCCGCGTGGGTATGCACGATCCGTGGACGGGTTCCTCGCAACTCGAGCACGAGAGCGAGCAGGGCACGCAGATCATGCAAGCCAGGATCTCGACGAAGCGACCCGATCAGCACCGGCTGCACGCCGAGCTCATCGGCAAGATAATCCATACTGCCCTCCTCGGGCCCCTCGCGCCCACGAATAAGGCGCGTGCGATAACCGCGTGGCTCGAGCAGGCGAGTGAGCGAGATGGCCTGGATAGCAGGCCCGCCAACATTCAGACGGGCAATGATCCGTGCTACTCCTACGGTGGTAGGCGATGTCCCATCGCTGGCAGTGCTCATCCGCGAATAGTCTGCTCTGGTCGGGGTTTGCTGCTTGCCTCGGAAGGTAGTCGGAGTTCGCCGCGCGTCTCGGGAGGTGAGTGGTGATCGGCCTGTCGATCTTCCAAGCCGGCCCCGTGGGCATTGCGTTGTTTGCGAGTCTAGTAGCTGCGGCGCTATATGCGCTGCTGCGTCATGCGGTGAGGCTGCATTTGCTTGCGCCCGCGATCGTGGCCCTCGTGGTGCGGCTCGTGGTGATGGTGGTTGCTCAACTGGCCTCTGGCCATGGCGGGGCCTTCTATCTGGACGATGCCGGTTACAGTCGCGAGGCTGCCCTGATCGCTCATCAATGGCTCGAGGGGCACGTGATCAATCCGAGCTCCTATCAGTATGCCGGGTCGCTTGCCTTCGGCTATCAGACGATGGTGGCCTGCATATTTCTCCTAACTGGGAAGAGCATGGTTGCAGGCAAGCTGATCAACGTGCTGCTGGGCACCGCCACGGTTCTCTTGGTCGGCTTGCTGTCCGGTCGGCTGTTCGGAACATCGACGATGCGTCGGGCGGCTTGGCTGATGGCCTTGATACCCACGAGTGTCTGGTGGTCGGCCGTGCTCCTCAAGGAGTCGCTGGTCGCCTTTCTAGTAATCGGAGCGATGCTGGCGTTTACATATTGGCCACGTAGAGGCGCCGTGGTGGCGTTTGCACTGGCCATGGGTGCTCTCGCCGTCACTCGCAGTCCAGCGATGCTGGCCGTCATGATTACAGTGCTGAGCGCGCTCGGAATAGGTGCCATTCAGCAGCGACGTGCAATCGATTTCAGGGCAACTCTGACATATCTAGCGCTAGCCTGTGGTGCGCTGCTGGTTGGGTTTGCCGCTCTATCCGCTGGACACCCGGAGGCTGTCTTGCACCAGATCGGACACACCCTGGGACGGTTAGGCTTAGAGCAGCGCCAGGGCGTAGCTGGGGTAGCGGTAGCTATTCCCAAGTCGCTGGTGTCCCCCTACCCTTGGGTGTTCACTCGGGCTACCCGCACATGGGACCGGGCGCTCTATCCTGGCATGTGGGTGTGGTATGCGCTCCTGCCTACAGCGACGGTGGGATTGTGGCGGTTGCGTGGCAGGGCAGAGGTGCTGCTGTTCGCGCTCCCCATAGGCGCACTGTTGACCTTCAACGCGCTCACCGCGGGATTTACCTTTCGTCAGCGATCCACGGTCGAGCCGTTCCTGCTGCTGCTCGTCGTGGCGGGCACCGACTCGTGGCGGTGGGTTGCCCGCCGTGCGGCCATGGGTTATCTGCTGGTTGCGCTGCTGGCGACGGCGCAGTCGCGCTCGCCGGCAACGGGGGGTGTTATCGCTCTGGTCGCGCTCACTCTGGAGCTCTTGGCACGGCGATTGCCGTCTACGCCGACGCTACAGGTGCCGCTGCCGTCGAACCTGCTTCGGGACCTGGTGACCCGGATCCGCATGCCGAGCCTCACGAGCGCAGTAGCCGCCTCGGCTGGGACGGTTGCCGCGGCCCGCGCCGGCGCTCCAAGGGCAAGGGCTTCTCCGGGGCGCGGCGCGGCGGATCGCGTGGAGCGCCTTCTCAGAGCATTCCGGCAGGTTGCACCCCACCCGCGCACCGCCCACAAGGACCTGGGCGACCGCGCGAGCACCTGGCTAGCGATACTGCGCCAGGCGGCACCCCACCCTCGCACCGCCAACAAGGACCTGGGCGACCGCGCGAGCGCCTGGCTAGCGATACTGCGCCAGGCGGCACCCCACCACGGCTGATCGCACGGACAGCCGATTGAACGATGGCAAGTCCACGCGAGCCCGTACACTGTGGCGGTCATGAGAGGTATTCCTCGGCTTCGGTGGCCGTCCCGTGCGCGTCGAACCAAGTCGGAGCTCGGCGGTCGCTCACGGATACGCGGGGCTGCTCTGCCGCGGGCTGGCCTGTGGCGCCGCGCAACGTCGTATCTGCGAATGAGCTGGGTCGCGCTGGCAGTTACCCTAGCGGCGACGCTCGCGCTCTCGTTCGCGGTCATTCCAAGGATGTACTCCAGCGGGGACGTGGTCGACACGACCGTGCTTCCACTTGGTGCTCAAACGCCGGCTCCACACGCTCGTGCCAGCAGAACGATCATCGAAAATTCATATGGCTACGTGCTCACTCCCCATGCAGATGGAAAGGTGGACATCCCTCTGCGGTTCACCACCCAGCCAGGACAGAGGCCACTCCTACGTCTTTGGGCCAGCGGACTCAGGCCGGTGGACATCAGGGCGACTCTGATCGATCACGGTGGCCGACGGCGCTTCCTGGGCCGAGCCCAGGACTGGATCGGACGGCCGTTCGACGTGACCAGCGACGTGGCCGGCGGAAGCCGGGTGGTACTCGAGATCTCGGCCAGCAATCCGACCGCATCGCCCGCCCTCATCCTCGATCAGATAGCGCAGAGCCAGGCGCCCTCGTCGGTGGTCGTGACCGCGCAGGGATGGATGGTCGGGCTCTGGCTTGCCCTGATCGTGAGCGCCGTCCTGCTCGCGACGAAGCGACTGCGCCGACACTGGGTGCTCGTCGGCATCACCGGCGTCGGAGGTTATTTCCTGTGGCGAGCAATCCCAGGCATGAGCCTCTATCCCTTGGATGGCCAAGCCGTGCTGATCTGGCCTACCGTACAGAAAGCTAGCTGGCTGGGCTTTCACAGTGGCTTGTGGTGGGGCTCCTGGGTGGGAGTGTCCTCGCTGGCTGTGCAGCTCTCCCACGCCATGACCCCACTGGTCGGTACCGGCAGCGCCGGCGCGCCGGGTGCCGACGCGCTCTTGGGCATCGCGGCCGTGATCGCGATCTATGCGGTCGGCAACCGTGTCGCCGGCCGGCGGGGCGCCGTGATAGCCGCGGTGAGCGCGCTGCTTGCCGGCTCGTTCCGCCTCGACGTTGGCCTTGGCACCTCGATTCCGGTCGTCGCCCTGGCCGCGACACTCTTTCTCTACGCGGTCCACGTCTGCCTGACACGGACAGGTCGCCAGGAGATCATTCTTCTGGCCGGGGCAGGCTTGCTTATGTGCCTTGCCAACCCAATGTGGATCCCAGGGGTGGTGATCGCGATCGTCGTGATGGCGCTTGCATACGCACCCGCGGGGCAGCGCATGCGTGTGCTGGGGGTGGGCCTTCTTGCGCTCACGCTGCTGATACTCCCCAATCGAATCAGCACCGCGGATCAGAACGGTGGCGATCCTTTTGCCGATATAAACCATGAGATTCGGTCCGCCCGCAACTTCGAGTTCGCTGGGCAGGATCGCCACGGGGCTCCCTCTCTTGCCGCCTTCAGACGTGATCCCACCGGCAGTGGCAGTCCGGTGGGTCTGGGTGACTATCTATTTGTCGACCACTCGGTCCCGGTTGCGGTGGGGGCTACGCTCACGGGTGGGTATAAGGCCATCGGCTCGTTCGCCGTGCGCGACGAAACCAAATTAGCCGGGTTGCTCGCCTTTGTGCTGATGGTGGCTGGCCTAGCGTATCTACTGATCCTGCCGCGTCTGCGCATGCTGTTCATCGTCCCGCTGCTGGTGAGTGCTCCGAGCCTGTTTTTGGCAAGCAGGCATGTGACACTCCCGTTTGAAGCCGGGATAGGCATCTGGCCCGCGCTGCTTGTGGGCAGCGGTGTGCTCGTATACGCAATCTCAAGCCCTATTGAGAACCAAGCAAGAGCACGCCTACGAGGTTTCCATTTTGGGCGGCACTCTTTTCGGGCCGTCGGCACGGCCTGGCGTCAAAAGCTATCTGGACCCGGCGCTGGTACGCCGATCGACACCGTGGCCGAGTGTGATCAGAATGAAGCAGCGCCCATGGCAGCAGCTGGGTTGACAGAGACACGTGACTCCACTCCCACCTGACCTGTGAGATTGCACGTCAGCGAGCACCGGAACGCTGGTTGCGACAGATCAGCGAGCGAGTGAGCCGTCGTGCTTGCCGACGTGGTACATGTACTTCCTCATGCCCACACTCTGGGAGGCACAGAGCGAACGGTCTTGGATCTTCTCGACAGTCCGGAGCTGAACGACGTCAGTCAACGGGTGGTTTTTGTGCGCTCCGGGCCCTTCACGTCATTTCCCGAGTCACTGGTCTTGACCTCGCAAGAGGGAGGATGGCAGCGATTGCCGTCCACGGTGCTCGCGGTCGCTCAGGCTCGCCCCAAAGTGATCCACAGCTGGTTGCTACAGGGCAACCTGGTGGGCGCGGCGGCGCGGGTATTGTGGCCGTTGAGCAGCCTTGTGACCAGTGAGCGCAACCTGGGACACACTCTCACTCCTGCCAAGCGTCGACTGGAGCGCATCGTGGCCTCTCTTGAGAGCGTGGCGACAGCCAACTCCTCGGCGGTACGTAACGCCGCGGTCCAGCGTCTTCCGCAAAGAGAGCGCAAGATGCGCGTGATCCTCCCGGGGATTGAGCCACCGCTGCGGCCCGCTCGTGTCGTCCCCACCACGGCAGTGATGGTCGGTCGACTTCATCCAGTAAAGGATCACTCGACCGCGCTGCGAGCCTGGGCATTCGTTCGTAAGGAAAATCCTGGGGCTGTGCTCACGATTGTCGGCGATGGTCCCGAGCGTAGTGGGCTGGAGGCGCTCGGCTGCTCGCTAGGGCTCCAGGACGGCGTGAGGTTCGTTGGCCAGACGGATCCCCGGCCGCACCTCTTTGGAGCCCAGGTGTACCTCTCCACATCTCTCGCGGAGGGCTTCTCACGCAGCCTGCTCGAGGCTCTCCTCGCCGGAGTTCCATCCGTTGCCAGCGCGGTGGGCGGGGTCGCCGAGATCCCACCTGGCGCTCTCCATCTTGTCCCACCGGGGAATGATCATGCAGTGGCCGCGGTGCTGAATGAGGTGCTCCGTGACGCGGATGCCCAGACGCACGCCGCGCGGATGGCAGACGTGGTTGCGAGCCGGTTCTCTGCGCGTAAGTGCCACCGCGCCTACCGCCAGCTCTATCGCGAGCTGGGGGTGAGCTGATGTGCGGGATAGCAGGACTCCTGGGCGTTACCGGTGATCCAGCGGCCGCTGTCCACGACGTGAGCGAGATGACGGCCAGTCTGATCCACCGCGGTCCCGACGATTCAGGTCTCGCCAGCGGCAATGGGTGGGTGCTCGGGATGCGTCGACTGGCGATCCAGGACATCAGCCAGGCCGGGCATCAACCGATGCGCGTACGCGATTTGACCCTCGTGTTCAACGGGGAGGTCTACAACTTTCCTTCTTTACGGCGGGAGCTCGAAGGATTCGGGTACACCTTTCGCTCGGGATCGGACACCGAGGTGGTTCTCTATGCCCTCGAGCATTGGGGAACCGAGGCGCTGATTCGGTTTAACGGCATGTTTGCCCTAGCGCTTATCGATGAGCGGCGGCGCCTAGCGTGGCTGGCTCGCGATCGGTTCGGAAAGAAGCCCCTGTTTATCGCAAGATTGAGACGGGGACTCGCATTCGCGAGCGAGCTGAAGGCCATCATGCGAATCGCCCGCGACGAGCTCACGATCAGCCGCAGGGCGCTGGCGGAGTACTTCCGCTTTCAGTACGTGCCGGCGTCCGCCTGCATTTTTGAGCAAGTCGAGAAGCTGCCCGCGGCCTCCTGGGTGCAGATCGACCTCGACTCGGGCCACTGCTCACCAGCCCGGGAGTTCTGGACGCTGCCCGAGGATCTTCCCCCTGCCTTGCCCGCCACTCCAGCCAACGTACTTGCTGCGATACGTGAGGCGGTCACGCGGCGTCTCATCGCCGATGTTCCCGTCGGTGCGTTCCTGTCGGGCGGTATCGATTCGAGTCTGGTCGTGGCATGCATGTGCGACGCAAGTGCGGATGTGCGGACGTTCTCGATCGGCTTCCAGGATCCCCGCTTCGACGAGTCCCGTCATGCCCTTGCGGTCGCCGCACACCTCGGGACCGACCACACCCATCTACAGCTCGAAGCCAGCGAGGCGATGGCGATTGTGCCCAACCTCAGCGACGCATATGACGAGCCGTTCGCCGACAGCTCAGCTATACCCACGATGGCGGTCGCGCGTCTAGCGCGCCAGCGGGTGGCTGTGGCGCTTTCGGGTGACGGTGGCGATGAGCTTTTTGGCGGTTACACCCGCTATCGGCTCGCGCGGATCATGCGCCTCGCGCGTTTGCTGCCCAGTAGAGGTGTGCAGGCGCTTGGGATGGTGCCTCCGAACGGCTTAATCGGTCGGCGCCTAGGTCTGTTCTCGAGCCTGGCTAATGCGCGCTCGGCAGCCGAGGCTTACCAAGAGTTGGTTTCCATCTGGCGCTCAAAGGAACTCGCCGGGCTGATGCCCGACGTGACCCTGGGGTCCAGCTTCAACGGCACAGACTGGGCTTCGGGTGCCGGAATCGTCGAGCGCATGATGCGCTGCGATGCGCGCACCTATCTGATCGACGACATCCTGCAGAAGGTCGATCGCGCGACGATGGCAGTGAGCCTGGAGGCACGCAACCCGCTGCTCGACCCCGCTGTCGTCTCCCTGGCGTTCGGTGCGGCCAAGCTGGCCGAGGCGGCCCCGGGACGCAAGTCGCTGCTGAGAGCCGCCCTGAAGCTGCGCCTTCCCGAACATATGGTGGAACGTCCAAAGATGGGATTTGGAGTGCCCGTAGGAGAGTGGATGCGCCAGGAGATGAGGCCGCTGCTGGAGGACCTTGTGCTCGCGCGTAAGGACGCAGAGTACGACCTCGGCGTAGCGCGTGAGGTATGCCAAGGCCATCTTGCCGGCGAGCGGGACGCCACTCCCCAGGTCTGGAGCCTGCTCGCATTCGAGCTGTGGCGAGAGCGGTGGGTGTCGGGGGCCAGCGGGGGCTCATGAAGCTGGCCTTGGTAATCAGCAGACTTGAGCGGGGGGGCTCGGAGCGCCAAATCGTCGAGTTCGTGTGCGCTACTCACCCGGATCACGCTCAATGCGTGGTGATTTGCCTGGGCGAAGAGGGTACGTTGGCCGGCGAGGTACGCGCCGTCGGGGCCAACGTCATCGCCCTTGGTGCAAAGCGTATCTACGAACCGAGCGCCTTGTGGCGTCTGGCGCGTGCTCTTAGGGATCAGCGCCCCGATGTTGTGTACGCGTTCCTGTTCTGGGGCTACAGCGTCAGCCTGCCGCTCGCTGCTTTAACCGTGCCGCGTGCGTGCCGCATCCAGGCACGTCGGTCGTTGCCCGATGTCGACGTACCGCGTTGGGCGATCTTCCGGGGTTTACGCTGGATCGCTGATCGCTGCTCCCACGGTGTCATCGTCAACAGCCTCGCAGTGGGAAGCGCGGTTGCCCGCCACGAGCCGGTGCTGAGTGGCCGCTTGTGGGTCGTGCCCAACGGCGTGCGGAGCATGGCGCAGCGGGCGCGCCCGACGGGGGCGCGATTGACCATCGTGTGCGTGGCCAACCTGATCGCATATAAGGGCCATTCGACTCTGTTGGCAGCGGTGCGACGGCTGCGCCCCCATGGCTGGTCGCTGCTGCTGGTGGGTGAGGGCCCCGAGCGGGAGAGCATCGGACGTACGATTGCCTCGGTGAACCTGCAGGAGCGGGTGTTCATGCTCGGGCGCCGCTCAGACGTCCACGAGATCCTCGACGCTGCTGATCTGCTCGTGCTGCCCTCCTACTCGGAGGGGATGCCCAACGCCGTGTTGGAGGCAATGGCGCACGGCATCCCCGTGGTGGCCAGCGATGTAGGGGGCGTCAGAAGTCTGCTCGGTTCGGGCGCAGGGATTATTGTTGCGCCCGGGGATGATCAAGCCCTCGCAGACGCTCTGCAGCGCCTTATCGACAATCCGTCGCTGCGCAAGGATATGGGTGATAAGGGCCATGAGCTCACACGGGGCTCGCTCGGCGTCGATGCTATGTGCGAGGGCACGCTCAGCGCCATCTCTGATATCCGTGAGCAGCGCCAAAGCCGCGTGAGGAGCTCCAGCCAGACCTGGCTCAGGAGGAAATGGTGGACTTGACAAGCACGAACTGATTACAGCCGAGGCTGCCACCGCAGGTTTTTAGTTGGACGAGTGAAAAGCCACGCTCGCGGTAGAAGTCGAACACTAACTCCGGGGTGGCAACCTCGAAGGGATAGCCCCCCACCCAGTCGACGAGGTCATGCCAGCGACTCATCCCGCGCCGGCGTTTGTATTCAGTCCAGGTGCGCGCATAGCGTCCAGGCTGCAAGCGAGCCAGTGCGAGGGCCGCGCTCATGAGCTCCTGAGGCGCCATCACCAAAACCACATACGGCGTCCGCATACCCTCGGGGAGTCGGTTGTAGGTACGCTTTATCGTGCGCCACATCCGGCTGCGCAGTCCTTGATCGTTGTATATCGAGATGAATAGCCTGCCACCGGGAGCCACGGGCAGTGCGGCATTCTCCAATGCTTGCATCATATTCCCAGTGTGGTGAAGGACTCCCCACGAGTAGACGATGTCGAAGGTTCCAAGCGACAGTAGATAGACGCGATCGAGCGCACTCCCCCGCTCGATTGTCCAGCTCTCGCTATCGGGCAGGAAGCGTCGCTTCAGCTCCTGGGTGCAGCCAACGCTGGTGGAATCGAAGTCGAAGGAATGGACACGCCTTGCGTGCAGTTGGGCGGCTGCGAGCGAGAACAACCCGCTGCCAGACCCGATATCCAGGAAGCTCATACCGTCGAGCGAGCTTACCCCGAGCATCGTGCATAGTGAGGCCCGTGCTTCAGCGACACGCTCTTCGTCAAGGACCGAGAGGAAGTTGTGCCAGTTCTCTCCAAACTCGAACCGCTGGCCCGCAGCGACCTCGTTGGCGTAGGTGTTCATAAAGCTCCTTTCGTTCTCGGTACACCGAGGGTGGTGTCCGCTCGACCAGGCGAGCCGACCTCACAGCTTAGACAGAGGATACCTGCGCCTGGCCGTCGACTGGCGGCTATCGCGCGATCAGGTGCAGACCACGCAGAACAAAAACCTTGACGACCGTCGGCATGTCGAGCTTGGCGATCATGTCGGCATCGCTCAGGTCAAAGGGGGATGCCCAGCGGAGGATCGCAGCCGTGGCGAGCATCGCTGCGGGTATCCCCAGTGCCACGGCGACCCCGGGCCCGACAAATAGGACCGGAAGCGTTGCCACGAGCAGCGGTGCAAGCAGCACCACACGCCTTGATCCCCGAGTCTTCGTGCACCGCTCAGCGACAATCTGATATCCAGCGGCGATCACGGCCAGCGCCAATGAGGTGGCCAAGGCGGGCCCCAACACGCCCAAGTGCAGTGGACCGATGAACAGGATGTCTACAGCTACGTTGATCGCAGACCCCGCCACATTGATTATGGCGACGGCCCGAGTGCGCTCGTTGAGTATGAGGATAGGGGCCGAGAAGCTTGCGGAAGCATAGAGCACAAACGCCGTGAACAACACGGCCAGCGGTCTGGCCGCTCCCGCAAACGGAGCACCAAAGACGATCGGCACGGCGATCCCGAGGAACGGAACCACAAGTCCGGCAGCGACCGCCGAGAGGAAGACGAGTTGGGGGATAGCACGACTCACATAGCGGCCGAGGAGCGCCTGCTTTTTTGCCGCGGCCAACGAGACGAACAGCGGCGTGAGTACGATCGTGGCTGTGGTGGCCACCTGCTGGAGGACACCGTATCCCTGGTAGGCGACGGCATAGATCCCAGCCTCCGTGGGGGTTCCAAAGGCTCGGAGAATCACGATGTCCACCGACTGGATGAGGTATTGGCTTGCCGAGAACGCGATCAGAGGGATCGAGAAGACCAGCATGCGGCGCATCAGGGCGCGGTCGATCGTGGGTGGCCACAGCGCGATGGCCCAGACTCTGGTGGCCATAAAAATTACGACGATGGCGAGAGCAATCGCGCCAACGGCAATGATCACCTGAGGTGAACGGCCGCGTCCACTGACGAAGATGACCAGCAGAACTGCTGTCGACACACACTGACGCAGGGTTAGAGCGACGGCCGTCAGCCTCATCCTCCCCGCAGCCTCCAGAAGCGTGACGATGTGCTCCGATGCGATGAACAGCAGACCGGAGACGATGGCCAATCCAACGAAGAGCCACGTCATTTCCGCAGGCAACGCACCGGCTACCCTGAGAATGACGATGACCGCAATGGACGTCAGAATGAGCGGGGCTGTGAGCAACAACCTGTTCCAACTCGTGCTCGTCATCCTGCCTGTCAGCTCAAGCTCCTCGCGTCCATAGCGCGCCACTGCTGTAGCCGTCCAGGTAGAGGTCGTGGTGAACATTAGGGTGGAGATGATCGCCACGTAGGCGATCAGCGCGTATCCCGCAGGAGCGAGGATCCGAGTGGTTATGACCACCGTGACTACCGAGAGCATCGCCGAGCCAAGGCGGGCTCCTGAAACCGACGCCAGATCGCTAAATACCGTGCCGGCGCCGCGCACACCGCCGATTGGCTGAACGGACGGAGGCGAATGCGAAATGTCTGGCAGCAGCTCCTCGGGCTCGGGCACCGTCCGGCTCATACGCAGGCTTCGTCTAAAACGCGCCGTTATGCCGGTCGCTCGAACTCAGCCAGCATCGTATGCCCAAAGATACCCTGGCGAGCGTAGTGTCCGGACTGCGCCGCGCGCTCGTACGCCCGGGACGAGAGCGTCAGCTTCGCCACCACGCGAGCGCACAAGCGTCCTGTACCGATGCCCAGTATGGGACTGAGCCTTCGTCGGAGTGCACGCTCACGCACAAGGGACGCCGCCGACAGACCTGGAGGCTGCGTCTGCACGCGGCGTAGCCGCAAATCAAAGCGCTGCGCCAGCACTTGGAACTGCGCTGGAGCCCAGCGCGAAATGTGGTGGGGCGGACAGTCGAGCGGCTCCAGACCCGACTTTCTAGTGCGCTCGCGTGTGGGCACCGAGACGAACAATGAGCCGCCCGGGCGCAGACATGCCCGCGCCGGCTCGACGACCTCGGCGATAGTCCGCAGGTGCTCGATCAGCTGAAACGCACATACGACGTCGAATGTTTCCGGATGCTCCGCGGCGAGGGAAGCAATTTCGCTCCGAAACTCGATGCCATCGGTGCGCAACCCCTCCGCCACATCTACGTTGTGGTCTACTGCCACCCGTCGAGCCGGACTGTCTCCAAGGGAGCGCAGGAAGGCGCCAGAGCCGGAGCCGAGGTCGGCAACCGTCAGTCCTGGAGGAAGGGCAGAGGCCACCTTCCCGAACTCCCACCGGTCCTCCTCGTAGTGAGCGCCCTTCATCAGCTCACGGTAAAAATCCGAGTCGCCCGCTACAAGCGGGCTGAAGTAGCACAGCCCGCACGTGTCGCACTCCACCAAGGTCGTCGCCTCGCCAGGTGTATGCCTACTCTTGACAGTCGGCGTGAAACGCACGCCGAAGTCGTCCTCCAGTCGAGCCCAGATCACGTCGTATTGGATGATCTCGACCGTGTGGGCGCACCGGCGGTCACAAAGGGGGCAACGGTCGACGTCCCGCGGCGCGTCGACGCTCCCAGAGACTCGACCGATCATAACCCGGCGCGGAAGAGTGGGAATGGGCATGTCATCGAGCGGCCTGTGAGGAACGTGTGATCTGAAATTGCGGGCGAGCGTGGACAAGCGTAGACCTTGGGCCCCAGCTATCCTACGCGACTGAATGCACTCCACGACTGTGCCCTCACGGCGCTGCGCGCATGGACCTCACATCTACGCAGGGCGCAGGCCGACTGCGATCCGGCCTTGGCCTCGTGAGCAAGCTCTGATGAGGGAGATCCCCAGGCCGTGGGGAGAGACAGAGGAGCAACGGTGGAAGGAGGGGGGATCGTCGTGGCGCTGACCGTTCGTTTGCTCATCAGTCTCGCCATAGCGTCGCTGATCGTCTATACAGCGACTCCTTACGCAATCAGCCTCGCCAACCGCCTGCAGTTCTACGACAAGCCGGTCGGCTATAAGGGCCACGCCCGCGCCACTCCCTACCTGGGCGGAGCGGCGGTGATGTCCGGCTTCGTGCTTGCGATGCTTGTCGCCGCAGGAGACTGGCGCAAGACGGTGCCGCTGGTAGGTGGTGTGGCGCTCCTCTGGGCTGTCGGCACGATCGACGACCGGCGCACGGTCTCCCCCGTGATGCGTGTTGTCATAGAGGTCGTCCTCGCAGCGATGATCTGGGCCTCGGGATTGGGCTGGGACCTGCACCTGGGCGGCGCCGTCGACCTGATACTCACCTGCCTTTGGGTGCTCGCGATCGTAAACGCCTTCAACCTCTTCGACAACATGGATGGAGCAGCCAGCACGATGGCGCTCGTCGTCTCCGCGGGGGCCGCGCTGATCGGCATCGTGCGGGGGGACGTCTGGCTCGCGGTCGGCGCGGCCTCCCTCGGCGGCGCCTGCCTGGGCTTCCTTCCACGCAACCTGTCCCGGCCCGCGCGCATCTTCCTGGGCGATGGGGGCAGCATGCCGCTGGGCTTCGCCGTCGCTGTGCTGGTGATGGTCGCCGCTAGCACCTCCACGGTTGCGTGGCAATCGCTGCTGGTCGCCCTGCTGCTCGTCGGAATACCGGCCCTCGACACGAGTCTCGTGATCGTCTCCCGCCGGCGGCGGGGGGTATCGGTCCTCACAGGTGGCCGAGATCATCTGACTCATCGAGCTCGAAGGTTCCTACCGAGCGCGCGTGCCGTGGCGCTGTCCCTGGGTGCGATCCAAGCCGTGGTGTCGGTGGTGGCGGTGCTTGCGATCGAGGGCGGCACCTCCTTCTTGGTGATCAGCGCGATCCTCTACGTGCTCGCCGCGGCCGGCGCGATCGTGCTGCTCGAGACGCAGGACGTCGAGGAGTTCGGAGTGGCGCCGCAGGGCGTTCTCGTCGCAAACGCCTCCAAAGGCCGCTCTCCGGCGGCAGACGGTGGCCTGCTTGTGCTCGGCTTAGGTGCCGGCTTGAGCCCGTTCTTCTTCGCCTACTACGACGCTTCGGCGTGGGTGCCGATCGGGCTCGGTCTGGTAGCCGCGAGCGCCGTGGCGGTGGTGGCGCGCCCCGCGCGTCCCTCTGGTCCGGGCGCCCTCGCTCTCGGGGGTCTACTTGGTCTCGGCGTTTGGTCTCTGATTTCCACCGCCTGGGCGGAATCGGTCGAGAACGCCGTCGTGAGCGGAAACCGCTGGCTCGCCTACGGGGCGCTGCTCGTGCTGCTGCTGGCGCTGCTGCGCAGCGAGCGCCGCTCGGCGCTGCTGCTCGGAGCAGCCGGGCTCGGGGTGGCGGCGGCGGCGATCTCCGTGCTCGCGCGATTGCTCGGCTCAGACCCGGGGACGCTCTTCCTCGGAGGCCGCCTGAACTCCCCCCTGGGCTACATCAACGGCGAGGGTTGCCTGTTCGTGATCGGCTTCTGGCTGTGCTTCGCCGCCGCCGAGGCCAAGCGCGCTCCGGTGGCGGCCCTGGCGGCCGGCATGGCCACGCTGATGGCCTGCCTGGCGATCCTGTCACAGTCGCGCGGCACGGCGCTGGCGATGCTCGTCGCGCTTGTGGCGGTGGTGGCGCTTGTCCCCGGCCGTACCCGCCGGCTCTACGGATTACTGGTGGTGGCGGGGGCGGTGGCGCTCGCCGCGCCCGACCTGCTGAGCGTCTATGAACACTCCGCAGGCGGATCGGTGTCCGCGGAAGCCGGCCACGCCGCCGGTCGAGCCGCGCTACTAGCCGCGATCGCCGCGGGGCTGGCCTGGGCGCTGCTCACGCTTGTGTGGGAGATGGCTGTCTCCCCACGCGCGTGGGGGTTGCGCGCCGGGACGATTGGATCGTGGCTGCTTGCGATTCCGATCGTGGTCACGCTGGTTGTGGCAGCGGGATCGGCACAGCGAATCGATCGCGACGCTCGCAACCAGTGGCACGCCTTCACGAATCTCGCCGCGCCGAGCGCCGACGCCAGCGCATCCACAGCCAGTCAATCACGGCTGCTGTCCGGCGCGGGCAATCGCTATGACTACTGGCGGATCGCCTGGCGGGTGTGGCGCGAACATCCGGTGCTCGGGGTCGGTGCGGGCAACTACCCGCGCTCCTACTACCAGCAGCGGGCCACGACCGAGGACATCGACCAGCCGCATTCGGTCGAGCTGCAGGCGCTCTCCGAGCTGGGGGTCGTGGGCGCCCTGCTGCTGGCCTGCTTCATCGGCGGTATCGGTTGGGGGATCGCGCGCATGCATCCCGCGGCGGCACGCTCGCGCCTGTCGCGCGCGCTGATGGTGGGCGGGGTGGGAGCAGTCGGCGCGTGGCTGGCCCAGACGAGCGTCGACTGGATGCACCTGCTCCCGGGTCTGACAGCGATCGCGATCGCGGCGGCCGCGGTCCTGATAAGAGCGCGAAGTCCTCAGTCGGCTGCAGCCCTCTCTAAGGATTCCCGATTCGGCAACGCCTTCGCGAGTAGGCCGGCGCTCGCACTCGGGGCGTCCGCCGTCGTCGTGACGCTCGTGGTGGCGGGAGCGAGCCTCAGCCGTCAGGGTCTCGCCGACCTCTACCGCACGCGCGCCCAGCGCGAGCTCGCCACGAATCCGGCGGCCGCCGTCACCGACGCGAACCGCTCGCTGGAGATCGACTCCGATGCGATGGAAACCTATTACGTCAAGGCCGCCGCCCTCGCTCGCTTTGACCAGGCCTCCGCGGCCCAGACTGTCCTCCATGAAGCCCTCGGACATGAGCCGAACAATTTCGTCACGTGGACGCTTCTCGGGGATATCTCGCTTCGAGAGCGCAGGATCGGAGCGGCAAAGCGCGACTACGACAGGGCACATGAGCTAAATCCACGAGACATCACCTTGAGGGCTCTTGCTGCCAATCCGTCCACTGGGCTGTAGCAGCGGCGATACCCTCCTTTGCGAGGCGCTATCTTCCCAGTCGTGTGTGCCAAGGGCTTCTCCGCTGCCGCAGCCTTCGCGGCGCTCGCCCTCAGCTGCCTCACGGTCTCCGCGCAAGCCGCGACGGGCTTGGAACCCGGTGTGCACGCAGACCCGGGATCGCCGGCGGCGAAGGAGTACGCGCTACCTATAAATCAAGCCAGGCAGACGGGTGCCGCACCCGGGCAAGCGAGCACCGGCTCCGCGGCGCTGTTCGGAGGAGGCATCAAGCCGCCCGGCTCAGGGGGATCGGGACGGGGAGGATCGAGCGGCGGCCAGCCCCCCAGCGGTGCTAGTCATGGTGCACCCGGTACGGTCTCGTCCAGTCCGAGGGCGCCCCTCCCGGCGGTTGTGCTGCAAGCCTCTCGCTCGCAGAGCGCCTCGAGCGGCAGCGGGTCGATGCTCGCGCTCTTGGGGGGCGGAGTTGCGATCCTCATACTCGGAGCGTTCGGAGGAACGATCATGAGACGAAGCCATCGCTCCTCTGTCTCAGACGTGATCGGAGAGCCCCGATGAGATTCTTGATCACCGGCGGCGCGGGTTTCATCGGCTCGCATCTGAGCGACCTGCTGATCGAGCATCATCACGCGGTGCACGTGCTGGACGATCTCTCAACCGGTGGGATGGAGAACATCCGTCATCTCAAGGGTCATCCCGAGTTCGAGTACACGATCGGGTCCGCCGAGAACCATGCAGTGGTTGCCGAGCTGGTGGACGGGGCAGACATCGTGGTCCACCTTGCGGCAGCGGTCGGTGTCACGCTCATCGTCGAGAGCCCCGTGCGTGCGATCGAGACCAACGTGCACGGCACCGAGGTCGTGCTCATGCACGCCAACAAGAAGAAGAAGCCGGTGCTGATCGCCTCCACCAGCGAGGTATACGGCAAGAGCCAGGCGCTGCCGTTCAAGGAGGACGGCGACATGCAGATGGGCGCCACCGACATGGGACGCTGGGCGTATGCCTGCTCGAAGGCGATCGACGAGTTCCTGGCGATCGCCTACTGGCGCGAGCGCGCGCTGCCGACGACGGTCGTGCGCCTGTTCAACACGGTCGGACCGCGCCAAACCGGAAGCTACGGCATGGTTGTACCGAGGCTCGTGGGCCAGGCGCTCGCCGACGAGCCGCTGACCGTCTACGGCGACGGCCGGCAGACGCGCTGCTTCTGCCACGTTGCCGACGTGGTCCTGGCCCTGTTCGCCCTGGCGACCGACGAGCGCGCCTATGGAAACGTGTTCAACGTCGGCGCCACCACCGAGATCTCGATCCACGACCTGGCCCAACTGATCATCGACGTGACGGACTCCAAGTCGGAGATCTCCTTGATCCCGTATGGCGAGGCCTACGGCGAGGGCTTCGAGGACATGTACCGCCGCGTGCCCGACACGACCAAGGTCCGCGAGCTGATCGACTGGCGCCCGATCCGAACGCTGCAGGACGTTGTCCAGGATGTTGTCGCGTGCCAGCGTGGGGCGCCCTCGCCCACCAAGATGTCCTACCAGACGAGCGACGCGTCGACGTAGCGACCGTTGGACACTGGTCGGTAGCCAAGCAAACGCTGCGCCTTCTCGGTGCTCAGTAGGCTTTGGTTGCCGGTCGTGTGGTTCGGGACGTACGGCCAACGCTCGCGGATATAGGCCTGGATGTCGACGATCGTGGGGTCGACCTCACCATCCACGAGGTTGAACGCACCGAAGCCAAGATCGTAGGGCGGCTGCACGGCGCACGAGAACCCGGCGACGATATTCTCCACTGAAGTGCTCACATACAGGTTCCACGGCTCGGTGGATCTGAAGCCCGGAAACTCAAGCCGTAGCGCAACAGCCTGTGTTGCGCCAGACACACACGCACCGGCGAGGTAGCGCTCGAATGCGGCCTTCAGGAAGCCGTACGTGCTCTGCCCCTCCGCCGGGAGCGGCAGGTAGTTGGACTCCAGGACCGGCAGCTGTTCCAGCCGTACCGGACTGCTGATGCCGTACACCTGAGCCGAGGACACGAACACGAACGTGGGCACCCTGGCCTCCCGCGCCGCCTCAAAGACATTCACCGAAGCTTCGTAGTTGAGACGCACGAAGTCCTCCTGGGACGCGCCTGGCGCGTATGGATGCGGTATCCCAGCCATGTGGATCACCGCCTCGCTGCCCACAAAGCGCGCCGTGAGAAGCTCTCTGGGCGCAAGGATGTCGTCCTCTCGCGCACGGATGACACGCGCACGCACGAGCGCCGGCTCGGTGCGAGTTTGCACGGTGCGGATCGCCCGAGCAGCGCGGCGAGCGTACGGGGAAGTCGCGCTCGCCATGTGGCGGCGTCGGAGCAGATCGATGAGAGGACCGCGGAAGCGATCGTAGACATCGACCTGCCAGCCCTCCGCCACCAGGCCCCGACGCAGGAGCTGGCCGAGAAAGCCGCTACCTCCGGTAATCGTGACGGTACGACTCACGCGTCGGCTGCCGCGGCTGTGCCAAGCGGGTCGCGGGCGATCTCGAACAGGGCGGACCATGCGGTGATTGAACGGCCCCATTGGGCCACGTATTCATCGTCGCTGCACCCAAGTGCTACGCCTATCTCCCCCATGCACGAGCGCGGATCCTCCCCGCTGAGCTCCACCGCGTCGACCGTCTCCCAGACGTGCTCGTTGGCGACGATCCCAGGCGCCTCCTTGACCAGGTTGGTGAATGGGTTTGACGCACGTCGATGATCGATCAACGGCTGCCCACATACGATCGGATAACCAAGATGGCGGCAGATCCGCTGAACGACGAGCCCACACCAGATGTCGTCGAACCGCCTGAACGGTTGCCCAAGTCCCATCGGCGGGAAATACATGAGACACGCCACATCGCGAGTAAACGCGAGGTTCATACCGGAGAGGGGAAAGTATTGCGCGGAAGGCATCACGCGAGTTACGGTCCCAGTGACCGACAGCGAGGGCTGTCCGCCGGCGAGCGTCATGACGGAGTCGATATCCGGGCATCCTCGCCATAAGCCCATGCTCACATGAACATTGCGCAAGACACCGAGATTGTCGTAGGGCAGCCCGCGCACACGCATTCCCGGGACGGAGCTCTGCCAGACCGGTGTGCGGAAGAGGTTGTCGCGATGCAGGCCGACGAAGTCATCCTCGGTGGGAAAGCAGTCGTCGTCGAGCGTGAAGATGATCTCCGCGCCAGTAGCCCACGCGTGCCAAAAGCCGAACGAGCGAATGGCACTATCTTGCCGGGAGATGATCGACGGGTCGCTCAGCATTGTGTCGATCTCCGCCCAACTGAACACCTCGAGCCGCTCCGCGGCCACGGTCTCGAGCGTGTCGGGAACACAGATGTCGACCTCCGGTGCATCCTGGACGACGACGATCCGATCCCACGGCCACGGCTCCCACGCCACGAGGAACTCCGCGAGCCGGTCGGCCGAGTTGGTGGGAACGACGAGCGCGTTCACAGCAATGTGCGGAGGTGCTCGGGAATCAGCTCGGCCGGGGTGTCGAGTTCTGCGCCGCGGTAAAACCACTCGTCGAACTCGCTCGCATCGACGATCCGGTTCTGCGCGCCGAACCCATTGGCGACGTCGGCCTCGTTCCAATCGCGTGAGGCCGCCGCCTGGTGGCGCGTGAGCGACATGTCGTAGTCGACGCGATGCAGGTGGACGAGCAGCAGCTCTGGATCCGGCGGATCATCCGGAGCGTTGTACTCATGGTGGAAACCATCGGACCAGCGTAGGGGAATCCTGGAAAGCAGACGCTTGGAGTAAATGAGCGAAGCGTGCCAGTACTGCCGCTGCGTAAGCAGCGGAGCATCCAGCCGCAAAGGCGGCTCGCCAGGCTGGTGGACGACGTTGAAGCCCAAACATCTCGCCGCCGGTCGGGTCAGCTCGGCGATGTAGGCATCCAGCCCTGCGTAGCGGCGAGGGTCGGCGAGGACGAACTCGTCGACCTCGGCGAACAGGACGGCATCATAGGAGCGCAGCAGGAACTCCTGAAACTGCTCGACAGTCGACTTGAGCCAGTGGTGATCAAACGCGGCTTCCCGATGCACAGGCACGATATGACAGCACCCATCCAGGTCGGTCGTGCTCCCGTCGGCGCTGTCGTGATCGAGCACGTACAGGTCATCCGCGTCGAAATGCCGACCGTAGTAGTCCAACCACAGCGGCAGCATCACAGGCTCGTTGTGGACGATCGTGAACGCGGCGCGGCGGCGAGCACCGTCGCGCTCACGGACCGGCGCGGCGGTCTGCACCTCCACCGCCGCCGCCTCTTGCCACGTCGCCTCGCCACGACGGACCAGCAGTGCGATGCGCACCGTCGGGCCGTCAACCGCGCGCAGATCCACCGTACCTTCAAAGCCGCTGGCGGACGCGTGCGCCACCGAGGGATGGGCCTCGCCGACATCGGGGCGCCACACCCCGAGCCGCACGGGCGTTCCGGGGCCGTCGCCTACGACGAGCAGCGCCGACTCCAGCAGGCCGGCTTCGTCGAATACCCAACCGGATACGCGCGCGCCCCCGCGATCAATCGACGCTCCGGCGATAGGCTTGTCGATCCACGCGTGGACAGCAGGGACGAGCGGATCGCTCATGAACGTCGATCCGGCCGGGCAAGTATCGCAATGAACTGACCTGTCATGGTGGCCAATTGTATTCGAGAGCACCGGGGGCCAACGCTCGATGGTGACTAAGCTCGGCGGATGGAGCGAGTGGCCGTCTACACCGCGATCTACGGTGGATACGACACGCTGCGGGAGCAGCCGGAGATGCCGGGCGTTGACTTCGTGTGCTTCACCGACGACCCCGGGCTGCGCTCGTCGCAGTGGCGGGTCGTCCACGCGAAGTCACGCCACGACCACCCGCGCATGTCGGCCAAGTGGTTCAAGATGCACCCGCACAAGGTGCTGCCAGAACATCGGCGCACCGTGTGGGTCGACGGCGGCGCGCAGATGCTCGACCCCGACTTCGCCGACGTGGTGCTCGAGGCGATGAGCCCGGACGGGCTGTCGATGTTCCGGCACCCCGTCCGGGACACGGCGACGGCCGAGGCCGAGTTCTGCGTGCCCCTCGAGAAGTACGCCGGCCAGCCGATGGTCGAGCAGGTTGCACACTACAGAGCGAAGGGCTTCCCCGACGAGTCCGGGTTGTGGGCCGGCACGGTGATCGGCCGCGAGAACCTGCGAAAGATCCGCCGCCTCGGACGGTTGTGGATGCGAGAGAATGTGCGCTGGACCTACCAGGACCAACTCAGCCTGCCCTACCTGCTATGGCGACTCGGGATAGAGCCCGGAACAATCCCCGGTGGATTGTGGGACGAGACGCTGATCGGCATGGTGGGACACACTTCGGACCTCTGATAGGAGGGCAAGAACATCACCTGGAGAGACGGCTTTCGGGCGATATTCGTGCTGCTGCGCACACGCGTCCGGCCGTTGCGGTAGTTGCCCTTATTCCGTGATGCTCGGGCTCGTACCCGACGCCATCCCGTAGGGAATCTCTGTTGCTCCAGTCGCCGGCGAATACGTGTACAACAAGCCATTGTTAGTCTGGAACGCCACCACATATCCACCAGGCACGCCAGCTATGCTAAGACTCGTACCTTTCAACATCCCGTAGGTCGTATCGTATGCTCCATGCTGCCTCTCCTGGGCCTCCGATCTGCATCACGGGGATGGGCCGCTGCGGGACATCTCTGACGACCGCCATCATCGGTCTCCTGGGGTCGATCTCGGCCCAACGGAGACGATGCTTTCCGCAACCCCAGACGAGAAGGGCCGTTACCACATCATGACGCTAGTATCAACCGGCATATAGCGGTTCGTGGCGACCGACACACCGAGTGCGCCGGCCCGAGGGAGCGTCGCGCCAAAGATTGCGCAAGCGACGCCGCGTCTTCCCGCCCTCACCGGCCTGCGCAGCCTAGCCGCCCTCGCCGTCTATGCCAGCCACCTTGGCCCACCTCACGGGTCTCCAAAGCTGTTGAGCAGCTTCATGGAATCAGGCTACATGGGCGTCACGCTATTTTTCACTTTGTCAGGATTCGTGCTGGCGATCAATTATTTCGAGTCCTTCCGCCATATCAGCGGGCGCAAATTGTGGCAGTACTCCGTCGCGCGTTTCGCGCGGATCTATCCTCTGTATATCCTCATAGTCGTCTATATGATCGATCGGCAGCACGCCTTTGGCGAACCGATCAGTGGATGGTGGGAGCATGTTTTCGCGATTCAAGCGTGGGATCCCAACATTTATCACGCATACAGCTTTGACGCGCCGTCCTGGTCGGTCAGCGTCGAGCTCTTTCTGTACGCCTGCTTTCCCCTCCTTGTCCTCGTGCTTGCCCGACTGCGTACGCTACGCTCCACGCTGCCTGCAGCCGGACTCGTCGTGCTCGCGATGGCAGCTCTCACCACCTGGTTCGTCGTCACCGGCCGGGCAAACCTAAGCTGGGCCGATCCTGAATCTGCCCACCGCTGGCTGTACGTCACTCCGTTGACGCGCCTGGGCGACTTCACGCTTGGCATTCTTGCCGCACGCCTGTATGCACAGACGCGAGGACATGTTCGTGTAGCGCAAGTCGGCGGCCTGCTTGCCGCCATTGCCAGCGTTGTCATCGTCGTGCTGATGGCGTGGCCGTCAAACCTCTACAGCGCGTGGAGCTGGGACTTAGCGTACGCGCTTCCTGCCGCCGTGCTCATCTTCGGCCTGGCCGCGGCACCGCTCAGCCTGCCCGCACGCATGCTGTCAATTCCGATTGTCGTTCTGCTCGGTGAGGCGTCCTACGCCTTCTATCTCGTGCATATGCCAGCACTGGGCTACTTTGGCGCCGGCCGGTGGGCTGTTGCGACATCCCCGACAACGGTTCTCTACGAGGCCCTGACGCTCGGGGCCATCCTCTGCCTCGCGGTCGGATTGCACGTCATGGTCGAGCGTCCTGCTCGACTGTATATACGCCGTCTGTCCGGCTCCTATAGCGGCCGAGTCTCAAACCCAGCCGCGATCGCAGAGCCGGATGCGGCAGTCGCCACCCAGACGCGGCCACCGATCATCTAAACGACCGTGTTGGACGGCCAGCGTACGTCTCGTTCCCAGTACGCTAGCGCGGTGCCAAACAGCTCACCGACGAGGGTCCTCGCCAACGACTTCGCGCGCCAATGGCAGGACATCGACGACGATGCGCTTGCAGCGGTCGATCGCGTCGGCCATAGCGGCTGGCTGGTCCTCGGCGAGGAGGTACGCGCATTCGAGCACGAGCTCGCCGCCTGGTGGGGAGTCCCGCATGCCGTTGGGGTGGCGAGCGGACTGGATGCGCTCGAGATCGCGCTGCGATGCGCGGACCTTCCGCAGGGCGCCCGTGTGCTCACGACGCCACTGACGGCCTTCGCGACGACGCTGGCGATCGTCCGTGCGGGCGCCAAGCCGGTGTGGTGCGACGTAGACGAGACCGGCGGTTTGGACCTCGACCAGGTCGACGCGGCCTTGCGTGCCGATCGCTCGATCCGGGCTGTGATGCCAGTCCATCTCTACGGCCATCCGCTCGATCCGACTGGGCTCGAGCGTCTCGCGGTCGAGCACGATGTGGTCGTGATCGAGGACTGTGCGCAGTCAGCGGGCGCTGAGCGTGACGGCAAACCGACGGGGCTTGCCGGGCTCGCCGCCGGCACAAGCCTCTACCCGACGAAGAACCTCGGCGCGATGGGCGATGGCGGCGTACTGCTGACATCCGACGAGGCGATCGCCGAGTGGGCGAGGAGGTTGCGCAACTATGGGCAGGGCGCGCAGTACGAGCATGTCGAGCTAGGGCTCAACAGCAGGCTGGACGAGCTCCACGCGGCGGTTCTGCGCTCAGCGATGCTGCCACGACTCGATCGATGGCTGGTGCGGCGGACTGAGATCGCCTCGCGTTATACAGAGGCACTACGCGAGAGCCGCTTGCGTCCGGTCCTTGCTGCGGGCGGGAACTCAGCCCATCACCTGTTCCCCGTCGAGGTGCTCGACCTCGACCCCGGGGCCATCAGGGAGCAGATCGTCCAACGCGGAGTGGCCGTTGGCCGCCACTACCCGATCGTATGTCCCGACCAGCCGGCCGTGCAAAGCAGCGGAACGATCGCCGGCGATCTTGTGGTCGCTCGCCAGCTGGCCGAGCGCGAGTTGTCCCTGCCGATCCATCCATATATGGAGGATCACGAGGTGGACATCGTGATCGAGGCCTGCTTGGAGGTCTGCGCATGAATCCTCCACTCAACTCGCTCGTCGTTCCGGTCTACGGCAACGCCGGCACGATCACGGCGCTGATCGGAGCGGTCGAGCACATAGCCGATCACCTCGACGGAGGCTTGGAGGCGATCTTTGTAATCGATGGAAGCCCAGACGACTCCCGGGAGCTGCTGCTGACCGCCTTGGCGACAAGCAAGCTCCGTGCTCGGGTTGTCGATCATTCGCGGAACTTTGGTTCCTTCGCGGCGATTCGCACCGGCATGAGCCTCGCCCAGGGAGATCGCATCGCGGTCATGGCCGCCGATCTGCAGGAGCCGCCCGAGCTCGTGATCGAGTTTCTCCGTCGACTGGCGAGCGGAGATGTCGATGTCGTCGCCGGCGAGCGCAGAAGCCGCGACGACGACGGAGACACCGCATCCAAGATCTACTGGCGCCTGTATCGCCGGTTCGTGGTCAGCGACATGCCCTCTGCAGGCGTTGATGTGTTCGCATGTACGGCGGCCGTTCGCGATGTCATCTGCTCCCTGGAGAGCGTGCATACATCGCTCGTAGCTCAGCTTTTCTGGGTGGGCTTCCGGCGTGAGCTCGTCCCGTATGATCGTCTGCCACGTCCGGGGGAGAGCGGATGGACACTGCGCCGTAAGTTCCGCTACCTCTCCGACAGCGTCTTCGCCTTCACCGACCTGCCGGTCAGGATCCTCTGGATCGTGGGCCTCATGGGGATGGCGCTCGGGGTGCTCGTCGGAGCGATCGTGCTGGTCGCGCGGGCCGCCGGGGCGATCACCGTTCCGGGCTACGCCGCGACGGTCTTGATCCTGCTGATCTTCATGAGCCTAAACTCGCTCGGGCTGGGGATCATCGGCTCGTATGTGTGGAGAGCCTACGAGACCACCAAGGGACGACCAGGTGCGATAGTACGAGAGACCACGGAGATCGTCGGGAGCGCCGTTGATGAATGATGTTTTTGTACACGAGCAGGCCCTGTGCGAGAGCGACGCAATCGGCGCGCGCACGCGCATCTGGGCCTTTGCTCACGTGCTCGCAGGCGCACGCATCGGCGAGGACTGCAATATCTGCGACGGCGTTTTTATCGAGGGTGAGGCGGTCGTCGGCGACCGAGTGACGGTCAAGTGCGGAGTCCAGCTCTGGAATGGAGTTGTGCTCGAGGATGACGTGTTCGTAGGACCGAACACGACCTTTACAAACGATCGCTTTCCTCGCAGCAGGCAATGGCTCAAAGCCAATGAGGAGACCGTCGTCCGAGCCGGAGCATCGATCGGCGCCAATGCGACGATCCTCCCGGGCATCGAAGTCGGCCTGGGAGCGATGGTCGGCGCGGGTGCGGTCGTCACGCGGTCGGTCCCCCCCCATGCCGTGGTGACTGGCAATCCCGCTCGCATCACCGGCTACGCGCAGACGTCAACCACCGAGGCGTCGGCGATACCGCCGGCGACAAACCAGCCGGGGAGTATCGAGCTCGGCGTCGGAGCGGTACACGTGCAGCGATTCGCCGAGTTCTCCGACCTTCGCGGTCGACTCACCGCGGGCGAGTTTCCGGCCGAAGCCATACCTTTTACTCCGCAGCGATGGTTCCTGGTCTACGACGTGCCCAGCCGCGAGATACGCGGAGAGCATGCTCATCGCGTATGCCATCAGTTCCTGCTCTGCGTATCCGGTCGGGTGACCGTCGCCGTCGACGATGGCCGGGATCGCGGCGAGGTATTACTCGATGACCCGACGCTCGGGATATACATACCGCCGCTCGTGTGGGGCAGCCAGTACCGTTACGATGCCGATGCGGTGTTGCTGGTGCTGGCCTCCCATCCCTACGACCCGGACGACTACATCCGTGAGTACGACCAGTTTCTGCTCGAGACGGGCACGGCCGCGCAGCGAACGTGATCGGCCGGCTATGAAGCCTCGACTCGATGGGACCGAAAGGACCAGAGTCGGTTGAGCAGAAAAGTGACCGGTGCGGCGATCAGGATCGCCAGACGCTGTGAGGTGCTTGCGCCGAGGCCGATCACTGAGTAGAGGACGGCAAAGCTCGCGTAGTTGAACACAAACGATACGGCTGCGACGATCCCGAAGCGAGTCAGATCGCTCCTGACTGCCCGTCCGCTGGGGGGAAAGGCCCAGATGCGGATGAGCGTGAAGTTGAAGATGCCGTTGAGCACAAATGCGATGCCCAGTGCCGGATATGGGCCGATGCCAACCGCCAACTCCCCAGAGTAGAAGGCGATCGCCAGCAGATAGCCACAGCCGGCGACGATGCCATAGCGAACGAGCTGATGAGCGGGATGATGGCTTGCCGGCGAACGTACCAGCCTGATGATTCGTTGCACGGTGCTTGTGACTCAGACCGACGGCAGGGACTGGCGAGAGCCGGACCGATTGCTGCGGCGGATCAAAAGCGCGCAACCCAGCCACGCTAATAAAGCAAGCACTGCGGCTAGCTCCTGCAAGGTGCGATCGGGTTCCTGGAAGAAGGCGACGAACTTGTAATGGCCCGGGGCCAGCCGCCACGCACGCAATGGAATCCCAGCGTCGACGAGCTTGACTTTTGAAGTGTCAGCACGCCAGCCATCAACCGAGAGCTCATTCTCGACCATCAGAACGGGCTTGGATATATTCACGGTGTAGGTGATCCTTTGATCGCCGTAAGAGAGCGTCTGCACGTCGGGGCTGGCCCGCCATGTCGACGGCGCAGGCAGGCGCACCGCCCCGCTTGCGCATCCGACGCTCGCGCACGAGAAAACATATCCATGCCACGGATCGAGCAGTAAGGACGACCAGGCAGGATTGTTCTCTGCCTCCCAGAGCGAGCGCTCAAAGGTTGGGTCGTAGTCGGTCTCGTGATAAGCGTCGGCCACCCAGCCCGAGGCGTTGGGTTCTGCGGTTGCCGCAGCCGGTACACGTGCCGGGCGGCTCTTGACCGGCTCTTCCAATCGCTTGGGGAGATCGCGAACATACACATTGCGTTCTCGATAGAAGGCCAGTGCCGACGGCGGGACATGCCATGGAGATACGACCCCCCCGAGCCGGTAGTCGTTGATCTCTCGCAGGCCATCGACCACGACCAGAACGATGAGCAAGCAGGCGAGCACCCGTACCGGAGGACGCGTCAAAGCCAACGCGCCACTGGCCAGCACAACCGCCACCAGCAGCCAGATCTCACGTGTCGGTTGCGCATGCGTCCTGGGCACCAGCAGCGCACCCGCGATCAGCACGCAGGCGCTCAAGCCGATCCTTATCCAAGGCCGGCCGTGCCTGCGAGCCGCCAAACGACTCCATGCATCGACCGAGACGATGATCAACGCAACCGCCACCACAGCCTTGTAGTCGGAGGCAGGGAAGCGGCTGGGGAAAAGGAAGTGCGCCGACACCATCGCCCGACCGATGAAACCGATCTTCGGCGTCATCCCGAGCACCAGCGCAACGCCGCCACATGCGATCAGCGGAGCATGTTGCCTGAGCGTCTCCCGCCTGGCGCACCCTACCCCGATCAGGATGGGAATCCCAACAGCCCACGCCGTTATCGTGCCTTCGTAGGTCCAAGCAAAGTTGTTCAGATAGAGCCCAAAAAGATCCAAGGGCGAAATAGCGAACGTGCTCCGTATTGCGGCGGTAGGTTCAGCCGTACGATACAGTTCGCCCGCCTGTTCAGCGCGTATGTAAGGAAGTAACACCGCAACGCACACGGCAGCTGACGCGAGAATCGCCAGAGCCAAGGCACGGCGATATTGTCGCCATGTCTCCACACCACTGGCCTTCAGCGCCACGCTCACATACACAAGGCCGGTAATGCCGAAAGACACGACCTCCCCCGGATAGGCACCTGAAACGATCAGCCAGGCCAACGGCGGCAAAGCCACCAGACGGGTCCATCTACCGTGATCGTCGGGCGGAGTCAGTGCCCACAGAAGCCACGGCAAATATGCAAAGCCCCGGAAGATGTCGGCGTGCTCAGCCTGCCCGTAGAATCCGCCGAAAAAGATATATGCCACGGCGGCCACAGTCGCCCACGGCCACGCCAAGCGCCGGGCACGTGCCAAGGCCAGTATCCCGATCGACCCAAACAGCACGTGAGCCACCTGGATGGTAGTCAGCACTCTCAGCGTGGCGGGCACCCGCAACACACCCAGCAACCACCATCCCGGGAAGTACATACCTGCCTGGGGATCGACGTCGACCGGGAATCCGCTCGCCACGAATGGAGACCACGAGAGAAGATGCCCTCTCCCAATGCTGGCCGCAACAAAGGCCGGCGTTGTCGTGTAGGTACCTAGAAAATCCCACGGGAAGCTCCAGCCCTGAAATAGCTGTAGGTGGAAAACCCAAGCCGTTATCGCGGCCAGCAGCACAATCGCAAGAACCGGGCGGTAGCCATTCTTTCTGACCCAGCCGAACGATCCGTGAGACGTACGAGCATCGGCGTCAGGGGCCGCGCTTCGACGCTCGGCCGGAGCGCCGATAAAAGCTTCTTTGCTCACCTCTTTAGCAGCAGCCAAAGCACGACATCACAGGAAATGTCTCAAGCGATGCACGATCGATGCGGCACGGGCCAATGGACCGAGCACACGCCACCGACGTGAGTTGATCGTCACCGTGTAATCTCGGCGCACCTTCTCCAGTTCTTTCCAAACCACGTCGAGCTCGTCGACAAGCTCTCCGACTTTCTCCGCTTGCAGCTGTGTCTCCTCACGAGCCCTGAGAACATCCCCCCGCACCTTGTCAACTTCCGCAAGCTGCTCACACATCTCAACCAGTCGGTCAGACGCTCCCGCCGGAAGGACAAGCGGGCGCTGGTTCGTCCGATCCTGAAGAACACGCTGCGTCGCCTGCCACAACTCGACCTCGTGCAGCGACGCGGACGACTCGCCCGCCAGCCACATCTGGTAGATGCTGGTCACCTTGCGCGTATCGCGCACCGGCGCCAACAAAGCACAGCGCACGAGAAACTCCCAATCCTCAAGCACCGGCAAGCCCTCGTCGAAGCGCAGGTCAAAGACCTCGATCAAATGAGAAGGAACGGCGAACGTGCAAATCGGAGTCTCATTGCCCCACAGGTGATGCACGAGATCAAAGTCCAGGTCATAGCGAAACTCGAGCGAGGATTGGACCACGAAGGGAACACGTTGAGATTCCAACGGGGCGCTCACATGCCGTACCGCCGCCACCGACCGGACGATCGCTCCGTCGCCTCCCGCATCGACAAATGACTCGACCCAGTTTGCCATCACCATGTCGTCGTCATCGAGAAACGCCACATAATCCGAATGGAGCCGCGCGAGCGCCTCGTTGAGCGGCCTGGCCCGACGCCCCCCGGCCACGTGAACGATCTCGACGCGGGAGGCAAACGTCTGGTCGAAGTCCTCGACGAGGGTCGTAACCAGCGGCAGGACCACCTCGGGGTCCGACGAGTGCACCATCAGCAGGACATCGAAATCGTCAAATGTCTGGGCCGCCAGACAGGTAAGTGCCTCGCGGAGGTTCGTGGGCCGCTTGCCCTGGGTGCGGACCACCACGGTCAGGGGTCGCTGCCCTGTCGCCACATTCGTTGAGCTCGTCTCCGACGGCTGCTCCTGGACGTCGCACGGAGCAAAGGCCCGTATGAACTGGATCGTCTCTCCGTGGGGATCGGCGGCATCGCGCCACACACGGATCGTCTGCGCGATCGGCGACGGCGCCGACAGGGCCGGATGATCAGAGGGAAAGTGCTGGTCGCTGTCGCGAAGCTTGAAATCGTGGGCTCCGAGCTCGAGCAGGCCACACGCCCGAGCCTCTGCATCAAGCCGCTCGCCGCTGAAGAATTGCAGGTGAGTACGGTCGAGCAACCCCGTGGGCGTGTAGTCCCATTTACCAAAAATAAGCTTTGCGGCCACATCCGCGTGCGTCACGTTGGGCACACTGACGAGCAAAGGAGGCCGTCCGAGCAGCTCGAGAGCCTCGCGCACGGCCGCGAGAAAGGGCCGGGTCTCAGGCATATGCTCGATCACGTCGAGCAGCAGGACGGCAGCGACCCGGCGCCCACCGGCGAGCTCCAGCAGACGCCCTGCCAGCTCGTCGGTCTGCCCCAGGTCCAGCTCGTGTCCCTCGATCCCGTGCTGCGACAGCCGCTCCAGCGCTTCACGGTCGATGTCCACCCCAACGTAGTCGTATCCGAGCTCCGAAAGGGGCCCCGCGATTGGACTCACGCCGCAACCCAGGTCAAGAATCGCGCCTCGCTCCAGATCAAGTCGCTTGAGGAGCTCCACGACATGCCCATAGGGGCTATTCCAAGCGAACGAAAAGTCGTAATGCGGCCCGGTCGATTGCTCAGAAGCGATGTCGGGCATACTCACCATCTACAAATTGTGCGATTTTGCCGGAATCAGATTGGAGACTCGGCACTCTTCCGGCGGACGAGCGAGCGCGAAACTCGTCGAGCGCGGCATGGCGAACCTCTGACGAATCTGCCTCAACCAGCGTGATCGTCTCCTCCACGATGTCAGGGCGACCCCAGCGCTTGGCGAGCATCAACCGCCCGAGGGTCGAGTGATAGACCTCATGATCCGGCGTGGGCCAGGCATCATTTGGGCTGGGGCGCTTGTCATGGAACACCGCCGCGTATGGTGCGACCACGACTCCGTATCCCGCCGCCCGTGCTCGCCAGGAGAAGTCGACGTCGTCGCAGTGCAACAGGAAATGCTCGTCGTCGAAGCCACCGAGCTCGTCGAACACTTTTTGACGAACAAGCATGCAAAATCCGCTCGCCCAACTTGTCTCGCCCGTCACCAAGTCGTACTCGCGAGGATGCTCGAGCGGAAGCTGACGCGCCTCGACGATGCCAACGTGCGGTGGATCGAGTGCCTTGACGAGCTCGAGCAGCGCGGTGGGTGATGGGTAAGTATCTGGATTCAACACCAGCAGCAGGTCGCAGGAGTGGCCCTCAGCAAGACGGTTCTGACCTCCGCTCGATCCCAGGTTGGCTCCAAAGAACTCATACGTCACGTCGCTGAGCCCTGTCGAGGTCGCCGCGAGCATCAACTGCGGATCTTTCGCGTTGATGGCGGGAGAAGGACTGCTGTCTCCCAGCACCCATTCGACCCTGCCGACGAGACCCGCATCAATGACCTTGCGCGCCGCCGCATCCAGGCCTCGCACCAATCTCCAGAGCTGTTTCAGTTCGTCGCGATACAGAACCGTTTGCACGCGGAGCACTCGCTGCGAGTCGTCTGACGGCATCGAGCACATGCTATCCGAGCCCTTTGACGGCAGCGGACGCCTGGTAGCTTCACGGCCGATGACGAACCTCAGCAGTCGTGCCCAACTGAGAACCAGAGTCGTGGCGGAGTCGCTTGCCAGAAAGGTCCTCGCGAGGGTCTCCAGCGACCCTCCTGAGCCGGCGACCCAAGAGTCTCCAGCCCCACCCGCCCCGGACCCGACCCCTGTGGAGACGGCGCCACCAGCGCCCGAGAACTTCATTCGTGAGGTGGCGCCCGGACATTTCGCGGATCCACAGCAGAACCGGGCGAGCACACTGCTGTATGAGCGCCTGTCCCCTGAGGATCTGACGGAGATCCAGCAGCACATCAACGAGGTAGGAGACCTCCAACTGCAGTATGCCGACGCTTACAACGAGGCAGCCCGACGGCACATGATCCTCGCCTTTGGCGTCTGGCTGGAGGTGCCCTGCGTGCCCGAGAAGACAAGCTTGGTCAAGATCCAACCGCCGGAGGAGATCCACGTCATGACCCGCGGCCCGCTCGCGTCCGCGGGCGGCCTCTACGAGGCTGACATGGTCGTCGACGCGCTGATGAGCGCAGGGATGGACATGACCGACGTGAAGAGCGCCCTGGACTTCGGCTGCTCCTCAGGACGCGTGCTGAGCGTTCTGCGGGCCGCCTATCCACAGACCAGCTGGCACGGCTGCGATCCCAACGAACCGGCGATCGCCTGGGCCACTGAGAATCTGCCGGGGATCGAGTTCTTCGTCAACGGCAACGAACCACCGCTGCCGCTGGCCGACGGCTCGCTCGACCTGGTTTATGCGATCTCGATCTGGTCGCACTTCGCCCCTGAGCTGGGGCTGCGCTGGTTTCAGGAGATGCACCGGTTGATCCGCCCAGGGGGTCATCTCGTTTGCACCACACACGGACTGACGTCGGTCGCCCACGAGTCACGCGGCCGCTCCCAACAACAATCCGAAGAGATCCTCGACGCGCTCTACCGCCACCGCTCCTGGTACGCGCCCGAGTTCGGCGAGGAGGGCGACTGGGGGGTGGTCAACCCTGATTGGGGCACCGCTTTCCTCTCGCTCGAGTGGATGCTCACGCAACTCTGCCCGCGCTGGCGTGTCCTGGAGTTCGCACCCGGCCGCAACCAGGAGAACCAGGACGTCTACGTGCTGCAGCGGGTGTGAGCGCTTCCCTCGAGTCCGTTCAGCTCCACCCCTGGCCCAGTGTTGCCACCGAGCGATCACATCGATCGGGCATTCCGCGATATGTTACCGATCGATCTCCTTTATCTCTAAACTCTGTTATTGTTACCGATCGATCTCATGATTGTCCGAATCTCTATCGAGCTTGGCAACGCCCTGCGCGCACGGCGTCGAGAGCTCGGCCTCACCCAGGAGGAAGTCGCAGGCGTGATCGGGGTCAATCGACGGGTCATCGGTGAGCTGGAGCGCGGCAAGGGCACGGTTCAGCTAAGGATCGCGATGGAGGTCGCGCGCGTGCTTGGCCTGGACATCGAGCTTGAGCCTCGCGGCAAATGAGCGAGCTGATCGTCTATCTCTCCGGCCGGCGAGCCGGGCGACTGATCCGTAAGGACAACGGCAATCTGCAGTTCCGCTACGACCCCGGCTACAGCACCCGCTTCATCCGCACCACCACGAACTCCATGATCGAACGGACCATAAATGAGGCCGGCCGGCTATCCGCAGAGCCGTGGCACGACAACCCGACGGCCAAGGCAATCTACGCCAGCATCTACGCCCACGGAACACCGTAAGCTAGCTCGTCGGCGCAACTGCGCGTTGACCAGCTTGTTCTAAGGAAAGGTTGATGCAGACCCGTTATCCCTGCGGGCAGGTAACGCAGGAGGTAGCGCGAAGGGGTTCATCTGCGTCCTGTCCCGGTTGCTAGCGTTCATCGACCTTGCCGACCACCACCACACGACCGACAGCGATGCCGGCAGCCACCGTGCCCACGACTCCCGTGGCGATCTCAGTCGAGCACGTAAGCAAGACCTTCCGGCTGCCCCACCGGCAGTACTCGACGCTGAAGGAGCGCGCGCTGCATCCGTTTCGCAGCACGACCTACGACGAACTGCATGCCGTCCAGGACGTATCGCTCGAGATCGCCGAGGGGGAATTCTTCGGGATCGTAGGGCGTAACGGGAGCGGCAAGAGCACGCTGCTGAAGTGCATCGCCGGCATCTACGGCGTCGACACCGGGCGGATCTCGATCGCCGGACGGCTCTCCCCGTTCATCGAGCTGGGCGTCGGTTTCAACCCAGACCTCAACGCGCGCGACAACGTGGTGATCAACGCGATCATGCTCGGGCTCAGCCGCAAGCAGGCGATGGCGCGCTTTGAGCACGTCGTCGCCTTCGCCGAACTCGAGGGGTTCATGGATCTGCGGCTGAAGAACTACTCCTCGGGGATGCTCGTGCGGCTCGCCTTCGCGACCGCGATCCAGGTCGACGCCGAGATCCTGCTGATCGACGAGGTGCTGGCGGTCGGCGACGCGGCCTTCCAGCAGAAGTGCTTCGAGGAGTTCTTCCGCCTCAAGCGCGAAGGCCGCACGATCGTGTTCGTCTCCCACGACATGTACTCGGTCGAGCGCTTCTGCAACCGCGCGATGCTGATGGAGCGCGGCGTGATGACGAAGATCGGCGAGCCGCGAGAGATCGGACGCGCCTACCACGAGCTCAACTTCGGCCAGCTCGCCCACGACGCACCCGAGGAGAGTCACTCCGCCGACGGCACCGCGATCGCGGACGCCTGGTTTGAGAAGGCCGACGGCGAGCGGGTGACGAGCGCCAGCCAGGAGGAGGAGCTGAGCATGTGCTTCGAGGCGAGCCTCGGCCAAGATCTCTCAGAGCCGGTGTTCGCGGTGACGCTGCGCACCGAGCTCGGGCACACGATCCTCGTCGCGCGCTCCGACCAGCACGGTCACTCCAGCGGCTCGTTCAAGGCCGGGGAATCGGTGGTGGCGAGATTCGCGATCCCGAACTGGCTGACCGCCAGCCGCTACCTGCTGACGCCCTCGCTGGCACGGCAGGGCACCGGCGAGAACGCGCTCGCGCTGGTCGAGGACATGACCTCGATCGTGATCCACGGCGCCAGCGGCGGCGGCATCCTCGAGTTGCCGGTCGACGTGAAGTTGGAGCGACTATGAGCACTGTGGGAGACATCGGCCTGCCCGGTCCTGCCCCCAAACGCGCGCCGGCGAGCCACCGCGTGCACGCCCCTTCGGCGATGGGGGGCGGCCTGCTCCGCTTCTGGTCGCTGACCTTCATGCTCGCCCGCACCGAATTCAAGCTGCGCTTCTTCGGATCGATCCTGGGCTACGTGTGGACGCTGATGCGCCCGCTGATGCTGTTCGGGGTGATGCTGTTCGTGTTCACCGACATCCTCGACATCAACAAGGGCAATCCCGTCCCCCACTACCCCGAGTACCTGCTCGAGTCGCTGATCCTGTTCACCTACTTTCAGGAAACGACCTCGGGCGCGGTGCCAAGCCTCGTCGGGCGCGAGAACCTGCTGCGCAGGGTGCGCTTTCCGCGTCTCGTGGTCCCGCTGTCGGTAGCGCTCTTCTGCTTGTTCAACCTCTTCATGAACCTGATCGTCGTGTTCATCTTCATCCTCGCGAGCGGCGTTACTCCGATGTGGAGCTGGCTGGAGCTGCCGCTGCTCGTAGGGCTGCTCGTGATCTTCTCGGCCGGCGTCGGCATGCTGCTGTCGGCGCTGTACGTGCGCTTTCGCGATGTCCAGCCGATCTGGGAAGTCTTTCTGCAGCTGCTCTACTACGCCTCGCCGATCCTCTACACCGTCCAGACAGCCGCCGATCATCACTTTTTCAACATCCCCTTTTCCCGGATCCTCGTGATCAACCCGATCGGGGCGATCCTCACACAGGCGCGCAAGGCGCTGCTGCAGCCGAGCGCGCCGTCCGCCGCCGCCGCGCTCGGCGGCTACGCACGGCTGCTGATTCCGCTTGGCATCATCGCCGGTCTGTTTGCGCTTGGCCTGTGGTACTTCAACCGCGAGGCTCCGCTGATCTCGGAGAAGCTGTAGCGATGGGAGCCGCCGAGAGAACCAGCGAGCAGCAGCTCCAGGCCGAGAACGAGCGCCTGCGCACCCGCGTGGCCTCGCTCGAGGCCGAGCTCGTGGAGACGCAGGCCCGGACGAACGCGATCGTCGCCCAGACCCAGGAGCGCGTCTACTGGCTCGACCGCTGGCACCTCGACCTGAACGCGCTGATGCGCCGGCCCGGCGCCGCCGAGCTGCGGGGCGCGTTGCGCGGGGTGCGCGCGGTGACGCGCAAGCTGCGACAGGCCAAGCGCCGGCTGCGCCCGTGAGCGAGGCATCCGCCGTGCCCTCGATGTCTGTCGTGATCCCCGTCAAGGACGGCGAGCGCTACCTGGAGGAGCTGCTCGACGCACTGGCGCGCGAGGGCGTCGATGAGGTCCTCGTGATCGACTCCGGCTCACGCGACCGCTCACTTCAGATCGTCCGCGCGGCGGGCGTCGAGCCGCTGGAGATCGACCCGGCGGAGTTCGGCCACGGGCGCACGCGCAACCTCGGCGCGCAGCGCACGAGCGGCGAGCTGATCTGCTTCCTCACGCAGGACGCCACCCCGGTTCCCGGCTGGGCCACGGCCTATCGGGAGGCGTTTGCGCTCGATGAGCACGTCGGCGCGGCCTACGGTCCGCACCTGCCACGGCCCGATACGAGCCCAATGATCGCCCGCGAGCTGACCGAGTTCTTCGCCGGCTTTGCGGCGGGAGTGCAACGCCAAGGCGACGCGACGTTCCTCTCGAACGTCAATGCCTGCTACGCGCGCGCCTGCTGGGAGGAGATCCGCTTTCGCGAGATCGCCTACTCCGAGGATCAGGCCTTCGGCGCCGACATGCTCCAGGACGGTTGGATCAAGGTCTACCAACCGAGCGCGGCCGTCCTGCACGCGCACGACTACGGCGCCCTGGAGTTCATGCGCCGCTACTTCGACGAGTACCGCGGCCTGCACGAGAGCACCGGTCACGTCGAGCCCTTCGGCATGCTCGCCACGGCTCGTCAGGTGCGCGCGGCTGTCGCCGGCGATCGGCGCTGGGCGTCAGAGCAGGGTCTCAGCGGCACCGAGCAGGCGAGCTTGACGGCTCGCTCCGCCGTACACCACGGCGGGCGGCGCGTGTTCTCCGCGCTCGGCTCGCGCGCCGAGCACCTGCCCGCGCCCGTCCGCGGACGCCTGTCCTTAGAGGGTCGCGACGATCGCACGGCAACCGGCGCCACGGGCGAGTCCGCCGCCGCGCCGGGCCTCTCACCGGACCTCGCGCCGGACGCCGCGCCGGGTGTCTCCCCGGTCCCGCCGAGCACGCACATCGCGCCCAAGCGCGACCACGACGACTACCAGGACGTCGCCCGCTTCTGGCGCGAGGGCGCCGCGCCGCTGCTCGATCCCGTGCCCGGCATGGCCGAGCGCGAGCGTCTGCGCCTGGCGCTCGTGATCCCCTCCTTCCGGCGCGGAAGCGGCGGGCACAACACGCTGCTGCAGATCTTCTCGCGCCTGGAGCGGCGCGGGCATCTGTGCAGCGTCTGGCTGTACGACTTCACCGGCCAACACCTCGCCGAATGGCCGGCGGTGATCCGCGCCGACATCAGGGAGTTCTTCGCGCCGATCGAGGGACCCGTGTACAAGGGCTTCGCGGACTGGCAGGGCGCCGACGTGGCGATCGCCACCGGCTGGCAGACCGTGCACCCGACCCTGATGCTCGACCAATGCCGCGCGCGGGCCTACATCGTCAACGACCACGAGCCCGAGTTCTACGCCGCCTCGACCGAGCGCGAAATGGCCGAGGACACCTACCGTCACGACCTGCACTGCATCGCCGCGAGCCCGTGGCTGCGCGACCTGCTGATCGAGCGCTACGCCGCCAGCGCCGACGCCTTCCAGCTCGGGGTCGACCACTCGCTCTACCAACCGCGCCCGGTGACCCGCCGCAAGGACACCGTGATCTACTACGCGCGCCACGTGACCCCGCGGCGCGCGGTGCCGGTCGGGCTGATGGCGCTCTCGGAGCTGCACCGCCGCCGGCCCGATCTGCGGATCGTGCTGTTCGGCGACGAGGGCAAGCTCGAGAGCCCGTTCCCCTACGAGCACCTCGGCGTGCTGACCCCGCCTCAGCTGGCGACGCTGTACTCCGAAGCGACCGTCGGCCTGTGCCTGTCGCTGACGAACTTCTCGCTGATGCCGAAGGAGATGCTCGCTTGCGGGCTGCCCTGCGTGGAGCTCGCGGACGTCAGCGCCGAGTCGATCTTCGGCTCCGACGGGCCGCTCGAGCTGGCAACGCTCGATCCCCGGGCGATCGCCGACGCGCTCGAGCGGCTGCTCGACGATCCGGAGCACTGGGAGCAGCGCTCGCGCGAGGGCATCGAGTTCGTCGCCTCCCACACCTGGGAGCACGCCACCGACGAGGTCGAAGCGGGGCTGCGCCACGCGCTGCGCGAGCGGGAACAGAGCGAGTGACGCCGGACTG
>Ga0182024_10002803_pt1 | contig 42735 bp, 42 predicted proteins | sample P32metaG_FD_120480 | JGI IMG/M metagenome (GOLD analysis project Ga0182024, IMG submission 120480) | Permafrost microbial communities from Stordalen Mire, Sweden - P3-2 metaG (Illumina Assembly) | ecosystem: Environmental > Terrestrial > Soil > Wetlands > Permafrost | place: Sweden: Stordalen... | reverse complement strand
TGGCGATTCAAGGCACGCTCGGTCTGCTCGAAGCGGCCGCCGCGCGTGGATTGTTGAGTCTTCCCGAGGTATTCGCTCGTCTTCGAACAACCAATTTTCGGGTGAGCGAAGAGCTTATCCAGACTATGCTCAAACGGGATGTGGATTTCAGAAAACCGCGCTGAAGTTCAACGCTCAGAGGCTGAAGGCTGTGCTCTCGTCCTCGGAGGAAGGCGTCGTTGTCCCGGATTGCCCTTGACCCAGATCAAGGCCGCGTGAAGAACGGCTCATATGAAGGCGAAGCGAAAGAATCGAGCGACGTCAGATTCAGCTACGATGTTGGGACGGAAGAGGGGGGCACGTCAGCTTTACCAACGATCCCAAGTCCCCAGGACATAAGAAATACCACCACGAACCCAAAGAGCGTACCGCCAACGAATGGCTCCGCGACGATCCCGGCGAGTGGCGTACGAGCGACGGCATAGAGTATGACGAGCGGCTTCCACAGTTGGGGAGACAAGCCAAACCGCCGTCCGATGATCCAGAACGCCAAGAATGCCACCAATCCAGAAGCGATGTAGGCAAACGTTGTGTACGAGGCGGAAAATTTCTCGACATCATCGGCCCAGGTCGAGTTCAAAGTCAGAATCGACCACGCTTTCGCATACACGTTAAAAACCAGACGAGATGGAACGTCATACCAATCCGCAGGCCGATCAGAAAAGCGGGCAGCGTGCCAAATGACACTCATGGCGCTACCGCTAGCAAAAGCCGACGCCAGTAGTTCTAGGAAGAACCTCATAAAAGTGATATCGCCCATTCCCGCTATTCTTGTGAATCGGTTCTCACGGATGGATTGGAAGGTGTTCCTGATACTTTTTTTCGAGGGAGGTCACGAACTTTTGTTCACAATCGGGCGACGTTAGCCCGGTCGTCGCTTCGTGGATGGCAGCAGCGGCCTTCGGCGACATCTCTTTGTAGGCCGCTGGCACAGCAAACATTGATTCGTCAGATGTAAAGGCAATATTGATCAGTTTGGTCTCATAGAGGTGATCGCCTGTTGTAATTTGCTGTTCGACCAAAGCACAGTTGAGTCGAGGTGAAAGAGAAATAATACTGTCGTGCATCTTATAGATGACGACGGGCAAACCGAGAACTGTATTCTCCTCAACCCTCTCGGCGGCGGCGGGCGCATCATTGATCGTGTCAATCAGTATATCCGAACAGTCGGACTTGTGCTGTCTGAGTCGTTGATTAGGCAATGCAAATGTCATTTTTGCATTTAGAGATGGAACTAACATGACAACGTTCGCCCTCGAACGAAAATCCACGAATGCACCGGGCCTGTCGCCATGCACCACAGTTGCGCTGTCTCCATTGCTCTTGTAGCTAATCGTGGTATCGTACTCGGTCTTGGGTACGGATGAGTCTCTAGTGTTCGTGATGATCTTGTGGATCGTCATTGTGTATGCCGGATGCTGTCCAACCGGAATATAGTGGCCGACTTGACCGTGTAGTTTGTTGTAACCGATCACGGACGCAACTATTGTGAAGACGGACAGCGACACCACTGGAAATTTGTGTTTCATGGTTTGACTTTCCTTTTTCCGTGTTATTCGTTCGACATGGCGGCAGATGGTCTACGGGCAATAGCAGCACGTCGGAACTGAGCCACAGACAATCCATCCAGGCATACACGTCTGGCTGATTCCACCAATCATGCCACAGCCGCTGCCACCACAATTACTGCTGCATTGAGAAGTTTGGCACACCAGGGAACCAGGGCACGTATACATGCCGCAATACAGGCTCGTAAGCGCATATTGACTTTGATTCGCTGAGCACTGCGCTGGTAGTTGGTTTACAACGATCAAGCCGAGCGCCGCAAGAAGCAATCCAATACTAAAGAGGTTTCTTGTCATTCGTATCTCCTGCGATTGATCTTCATCGCAGCAGATAAAGTGTCTACTCATTCATCGTGGCAGATGAAATAGGATGACACGGAAGCGTACCGTACAATCTTGGAGATGTCAAGAAGGATCTCTTGTAGTTTTTCGCCTTGGCTGCTACAGCGACGAACGTTTCTTGCCCTCAGATAAATTTGAAGGGTGAGGGAATCCGGGACAGCGACCCGCTCCTCCATTAGGGAGACTTTCCACCCTCTCTCCACACTACATGGGCATATGCCGAGGAGCAAGCGGATCGTCGTACCTGGGTTGCCGCACCATCTTACCCAACGGGTCAAGAGGGCCAAGAGGGACAGACGCATTTTCTTGTGGGAAGGTCGGCATCTTCGAAGGGCGGCGCGGAGAGCGCAAGTTTCATTTTTGGGAAGGAGTCCGGTAAAATAAGTTTATACGCCCCGATAGCTCAGTTGGTAGAGCGCCAGTTTTGTAAACTGGATGTCGCTGGTTCAATCCCGGCTCGGGGCTTTTCAAATTTTGAAGAGATCGCTTCCCGCGGTCGCGGTCCGCATGCTTACCAGGCGAAACCGCTTGCGCGAACGGAGGCGGAGACGGAGATCGCTTCCTGCGGTCGCGGCTCGGTAGAGAGTTGGGGACGGTTCGAGTATTGCGCGCCGCAAACGGACGGCGGCTGAAGCCGTCGCTGCGGGCTGAAGCCCACGCCACCACGCGGAGCATCGGTTAGACTAATCTGATGCGGAATTTGATTCTCTTTCTCTTTTGTCTTTCCTTGTACGCTCAGGATACGCCTCCGCCTGCTACGCCGGCTCCGACTGGGGGAGGACGCGGGGCTGCGGCTGCGGCTACACCCGCTCCCGCTCCACAGGGCAATCCGAACGATACGGTGTTGAAGGCGCTCGACGATGTTATGTGGGTGCAGAAGTTGAGCGATATCTGCGACGTCGATAAGGTGGCTTACGCGAGTTTGCCGCCGGTACATATTGCGAACAAGACAGGGCCGGGGGCGGGGAATCCGATGATCATTCGCGCGTACACGTTCATTCCGAAAAAGATGGACCGGTCGAAGAAGCAGCCGCTGCTGGTGCTGGCGCATCAGGGGATCCATGGCAACGTATCGTCGACGGAGCTGGCGCACGTCATTCGCGAAATGATGGAGCAAGGATATGCAGTGATCGCGCCGGATTATCGGGGCAGCTCCGGTTACGGGCAGGGGTTCCAGAACCAGATCGATTACGGCGGGCGCGAAGTGGACGACGTGCTGGCGGCGAAGACCTGGATGCTGGAGAAGTATAGTTTTCTCGATCCGAAACGCGTGGGCGCGATCGGCTGGAGCCACGGAGGGCTGATCACGCTGATGCAGATCCTGCTGCATCCGGACGCTTACGCGGTGGCTTATGCGGGCGTGCCGGTGACCGATCTGGTGCTGCGGCTGGGCTATCAGACCGATTCGTACCGGGCCCTGTATTCGGCGGCCTATAACATCGGGAAGTCGGTGCGGGACGATATTAAGGAGTACGAGAAGCGGTCGCCTATTACGTATGCGGCGAAGCTGGCGACGCCGCTGCTGATCCATTCCAATACCAACGACGAAGACGTGAACGTTCTGGAGGTGAAGCGGATGATCATGGCGCTGAAGGCGGAAGGGAAGCAGTTCGAGTCGAAGATTTACGACGACGCGCCGGGCGGGCACATGTTTAATAGACTGGATACGAAGCTGGCTCGGGATTCCCGCGAGGAGATCTATGCGTTCCTGGCGAAGTACTTGAAAAACTGAAAGGACCAAGTGGATTCTTTATGAAACTCAGACTGATGATGATGGCCGCGGTTGCATGCGCGGCGTACGCGAAGAAAGCGCCGGTGGAGTTGGGAGGAGTTGCCTGCCAGACGCCTCCTCCGCTGCATTGCCCCGAGGCGAATTGCCTGGGGACCATGGTGGTCGAATCGGGAAGCGCGGTGGAGCCGAAGACGGGGCGCAAGTTTTTTCTCGATTATCCATGCGATTTAAAGAAAGGCGAGAAGGTGACGTTCATCCTGTCGCTGCATGGGTTCGGGTCGTACGGGAACTGGGATCGACATTATTTCCCGATCATGGATTACAAGGAAAAGTACCGGCTGGTGATCGCGACTCCGAACGCAAGCGCTCCTCCGCCGAAGGCATGGGCTGCCGTCGACGATGAGTATCTGGAGGGCATCGTCAATATGGTGTACGAACAGATCGGCAAGCAGAATATTAAAGCATTCTGGCTGGCGGGGCATTCGCAGGGCGGGATGACTTCAAACCGGATTATCCGCACGGATTTTTTCAAGCAGAGAGTGGACGGGTTTCTCAGCTTGTCGGGCGGGCGGCTGGGAGGGAATCCGGGGCGCGGGAGCTTCGGTAATTTGACGCCGCGAGCACCGGCTCCGGCAACTCCCGCGGCGGCACCGGCTGGACGTGGTGCGACAACTCCTGGTGCGGCGATGGCTGCGCTGCGCGAGCCTCCTGAGAACGAGTTTTCGTTTATCTATGAGACGGGGCAGAACGAAATGGATGCGAAAGGGATACCGGAGACGTCGGCGTGGGCGGAGAAGCTCGGGTGCGGGGCGCGAGTGCGGAAGGCGGATGTGGTGGATGCGAAACCGGGGTATGTGTACGATTCGACCCGGCAGGACCCTGGTTCGGATGGATGGGGACGGCTGCCGCGTCCGGGTACGGCGGAAGTTTTCGAGTATCCGCATTGCCGGGGCGGGCGAATTGTGGCGGACGTGATTCGCGAGAGCAAAGGGCACACGGAGGGGCTCGAGCCGCAGGTTACGGAAGAGCTGATTAAGTTGATGCTATCGGCTAAGAAGCACTAATTTCCGCCGCGGCCTCCGGGTTGGGTTGCAGGGCCGAGGGTCACGGTGAAGTAGGGAACGCCGGCGTCGAGCATCAGCTTGTTGAGCTTCGGCACTTCGTCCCACAGGCGATTTACTTCGGCAACGCCTGACTGGAGTTGGGTCGTCGCTTCGGCGAGGTCGGCCATTTGACGGGAGGTCGGGGCGGCGGAATAGCTGTCTAGTGAGTTCATCAGACGGGAGATTTTCTGCGTGACGGGAGGCGGCACAAAGGGTCCGCCACCGCCGCGGCCTCCGCCGCCAGCCGGGTTTTCGAATGTCGCGAGTGCCGGCTTGACCTCCGCTTGCAAGTCTTCGGCGGCTTTTTTGACGCTGTCGGGTACTGCGGGAGCGTTGGGCTGCTTCCAGCTGTCCGTGAGCGTGTTGAGCGCGGTGTTGATCCCGGCGATTCTTCGGCGAGCGGCGTCGGCATCGCGGGTCATCCCGGCGAGTGTCGTCAGGACGCGGCGGCGCTTGGCGCGGTCGTCATCTGAAAACTGGACTCGGGGATCTTCTTGCACAGTGACGGTTCGCGAATCGGTTTTTCCCGACGCTGCGATGGTGACCACATAGCTGCCTGGATCTACCAGAGAGGCGCGGCCGGGGCCACCGAAGCCTCGTCCACCACCTCCACCTCCTCCGCCGCCTCCTCCTCCACCGCCTTCCGCGCCGAACTCGGTTTGAAGCTCGGCTCCCGCGGCGGCTGCGCGAGTTTCACCTCCGCGTCCTCCACCGCCGCGTCCACCGCGTCCACCGCCGGCTTCGGGAGGCACGGGGGAATCGTAACGCATGTCCCATGTGGCGCGATTGATGACGCCCGCTTCGGCTCTGGCACTTACCTGACGAATCTGGTTGCCGGACTTGTCGGCGACGGTGATCTTCACCGGGCCCGCGGATTTCGCGTAGTAATCCAGCAGGACGCCGGGGGGCGCGTTGGGCGCGAAAAATAATGCGGAACCGATGAAGCCGCGATAGTTGGCCATCTTCCACTCGATGGCGGGACGCGTGTCGAACAACTTGAGCTCGGTCGTCAGAGTCGGGGTGTCGAGATGTTCGAGCGCGGTGATGTTATCCATGATCCAGATTGAGCGGCCATGAGTGGCGAGGATCAGATCGTGATCGCGGGGATGGATCTGGATATCGAAAACCGGAACCGTAGGCAGGCCATTTTTCATGCGATGCCAGTTGGCTCCACGGTCGAACGAGACGAAGATGCCGAATTCGGTGCCGGCGAATAAAAGGCTGGAATTGAAAGGATCTTCGCGGATCACGTGAACCGTGCCGGCCTCCGGAGGGATACCGTTGGTGATCTTCGTGAAAGAATCGCCGTAATTCTTCGTCATCAAAATGTAGGTGCCATAGTCCGCGCTGCGATGGTTGTCGAAGGTGATGTAGGCGGTCGCTTCCTCTTTATACGACGGCTCGATGCGGCTGACGTACCCGTTTTTCGGCACGCCCTGCATGGTGCCGATGACGTTGGTCCAGCTCTTGCCGCCGTTGCGCGACATCTGGACATTGCCGTCGTCGGTGCCGACCCACAGCACTCCGGCCTTCACAGGCGATTCCGCGATGGCGGTGATACAGGGCCACGCCACGACGCCGTCGTTGCGCGACAGCGTGTCCTGATCCATTACTTTCCCGAGGATCATTTGCTTGTTGCGATCGACGCCGGTGGTCAGGTCTTCGCCAAGGCGCTCCCAGGTATCGCCGCGATCATTTGATTTGAAAAGATGATTGCCGCCGTAATAAATCGTCTTGGGATCGTGCGGCGAAATCATCATCGGCGAGTTCCATTGAAAGCGGTAGCGCGGCGCCTGATCGTTGTCCTCCTGCGGCCGGATGGACTTCGACTCGCTGGTGCGAAGATCGCGGCGCGAGATGTTGCCGTCCTGCGATTCGGCGTAGATGATATTCGGGTCGCTGGGATCGATGCGATTGTAGAATCCGTCGCCGCCCTGTACCGTAATCCAATCCTCATTGCCGATGCCGTCCTGTTGCGTGGTCGAACTGGGGCCACACCAGGAATAATTGTCCTGAAGGCCGCCGCAAACGTGATAGGGCTTCTGATAATCGAACGCGACCTCATAAAATTGGCCGAGCGCGATGTTGTTCAGGTGACGCCAATTGCGTCCGCTATCCTCCGTGACCCAGATGCCTCCATCGTTGCCCGATAAAAGATGATCGGAATTGGCGGGATCGATCCAGATAGCGTGAACGTCGCTGTGAACTCGCGCAAATCGGGTTTGAACAAAGGTCTTACCGCCGTCCTCGGACATATGCATGTTGACGCCGCCGAGCCAGATTCTCAGATCGTTGTTGGGATCGACGCGAATCTGGCTGAAGTACATCGGCCGCGGGTCCGTATCACCCATGCGGGTCCAATTCGCCCCTTTATCTTCGGAGCGGTAGACGCCGCCGAGCTTCTGATGCTCGATCAGTGCATACACGACGTTGGTATTTTTGCGATAGATGTCGAGCGCGCAGCGGCCGATGTCGCCGGTGGGAGGCAACCCCTTCGTCAGCTTGGTCCAGTGCGCGCCGCTGTCGGTGGAACGATAGAGGCCGCTGCCGGGTCCACCGCCGTTAAAGCCGAAAACGGTGCGGCGACGCTGATACGCGGCGGCGTAGAGAATATTCGGACTCTGCGGATCGATGGCGATGTCGGTGACGCCGGTGTCTGGATCGATGGTCAGCGTTTGCGACCAGGTTGCGCCTCCATCGGTGCTGCGATAAACGCCGCGCTCTTTGTTCGGTCCCCATAAATCGCCGAGCGCCGCGACGTAGACGATATTCGGGTCCGTGGGATGCACTACGATGCGGCCGATGTGGTGCGTCTCTTTCAGGCCCAGGTGGGACCAGGAAACGCCTCCGTCCATCGTTTTATAAACGCCATCGCCCCAGGACGAACTCTGGCGGTTGTTCGCCTCGCCGGTGCCCACGTAGACGATCGAGGGATTCGACGGCGCAATTGCAATATCGCCGATCGAGGGGTTCGACTGATCCTCAAACAAAGCCTGCCAGGTGATGCCTCCGTTGACGGTTTTGAACAGACCTCCGCCGGCGGCGCCGAGGTAAATGATGCGTGGATCCGATTCCACGACCGCGATGTCATCGATACGTCCGCCCATGGTGGCGGGACCGATGCTGCGGAATTTCAGATTTTTCATTGCGGTTTCATACGACGGCTGCGCGAATACGGACACTGAGAGGGCTGTGAGGATGCAAAATCCTGCTGGCTTCATGACATCTCCTGTTAGGAGTAGTATTTTAGCGCAGAACGCGTCGAGACGATTATTTCTTCTCGGTTTCGATCCGAATATCTTTTAGAAATTCGGCGGAATGCGGAAGTTCGGTTTTGCCGGCGGGGAATTTGTTGAAGCTCAGAATATAGGCCGTGATATCGGCGTTGACTTCGCGGCTCAATTTTCCCGGCTTTGTCTGCGGCATTGTCGTGCGGATGCGCTCGAACAGATCGCCCAGCGTGAGACCGCTCCAATTCGACAGGAAGTCGCCGCCGGTCAGGGGAGGGGACATTTCGCCACCCATCAAAGTGTCGGCATGGCACGAGGCGCAGTGCTGGTTGTAGAGGCCCTGGCCACGGCCGGCCTGCTCCTCCGTATATACGCCATCCCAGACGGAACGGGTCGCGTCCTGCGCGAGCGCCAGCGCGACCAGAAGCACAATTCTCACGTTATTCCACTGAAGGCAGCGTGTATGCGATGTATTCGCCGGTGTACACGCCTCCGCTGACCGCGACGATGATATACTGCTTGCCGTTCAGCATGTACGTCATCGGGGAGCCAGTCTGCGGCGCGGGCATGAATACCGCGCCCGCATCTTTACCGGTAGCTTTGTCGTAGGCGCGCAGCATCGCGCCGCGCGGATGTTCGGCAGTGGTGGTCACCTGGCCCTCGCCTGCGATCACCAGCGTTTTCGTGATCAGCGTGCCGACGTTGTAGCCCGATTGCCCCGTGCGCGGAATATCGATGCCTTTCAGTGCGGGATTATTGCGAATCGCGTCCGGTGTTTCGCCATGCGCGATCTTCCACACGATCTCGCCCTTATCCAGACTGATCGCGGAGATGGTTCCGTAGGGCGGCTTAATCATCGGGAGTCCCTGCACGGTCAGGCCTCCGCCTCCTCCGCCACCGGCTGCGGGAGTCGCCGCAGCGCCGCCACGACCTCCTCGACCCGGAGTTTCCCGTGTGCGAGCGGGCATTGGCGAATCGGCTCCCGCACCCTCCCCGGGGCCGGCTCTGTTGACTACTTCGCGACCGGCGGTGCCAGCGACGAAATCCATGTCGGAAAGAGTCTTGGGCGCGCGCATCAGACCGATCGGCGTGAGGCAGGCGTTGCACGCGTAGGCGTAAACGATGTGAGTCTCGGGATCGTACGACGCTCCCGGCCAGTTTGTTCCACCGCTCGCGGTGCCGAGCGTCAGCGTGGCCAGCGGTCCGTCGATTTTGCTTTCGACCGGCGGCGTGAAGACGGGACCGATGTGATACTTCGCGACGTTGGTCAAAGCTTGATCGTGCATGGCGGCCGTGAAGTCGATCAGATCCTCCGGCAAGACGCCGTTGCGGCTGTAGGCCGGCGGTTTCGTGGGAAACGGCTGCGTGGGCGAATACCACTCGCCGGGAACCGTGCCCTGCTCGACAGCGCGTTCCTCAATCGGCCAGACCGGCTTCCCGGTCATTCGGTCAAAGACGTACAGAAAGCCCTGCTTAGTGGGTTGCGCGACCGCTTTGATGGCGCGGCCATTCACATTGATATCGGCAAGAATCGGCGCTGACGAAATATCCATGTCCCACAGAGGATGATGGACCAGTTGGTAATGCCACTTCACCTGCCCGGTCTTCAGGTCGACGCAGACTAAACTTTCGCCATAAAGATTGTTGCCGGGACGATGGCCGCCATAATAATCGCCGGTGGGCGACTCGACCGGCAAATAGACCAGGCCGAGCTGCTCGTCCGCGGTGATCTGCGTCCACACCCCGGTATTGCCGGTGTACTCTGCCGATCCCTTCTGCCAGGTGTCATAGCCCGCCTCGCCCTTCACCGGAATCGTATGGAAAATCCAGAGGCGCTTGCCGGTCTTGACGTCGAAGCCGCGCACGTATCCTTTGTTGTTTCGCATGCTCTTCGGCGTCATGCCTTCGCGAAACGCCGCGCCGATGATGATGGTGTCCTTGGCCACGATGGGCGCCGACTGGAGCCCGATTTCTCCCGTCGTGATGTCGGGCAGAATGGTCTGATCGTCGTCGAGCTTCAAATCGACCACGCCGCTCTTGCCGAACGATGGGACCAGTTGACCCGTCTTGGCATCGAGACAGATCATCCGGTAGCCGGGCGTCACGTAGAGGATGCGCTCCTGTTTGCCGTCGGTCCAATATGCAAGTCCTCGACCGGAGAGCTGGCGGGGAGCCGCCGCGCCGCGCTCTCCTTCATGCTCGCCGTGCACCCACAACAATTCGCCTGTGGCCGCATCGAGCGCGATAGCCGCGCGTCGCGATCCGGCGGTCGTATAGACGACGCCGTTCACCATCAGCGGCGTGCCTTCAAGCTTGTACTCGGGACGATTGCCGATGCTGTCCGTCTTGAAGCGCCAGGCGACTTCGAGCTTGCTGAAATTCGATGCGTTGATCTGATCGAGAGGGCGGTATCGGGTGCCGGCGAGGTCGGCCGCATAGCTGGGCCACTCGCCGTCTTTATCCTTTTTATTGATGCTCAGTCGAGTTTGCGCCGAGGCGGATAGAGCGATCAAAGCGATTCCGGCGATCACCGGCGTCATTCGAAACATACGTGGTTCGTCTCCTGGCACATTTAAGGGCGCCACTCTGGGAAAAGGTCCGCATGCTTACGCATGGCGGTTCAGGTGCGGCCCGGTTGTCATCAAACCCGCTAGGCCATCTGCTTGATTTCGTCGAGCTTGGCCTTGATGATTGCCTTCTGCTCGTCGGTCACATCGGGATTCGGCGGACGCTGGTACGTCTGACGGGATCCCATTTCGAGGCTGAGCGCATACTTCATCGGGCCATAAGAGCCCGTGCCCCCGGGCCGAAGCACCTGCTGCGCGGCATGAAGGGTCGCGAGCGGGGCGTCGATATCTCTGCCCGCGCGATGGGCGGCGAACACGTTGGCGATTCTCTTGGTAAAAAGATTTCCTTCGGCTAGAATCGCGCCCATCCCGGCTTGCAAGGCGGCCTTGAGATTGTTGCCCGTGCCCGTCCGCATGTTGAGTTTCGGAAATTCCTTGAGGTACATCTCGTACTCAGGGACATCGCCGTTGGAGTCCTTGATGCCGGCGAGGTTTGGATAGTGTTCCAGGCTGTGCAGCAGCTCAGCCGTGACCGGGACGGCGCTGGTGCCGGGAATGTGATACAGATTAATGGGAATTTTCACCTGATCGAAAATCATCGAATAATATTTCGTCAATCCGGCAAGCTTAGGCTGCTTGTAATAGAACGGAGGGATGATCAGCAGCCCGTCGGCTCCGTTGGCCGCGGCGTGCTGAGATAGCTCGATCGTCTCGGGGAAATTAGAGGTGCCGGTCGACACGATGATCGAAAGGCCGGCCCTGTGTTTGAGCGCCGTCTCCTGAATCTTTTTCCGTTCCACAACCGAGAACGAAGGATACTCGCCGGTGGTGCCTGTCACCACCACTCCATCGGCGCCCTGATCCTTGAAGTACGCCATCATGTCTTTGTAGACGCCGTCGTCGAACTTCAGGCTCTTGTCGCAAGGCGTGCAGGCGGCTACGTAGAAGATGCACTTTTCAACCGCTGCGCCTGAACCCTTGGTCGCGCGGGGCGCTGCGATCGCTGCCGCGGCTGCCGCTGCGCCTAGAAAAGTCCGTCGGGTAGTTTCTGTCATCGTGGACACCTCCAAACTGCTCTTGGTCATGAATTGTACTAAAGTCTAACGTTCCTTGCTTGACGTGTCACTGTCTAACGTACTTTTTCACGCCCTTCTGAAAGACCTCGGCGCCGTATACCGTACCCTTGCCGTCGGCGCCGACGCCCTCCGCTCCGCTGGTCGGGCCAAGCCCGGGAGTGGGGTCCGGAATAAACGCGGTCACCGTGCCGTCTTTCGCGCTGCCGATCCGGATGCCTCGCTTGAAGCCGGGATTGTTGCCGGCGTAGCCGCCCGTTTCAATCGACTCGGAATCGGCGACGTAAATCACGTCGTGGCTGTCGATGAAAACCCCGCTGGGCCTGCCGAATTGCTTCCACTCAGCGATAAAATTGCCATCCTGATCGAAAATCTGAATCCGATTATTGGCGCGGTCGCCTACGAAGAGGCGTCCCTGGGAATCGAATGCGAGCGTGTGCGGCACTTCGAACTGTCCAGGACCGGACCCGTGCCCGCCCCACTGTTTGATAAATTTTCCTTCCGGCGTGAACTTGATCACGCGCGCGTTGCCCTTTCCGCGATCGTGACCGTCGGAAATAAAGATGTTTCCATTGGGAGCGATGGCGACGGCGTTGGGCTGATTGAACGTGTCAGGACCATCGCCGGTGACTCCGGCTTTGCCAAGGGTCATCAAGACCTTGCCATCGGGGCTGAATTTGAAGACCTGGTGACCTTTTCCATTTCCATCCCTGGCTTGGCCGTCGGCGATCCAGATATTATCCTGCTTGTCGATCCAGATGCCGTGGGGAAATAAGAGCAGGCCGTTTCCAAAACTCTTCAGCAGTTTTCCGGAATCGTCGAACTCGAGAATCGGATCCACGGTCTTGCCTGCGCAGCTATTGGCGCCGCATCGCTCGGCGATCCAGATGTGTCCTTTGGAATCGACGGCGACCGTGCTTGTCGAACCCCAGGTGCGGCCTTCCGGGAGTTTAAAAAAGTTCTCGACAGTGCGGTACGGATTCGGCTGCCCGAGCAGCGCGGTACCGGCGAGAAACAATGCGTAACGCGAACGTAGCGCCACAAGGGCCTCCTGACTCTGAATCCCGATTGTACATAAAAACACAGGAACTGAGAGGTAACATTGACACGTACGGAGATTTACCGTACGATTATAGGGAGAGTCGGCTAACGATGAATCGAACAGCTCTAAAATCAAGAAAACCAACGACGCCAAAGTTGAAGGCGTACCGCTTTGACGCGCGCTTAAATGAGGTACAAAAGGTTCTGATCCAAAAAGCGGCAGATCTTGAAGGTCGAACTATGACGGACTTTGTTTTGCATAGCGCCGAAACGGCGGCACAACGCACCATTGAAGAAAGGGCGATGCTGATGCTGAGCGTCAGGGAAACCGAAGCATTCGTGGATGCAATCTTATATCCCGCCGAGGCCGGACCGGTGTTACGGAAAGCAGGCAGCCATTACAAGAGCACGACAGGCCGATAGGTGGGTTCAACCGCCGAGCCGTATTCCTTCGAGCCTCTCGCGGATCACGATAGGATCACATTTGACTGCGGTCTTGCGGAGTTGAACGACTACTTTCACCGCCAGGCAGGTCAAGACGCAAAACGGAAGGTCGCAGCTCCTTTCGTGATGCTAGACTCAAACCGCCGGGTCGCCGGCTACTACACGCTGTCCGCTTACGGAATTCGAATCGCGGAGCTGCCGCTAGCGGTTGCGAAAAAGCTTCCCAGATATCCGCAGATTCCGGCCACATTACTGGGCCGGCTCGCGGTGAGCCGTGAACATCAAGGGCAAAAGCTCGGAAGGCTATTATTGATGGACGCTCTCTACCGTAGCTGGAAGAATACGGAAGAGGTGGCTTCGGTCGGAGTGGTTGCTGAAGCGATCGATGAGACCGCGGTACAGTTTTACTTGCATCACGAGTTCATTCCGCTCGCTGAGCACCCACGAAAGCTCTTCATCGCGATGGGGACAATTCAGAAGGCATTCACGTAAGTCCGGCGAAAGTTTGATGGAGCGGGAGACGGGAATCGGACCCGCGACCAACAGCTTGGAAGGCTGTGACTCTACCACTGAGTTACTCCCGCGCTCTCCAAAAAAATTATAACATTCAGCGCGTCCAGAGCAGAAATATCGCAACCGCGAGGCCGATACATGCAAGAATAATGGCCGAAATAACGCCTGCCCGCGAAGGGCCGGGCTGCCAGACTCCCTGGCGCAACCGGCGGACCAACCGGATGTGCTGAACGGGCGCGACGATGTTAACCAGCACACCCATCAGAACCAGCGCGACTCCGAACCATTGCGATCCGTAAGCCGGCTGCGGTGAGTCATCCGGACGGAGCGCCTGAAATTCGCGCAGGAACAATCCAAAGCGCGCGACGACGAATCCGAATCCCATCATCGCGAGCCCAGTGCGGATCCACGCCAGCAGAGTTCTCTCCGCCGCGAGGTACGTACGTGGGTCCTGTTGCAGGTCACCTTGGTGCAGATCTTGCGGCACTATTTTTTGGCGAGCAGCTCGGGGAACTGTTTTTGAAGTTCCCTCACCTTCGGCGCATCGTTGTAGACAATGTACGGCTCGTTGGGATGCTGGTCGAAGTAGTGCTGGTGATAGGCCTCGGCAGCGTAGAAACCATCGAGCGGAGTGAGCTGCGTGACGATAGGATGGCGGAAAAGCTTCCCATCGTTGAGCTGCTTGATGTACGCTTCGGCAACCCGTTTCTGCTCGTCATCGGAGTAGAAAATCACCGAGCGGTATTGCGTGCCTTCGTCGGGGCCCTGGCGATTCAAGGTGGTCGGGTCGTGGGCTACGGAAAAGAAGACCTGCAGCAGTTGGCCGTAGGAAATCCGTGACGGATCGTAGGTGATTTTGACAGATTCGGCGTGGCCGGTTCGTCCGCCGCTGACAGTGTCGTAGTTGGCGGTCGACTTCTTGCCGCCAGCAAATCCGGAGACGACCTCGGAGACGCCCTTCAGACGCTCGAAGACCGCTTCGACACCCCAGAAACAGCCTCCGGCGAAGACGGCTGTCGCGGTCTGGTTGGTCGCTTTCACGTCGGTGACGGGAGACGGAAGCTTCGCGCCGCAGGCGACAATGGCGCCGAGAATCACGGGAATAATTATCTTTTTCATGGTGACTAGCCTTTCGCTTTCGGTTCAAAATTGAGAGCCGCTGAGTTCATGCAGTAACGCAAGCCGGTGGGCTTCGGCCCATCGTCAAACACATGGCCCAGATGAGCGTCGCAACGGGCGCACTTCACTTCTTCGCGATCCATGCCGAGACTACGGTCGTTCTTGTCGAGGATATTTTCCTTGGCGATGGGCGCCCAAAAACTCGGCCAGCCGGTGCCGGATTCGAATTTTGTTTCGGAGTCAAACAACGCCGTTGCGCAGCAGATGCAGCGGTAAATCCCGGCGTCGTAATTCTTCGCGTACTTGCCGGTGAACGCCCGTTCGGTGCCCGCGCGGCGGGTGACGTCGAACTGTTCCGACGTCAACTGCTTGCGCCATTCGGCGTCGCTCTTGACGACTTTGTCCACGGTCACGGTTCCCTTGGCGTGCCCGGCGCTGTCGAATTCGACGATCTTTACCGATGCTGCCTGGAGCCTGGAAACAAGGGTGAGTCCGGCGCACGAACCAAACGTCGCCATCAGAACCTGCCTTCGCGATAGTGGCATCATTAGAATCTCCTGCTGCTATTTTCGATGATAACCCGTAGAAAGTTATGGTGACGTTCAGTAAATCGCGCCGCGGCGCTAGGTTCCCTTAAGGACCTCGGCGATTTCTTTTTCGCCGATCGCGCCTTCTTTTATGACGCGCCAGTAAGGCTCCGTCACGTCGACCGTGGTAGCGCCAGTACCGGTTGCGAGTCCGCCGTCGAGCACCAGGTCGACCCGCCCGTCCATCATGGCGAAGCAGTCGATGCCGCTCGAGCAGGTGGGCTGGCCGGAAAGATTCGCGCTGGTCGAAATCAACGGCTGGGCGAGCCTCTCCAGCAGTGCATTCGCGACCTTCGACTTCGATTGACGCATGGCGATTCGGCCCGTGTTGCCCGTGACCTTCAAAGGCACGCGCGAAGACGCGGGAGCGATGATCGTTAACGCGCCGGGCCAGAAATAGCGGGCCAGCAGGCGGAAGCGCGCTGACATTTCTTTCGCCAGTTCTTCGGCCATGATGACGTCCGAGACCAGCAGCGGCAGGGCCCGGTGAATATCGCGGCCTTTCGCGGCAAACACGCGTCCAACCGCGTGCAGATTCACAGGATCGGCTACCAGAGTGTAAAGAGCGTCGGTGGGAATGGCGACCACTTCGCCGCGTCGCACGGCGGCGGCGGCGCGTTCAATCGCGGCTTCAGAAGGACGCTCGGCGTCAATCTCAATGAGATCGGTGGCCACCGAAATAGTGTAGCGGGTTCAGCTACCTAGGCGTGCGACCCAATGGCTTCCGCCACGTCGATGGCCATTTGATAACGACCGAACGGGGCGCTTAATTGCACTCCGGCCACCAATCGACGGACACGTTCCACCATCTGTCGGGCAATGGCGGTTCCCTCCGCGCGCGCGGCCTCCGCGCTCTCGGCGCGGCGCATGCGATCCATATATTCTTCGGGAACGGGCACGCGCAATTCGTTGACCATGAACTCGGCGTTGCGGAAACTGGTGAGTGGCCAGATCCCCGCGATTAATGGCAGTTTAAATTGCTCGGTGTGTTTGAGGAATGCCTCGAGCAAATCGAGATCGAACACCGGCTGGGTGACCACGTACTCCGCGCCGGCGCGAACCTTCCATTCGAAGCGTCTTAACTCCTCGTCCATGTTGAGCGCGCCGGGATTCGCGCCGACGCCGATCAGCAGCGCGGTTTGCGATCCCATCGGGTTGCCGCCGAGGTCGAGCCCGTGATTCAGATTGTTAGCGATATTAGTCAGGCCGATGGCGTCGACGTCGAATACAGCGGTGGCGTCGGGGTAAGTGCCCATGCGCGGCGGGTCGCCGGTGATGCAGATCAGGTTCCTGACGCCGACGGCGTAAGCGCCCAGCAATTCACTTTGAATGCTGAGAATATTTCGATCGCGGCAGCAGAAGTGAAGGACCGCTTCGATCTCGGCGTGTTTCTGAATAAGCTGGCAGGTGACCTGCGCACTCATGCGGGCGCTGGCGCGGGGGCCGTCCGGCACGTTGATGCAATCGATACCGGCGGTTTTGCAGAGCTTCGCTCCGTCGATCTCCTTCGATGCGTCGACCCCGCGCGGAGGCAGAATTTCGACGAACGCGACGAACTTCCCAGCCGCGAGTTTTCCGCCTAGCGTACTCTTTTCGGCGACCGGAATTTTTGCCAGCGACTTGGCACGGGTGGCCGGCTCTTCCACCGTGACGTCGAGCGTGCGATGGCCTGGCTGCAGACTACGCGCTTCACTGCGAATTTCCTTGATGTGCGCGGCGGTGGTGCCGCAGCATCCGCCGACGATGCGAACGCCCGCCATCAGAAAACGGCGCGCGTACTGCGCCATGTACTCGGGCGAGCACAGATAAATGTTGCGTCCTTCCACGGTCGCGGGCAGCCCGGCGTTGGGCATCGCGCTCAAAGGCTTCCTGGTGAAGGCGAGCATCTTCTCGATGGCCTCCAGCATGACTTTGGGTCCGGAAGAGCAGTTGAGCCCGATCACATCGACGGGCCATTCGTCCAAACGCCGCGTGAAATCCTCGGTCGAAGTGCCGTCGCGCAAACGGCAATCGTCCTCAATACTGAGCTGCGCGATGATCGCGATATCGTCGCCCGCGACCTCGCGCGCGGCGAAAATGGCCTCGCGAATTTCGTTCGAATCGCGGAAGGTTTCCAAGATGAGCAAATCGACGCCCGCTTCGATCAGCGCCTCGATTTGCTCCCGAAAAATGGCTCGCGCCTCTTCGAAACTGGTGGGTCCAAGAGGCTCCAAACGGATGCCGAGCGGTCCAACGGTACCGGCCACGAACGCCTGATCGCGCGCGGCTTCACGAGCGATCCGCACACCGGCCTGGTTGATCAAGCGGACTTTTTCGGCGAATCCATAGGCGGCGAGACGCTTGCGATTCGCGCCGAAGGTATTCGTTTCGATGATGTCGGAGCCGGCCTTGATGTACTCCTGATGCACGTCGCGAACCAGCGCGGGGAGGGATAGATTGAGCTCGTCGTAGCAGCGGTTGATGAAGACGCCTTTTTGATAAAGCATGGTCCCCATGGCCCCATCCGCCACCAGGACGCGGTTTGCCAGCGCCTCGCGAAATTCAGCCGCCCGAGTCTGCGTTGAAGTTGCACCCATAATTGCCAATACCTTACGATACCGCGAACGTCAATGTTTGGCGGGAAACTCTGCGTTAAAATAACGCCCAGATAACGCGAGGGGTCTCCCGTGAAAACGTTGCATGTTAGGGATTGTGAAAGACTTCCGGCACGAAACGTGTTTCCGAAAAATAATGCCAGGGCGCGTTATTTCGATGATCCGTTCTTTGTTGAACAAGTGCTACTCCTTCTGGATCAGGGTACACCGGGAGGAGCGAAGATGCGGCGGTTGAAAAAGGCATGAGTAGCAAAATAGGGGAGATATCGGCGCGCCCATCGCGGGAGTTTGGTAGTTAAAAGAGCATGGAACTCACGGTCCATATTCCCGACGACATCGCCGAGCGGCTTGGCGGCTCTGCGAGCGAGAATCTGTCTCGCCGAGCGCTGGAGGCCTTTTTAGCGGAGGAATACAGGCTGGGGCGTCTCCACAAACCCGATCTGCGGCGGCTGCTTGGTTTTGAAACCAGCTACGAGATTGACGGCTTTCTGACGGCTCACAACGTTTATATGGAATATACGCTGCAAGATCTGGAGCAGGAACTCGAAGGCTTGAAGCGCCTCGGGATTTAGTGCTTCTTGTAGTCGGCGATAGCGGAGGAAGAGGTCGTTGTCCCGGATTCCCCATGATAGTGAAACCCGCATGATAGTGAAACCCGCATGGTCGGCAAAATGTCCCGGATAGTCGCTTCTGTCAGCCTGAAGGCGGCAGTTGGGCTCTTGCTCATGATATGCACCACCGCAGAGGTACTTTACTACTCGCACATAAATCCCGCCCCCAGCCCCGACGAAGTGAAGTGCTCGATTTCTACCGTCAACTTCGTAATTTCTAACAGAAGACCTGTACTTTTCCTGTACAGCAACTCTTACATGGCACCGCTACTGGAGATGGCTGCGGTTCCGATCTGCGCTCTCACCAAGTCAGCTCCGCTCCCTATGATTCGCGCTACTGGGGCCCTGTTTCTGGGGCTTTCGGCGCTCTTGCTGTTCGAAACGCTAACGCTTGAGTTCGGCTTGTTGCTAAGCTCTGCAGTGACTATCGCGTACACCTTAGGAACGCCGTGGCTCTTGTTTTGGAAGCTGGAAGCGCCGGGATATCCCGCGGGACTGCTTTGTTGTTTTGGTTTTTTGTTTATTTTTCTGAAGTTCAGGCCCGCAGCTTTCGCGTTGGGCGTGCTGGCGGGTCTGTTGCATTATGTCTTTCCGATCTCGATTGGGTTCATCATTGCAGCTTTTGTATCGACGCTCGCTCCACGCGACATTTTTAGTTCGCTTGCAGGCACGTTACGTACAGCACTGCGCTCTAACCGCGTTGGCGGTACTTTTTGTATTGGCGTGTTGACTGCTGCTACGCTTCTCGGCGCCGGTGCGGCGTACGGTATTCTCACAGGTCGGCTTCGGGGGCGTGCCGCTGCGGTCGTGCTCAGCACGTCCGTATCTCTTGCGCTGGCAACCTGTTCTGATTTGATTTTTTTATTGCACAGGATTCGGCCACTAGATCTGCAATTGGGCAGAAGAATAGCAGCCCCACCTGCGATGTTCCTTCTGGGCTATTCTCTCGTCGAGATTCCCGTCCAAATCGTCTTTCGTTTGATCGAGATTCCCTATTTCTCAAGTCGCGGCGTCCAATTGTGGTCAGGCAACGATTACTCACGGAAGCAATGGCCCGCGTGGCCTGCGCAGCTGTTCGCCTACGTCGACCGAATTCTCCGTCAGGCTCTGGTTCCGATCGGCTCGCGAGGTTGGATACCGCTCTATGAGCGCACGAGACGACCCGAACTCGCAATCATACTCGGGCTCCTGAGCCTTGTCGCCATATTGGTCGCAGCGAGAAGATTATATCGATCTCATTTGGCATGTTCGCGGCGATTCGACGGTGAAGCCGTTGATCCGAATGTTCCTTTTCGCTCAGGTCTCACTCATCCGAGCGGCGCCTTATTTGCCGCCTTCGCCATCATGTCCGTTTTCTTAATCCCCAGTTGGCGTTTATTTGGCGATCCTTCAGTTAGATACCTTACACCATATTTCCCCGCGATTTACCTTGCGATAGCGGTACTACTTCGCGATTTTGCCAAGCTCGGATGGCGCTTTCGCCGCATCTCGCGAACTCCACCCCGACTGGTCTAACTTCCAGACGAGGTCAGTTTCCATGGATTTCTCCAGCGGAGAACCCAGTTCCCCGTCTAGCAAACTATCAACGGACTTCCATCAGGATTGCAAAAACCGCTGGAGACGCTGACCAACTTGCTCATGGGTGAGGTATTCGCCGCGCTCCAAAGCGTCCTCGCCACGCGTGACGGCTTCACCGAAGCGGGCTTCTTCCTCGAAATAGCGCGTCACCAGGTCCTGCACCAGTTCGTCGGGATTCCTGCCTTGCTCAGCGGCAGAGCGCGCCAACTTCGCTTCGAGTTCCGGAGGAAAATGCACTTCCATTCCTCTTGATCTCCTTCTCTAGAATAACCCCTCAAATGTACTGCCGTTCATCACCGATTGCAACCTGATGCGATTTGATGCGTGATATGATGTCATACTGTATCTATGCCCCGAAAGCAAGCGGCACTCAAACGGCGCACAACCCTTACACTGCCGGCCGATTCCCTTTTACAAGCTGAAAAGATCGCCCGTTCCAGGCAGGTAAACCTCAGCACCGTGATTTCAGAGGTTGTGGCGGCAGGGCTGCGGCTCGAAAGCGCCCGGCATCGGCGCGACCGGATTTTGGACGACTACCGGAAGGCATTCACCGGTTTTTCCGCGGATGAACTGGCGATTCTGGACGGTGTGATTCTGGAGCCGGTGGGCGCAGGCCGGCGCTGATGATCGATCCGTCCGCGGGTCCATTCCTCTTCGACACCAGTGCGGAGGGATGGCTGGCGCGCAATGCCAGCCCGGGGGTAGTCCGCTGGCTGTACGCCTACCTGGGGCTGCATCAGGTCTCCGTCTCCGCTGTGACGGTTACGGAGCGGATCCGCGGTTACAGTCTGTTGTGGCGCCGCTCCGCGCCGGAGACGCGCCCCCGCATCGAAGCGGCTCGCGTGGCGTACCTGAACCAGCTTGGGAATGTGCTGCCGGTCGATTCCGCTGTCGCCGTGGTGGCAGGCGAGATCATCGCGTTGATTCCAGAAGCGCCAACACCGCCGCGGCGTTCCCACCGGCTGGCAGAGTCGCGGCAGGAGCGACTGGCTCGCTGGCGGTTCGACGGAATGATCGCGGCGACCGCCCTCGTCGCCGGAATACCGCTGGTTCATAACAACGCAAGCGACTTCGAGGCCATCCGGAGCGCTATTGAGCTGTCTCCAGAGCGTTTCCCCGGACTCGGTCCGCTTGAGCTGATCCGATGCTCGCTGCTGGCATGATCATCTCCAATTCGGAAACGGATTCACTAGTCCCCGCCGCGAGCTCTCGATCAGATCCGGCACGCGCGCACGGCGCTTCAGTAGGCGGGCGAGCAATACATCGAACGCCTCCTCATCCCCGTCGAGCCATGCCGGGGGAATTGCCTTCACTGCCTGGTCGATCACTTCTTCGGGAAAATTGACGATGCGCGTCAGCCACGGGTCGAAAGCGGCGAGCCCGCGCACGTTGCGGTACACGGCGGGCCGGAAATAGAGGCCTTGGATCGCGGAATCGGTGAATTGCCAATGCGGACCGCCGAAGATATAACCGTTGTCGATCATCTGCGCGACGAAACCCATCTTGAGGGCATGGGCGTCGGAGCCGGGAATCCACTCCTTCAATCGGGCGCGAAAGAAAACCGCCTGGCGCGAATCGGCGTTGCCCATCCATTTATCGAACGCCAGCGCGCCCAGGAAATCGGGCAGGTTTTCAATCTGTTCGAGAATGGAGTCGGGCAGAAAATCGTAAACCACGACGCGCGCCGGGTCGCCTGGAAAACGCGAACCAAAATGCCAGCCCGGGTCGGGCGTCTCGTGGCGATTCCCCAGTTGCAGATGAACTTCGGGGTTGGCGACGAGAAATTGCTCCGACACGCGCACGATGGCGGAGGCCGGCGCGGCGATGCCGAGGTAGTTCAGAAATACCGACGAGATCCATTCGTTCACCAGAATCCGGCGATGCTGCGGATTGTTGACGAACTTCACCACGTAAGCGTGGCCGTCGGCCGCTTCGAGCAGGTGTGCCTGCGCTCCGCCGCGCATTTTTCGAATCAGACGGCGGGCGTCGGTTGGCATGATTGCGGGTGCAAAAATCGGTTACTCTTAGAAATTATATGACGGACGAAAAAGAAACACCTCCGCGCGCCGGCGCCACCAAGGACGAGATCGCGCTGGAACTGATGCGATATATCAGCACGACCACCGGGATGGGCAAGACGTCGTCGGGCGCGGGATTTGGCGGGAAGTCGCCGAAGACTACGGAAGAGCAGGTGGATACGCTGCTCCAGTTGTTCGAAAAATGCCGCCAGGCCGTCGGTAAGTGAAGGTGTTTCAAGCCCTTTGACCTCGACTGGCTCCTGGGAGTAAACTGGATTTTCAATAAGGAGTCCCCGATGTCTTCAGATAACAATTCGCTTGATCGCCGTGATTTTTTGCGCAAAGCCAGCGCGGTTAGCGTGGCTTTGGGAACGGCGGGAGCCGCTCTCGCTTCGCCGAAAGCTTCCAGGAGCGCCAGCGCCCGTTCGAGCGGACGCGTGATTGGGGCCAACGACCGGATTACGATCGGCGTGATCGGCGTCGGCGGACGCGGCAGCGGGGACGCCAACTCCTTCGCCGCGATAGGCGAGAAGAATAACTCCTGCCAGATCGTCGCCGTAGCGGATACTTATCAGAAGCGCGTTACCAAGAACAAAGAGCACCACAAATGCGACGGCTATCTCGATTACCGGGAAATTATTAATCGGAAGGACATCGACGCGGTGGTTATCGCCACGCCGGATCACTGGCACGCCCGCATTGCGTTGGAGGCGATGGACAGCGGCAAGGACGTCTATCTCGAAAAGCCGATGTGCCATACCATCGACGAAGCGCACATGCTGGTCAACACCGTGAAGGAAACCGGGCGCGTGCTGCAGGTCGGTTCGCAGACGACGTCCGCCGACCAGTGGTGGAAGGCCAAGAAGGCCATCGCCGACGGCATGATCGGCAAAATGATCATGAGCCAGGGCTCCTACCATCGCGATTCGGTGGAGGGCGAATGGAATTATACGATCGATGAAGCGGCTGGGCCCGAAGGCAAGGGCGAGGATTACATCGATTGGAAGATGTGGATCGGCAAAGCTCCGTATCATCCCTTCGATGCCGACCGTTTCTTCCGTTTCCGCAAGTACTGGGATTATTCGGGCGGCATTGCGACGGACCTGTTCTATCACGTGGTGGCTCCGCTGAACATCTGCTGGGATAAGCCGCAGTTCCCGCATAAAGTGATGGCGTCGGGGGGAATCTACGGCGGTCCCAAGTTCGAATTCAAGCGTGAAGTGCCGGATACGTTCCATTTACTGGCCGAGTACGCCGAAGGGCATTCTCTCGTGCTGAGTTCCTCGATGGCGAACTCACAGCACATTCCGGGCCTCATCCGGGGTCACGAAGGCACCATCATTATGGTGGATAACGGACAATTTGAAAGCACCACCGATCACATCACCCTGAAGCCCGAGGTTTCGCGGAGGCGCGGCGCGGATCGGAACGCTCCGCCGGAAATCAAGCCGATGTTCGAAGGATACAAGTTCGGCGTCGAAGAGGTGAAAATTCCGGTGGAGAAGACCGACACCATGGCGACGCACATCAACAATTTCCTGAGCTGCATGCGGAGCCGTGAAAAACCGCACCTCAGCGTCGAGACCGGCGCTTGCGCGCAGGTGCTGATCACCATGGCGGTGGATTCCTATCGGCAGGGCAAAGTCCTCTACTTCGACGAAAAGAAGTGGAAGGTTTCGGACAAGCCGGTAAAGGCCTAGAGGTTCTCCCATAGGCGTGTAAGAATAAATAGCTTATGGGCGAACCCGTCGTTATTATCGCCAGCGGCGACCTGCGCCTTTCGGCGAACCGGAAGTGCTGGCCCGCGCAACAAAAAATGGAAGAAGAAGTCGCGGCGGCGGTGCGTGCCGAAGGCCGCGAGATTGGCCGCGGTCACGCCTTCGACGAGGCCGCTGGACATGGATTTATTGCCAGCCAGAAGCAGGGGATGGAGGTTTTTCATTCCATCCATCCCGAGGCTCCTCTGATCGTAGCCGAGGCGGTATGGCAATACAGCCATCACGTGCTGGCCGGCTTGTATACCCATCGCGGCCCGATCCTGACGGTCGCAAACTGGAGCGGGCAATGGCCTGGTTTAGTGGGAATGCTGAATCTGAACGGCTCTCTGACCAAGGCAGGGGTGAAATATTCCACGTTGTGGAGCGTCGATTTCACTGACCAGTTTTTTCGCGGTGGACTGAAGAAGTGGTTGCGCGGCGAAATGCTGGTGCACGACACTTCGCACGCGCGGCTGCTCTCGAATTTTAAGCTACCGGCGAACGTCGGACGCGAAGTCGCGCGCGAACTCAAATCGAAGAAGGCGATCATGGGCATCTTCGATGAAGGCTGCATGGGTATGTACAACGCGATCATCCCCGATGAACTGCTGCATCCGACGGGGGTGTTTAAAGAACGGTTGAGCCAGTCGGCACTCTATGCGGCGATGCGCGACGTTGCGGAGACAGAGGCGCGCGCGGTTTACGACTGGCTCCTTAAAAAAGGCATGAAGTTCGCATTCGGTGCGAATGAGGAGACGGATCTGACCGAGACGCAGGTTCTAGAGCAGTGCAAAATGTATATCGCGGCACTGACCATTGCCGACGATTTCGGCTGCGACACGATTGGCATCCAGTATCAGCAGGGCTTGAAGGATCTGGCTCCCGCGTCGGATCTTGTCGAAGGATTGCTGAACAACGTCGACCGTCCGCCTGTGTTCCGCGACGGGCGCGAATTGTACGCGGGCGAGGCGCTGCCGCACTTCAATGAAGTGGATGAATGCGCCGGGCTCGACGGATTGGTGACCAATCGCGTTTGGAAAAAGCTGGGATACGCGCCGGAGACCACGCTACACGATTTGCGTTACGGCGAGGACTACGGTGGCCAGTTTGTCTGGGTCTTTGAGATTTCAGGCGCGGTTCCGCCGGCTCATTTAATCGATGGCTACGAGGGCGCCGTGAGCGAGCGCCAGCCGCCAATGTATTTTCGACTCGGCGGAGGCACTGTGAAAGGGATCAGCAAGCCGGGCGTCGTGGTGTGGTCGCGCATTTATGTCGACGCGCACTTAAAGGCGGATGTAGGGCTGGCCGATTCGATCGAGCTGCCTCTTGAAGAGACGGAGCGGCGATGGCATATTACGACGCCGCAATGGCCGATCATGCACGCCGTGACGCGAGGCGTTTCGCGCGATCAGATGATGGCGCGTCACAAGGCGAATCATATTCAGGTCGCCTACGCGCCGGATGAAGCGTCGGCAAGAAAGGCGCTCGCGGCCAAGGCGGCCGCCTTCGATGAGTTGGGGATCGAGGTTTCGATTTGCGGACTAACGGAGGAAGATCTGTGCGCGTAGGACTGATCGGCACGGGCGCCATTTCGCACAAACATGCGCAGGCGTACAGCAACATCGGTTACGAGATCGCCGCGGCCTGCGATCAAGCGCCGGGTCGCGCCGAGGAATTCTGCGCAAAGTATGGAGGCGAGGCCGTAAGTACGTGGCAAGATGTCTGCCGCCATCCTCGCGTCGACTTCGTCGACGTGTGCACCTTCCCGGATTTTCGATTGGAGCCGATCGAGCTGTGCGTGGTGACGAAGAAGCACGTGCAGGTGCAGAAGCCTATCGCGACGATTCTCGAGACGGCGAAGGCGATGGTGGAAACGGCTGGCAAGGGCGGCATTTTGTTAAGCGTGGTGAGCCAGCATCGTTTTGACGATTCCAGCAGGTTTCTGAAGCAAGCCATCGTCGACGGCCGCTTGGGAAAAATTCTCGAAGCCGACGCGTACGTGAAATGGTTCCGGTCGGCGGAGTATTATTCGCGCCCGATCAAAGGAAGCTGGAAGGTGGAGGGTGGCGGCGCGTTGATCAACCAGGCCGTGCACCAGATCGATATGCTCCTGTGGCTGATCGGGCGCGTGAAGAGTGTGTACGGCGAATGGCAGCTTGGCGCACTGCACAAAATCGAGAGCGAGGACGTGCTTGCATCGGTGATGCGTTATGAAAACGGCGCGACGGGCGTAATCCAGGCCTCAACGGCGTTCTGGCCCGGATACACGGAGCGATTGGAGATCCACGGCACCAGGGGCACCGCGATTATTTCGGGCGACAAACTCACCACGTGGGATGTCGAGGGCGAGTCGGATTCCGACGCTCCGGTCGAGCGCGATGTGCAGTCCGGCGCATCGGACCCCATGGCGATTTCACTCGCTCCCTTCGAGCGTCAGTTTCTCGATTTCGGCGAGGCGATCCGCGAGAATCGGAAACCGCTTGTTTCGGGCGAGGAAGGTTATCAGGCGCTCGAACTGGTGGAGGCCATTTACCGATCCTGCCGCAAGGGTTCCAAGGTTGTGTTGAGTGCCTGATGCTTGGATGAAGGTCCGCGTGCCTGCGTCGAGCGCGAATCTCGGCCCGGGGTTCGACGCGCTGGGCCTCGCGCTGGGGATTTATCTGGAGTGCAGGTTCCGCGGCGCCGATCGTCTCGCCATTCGAGCGAGCGGCCGCGATGCCGGGTTGATCTCGACCGGCGTCGATAATCTCATCTGGCAGACGGCTTTGAAAGTTGCCGCCGACGTGGGCGCGGCTCTTCCGCCGATCGAGCTCGAAATCGTGAACGATATTCCGATCGGCAAGGGATTGGGATCGAGCGCCGCGGCGCTGACCGCGGGGGTGGTCATCGGCGCGGAAATGTTGCGACTGGGATGGTCGCGGGCGAAGGTGCTCGACGAAGCGGCGCGCATTGAAGGGCATCCGGACAACGTTGGCGCGTGCGTGCTCGGGTCGATTGTGGCGAGCGCTTTAGACGGCGATGGTGTGGCGCGCGCGGTGCGGATGGAGATCGATTCTCACTACGGCGTTGCCATCGTCGTGCCCGATTTTCTTCTGCCTACCGTCGAGGCCCGCCGTGTTTTGCCGATATCCTACACGCGCGCCGATGCGGTGTTCAACGTACAACGGAGCGCGTTGTTGATCGCCGCGCTCACCAGCGGAACAACCAGCGCGTTCCCCGAAGCGCTGGAGGACCGTCTGCATCAGCCGTATCGATTTTCATTGGTGCCGGGCCTGGAAGAAGCGACGAAATTACGCGCGCCGGGTTTGTTGGGGTGCGCACTCAGCGGAGCGGGTCCGTCGATCCTGGTGTTCTACGAGCGCAGTCACGAAGACGTGTGCGAACTGGTGAGAGAGGTATTTCTGAAGCACGGCCACGCGAGCGAAATCGTATGGGCGCAGATAGAAAAAACCGGATACGAGCTTACATGAACCGTTTAGGGCGCGAAAAAAGTCCGTACCTGTTGCAGCACGCCGGCAATCCGGTCGATTGGTATCCGTGGGGCCAGGAAGCGTTCGAAAAAGCCGTCCGCGAGAACAAGCCGATTTTTTTGTCGATCGGCTATTCCACCTGCCACTGGTGCCATGTGATGGAGCACGAGTCGTTCGAGAATGAAGAGATTGCCGCCGTCTTGAATCGGTATTTCGTGCCTATAAAAGTGGATCGCGAGGAGCGGCCGGATGTGGATCGCGTGTACATGTTATTCGTGCAGGCATCGACAGGCAGCGGCGGATGGCCGATGTCGGTTTGGCTGACGCCGGAGCGAAAGCCATTCTTCGGAGGCACCTATTTTCCGCCCGACAATCGCTACGGGAGGCCAGGATTCAGGGCGATTCTCGAAAATCTGGCGCGCGCTTGGAACGAGGATCGGGCGCGCGTCGAAGAATCCGGCGCAAAAGTGATCGAGCAATTGAAGGAATACTCGGCGCACCCGCCCGGATCGGGCGCGGCGGGCGAGGAAGCGCTCGATGCCGCATTTTACGGGTTCCGCCGCATGTTCGATTCGCGGCTCGGGGGATTCGGCGGCGCCCCGAAATTCCCCCGGCCCAGTGTCCATAACTTTTTGCTTCGCTATTACGCCGCGACGAAGAACGAGGAAGCGCTCGAGATGGTGCTGCTCACACTGCGCGAGATGGCCAAGGGCGGCATGAACGACCAGTTGGGCGGCGGGTTCCATCGATATTCAGTCGACGAGCGCTGGTTTGTGCCGCACTTCGAGAAGATGCTCTACGATCAGGCGCAGATTGCCATATCGTTTCTGGAAGCATTTCAGATCACCCGCGACGGACAGTATGCAGCGGCGGCGCGCGACGTATTTTCCTACGTGCAGAGGGACCTTACGCATCGCGATGGAGGCTTTTTTTCGGCCGAGGACGCGGATAGCGCCACTGATGCGACGAAGCCGAAAGAGAAACGCGAGGGCGCGTTTTATGTGTGGGACAGGGAAGAGATTGAGCAGACGCTGGGTCCTCGGGATGCGGAACTTTTCTGCGGGCGCTTCGGAATCCTGCCTGGAGGCAATGTCGACGAAGATCCGCATGGGGAATTTCGGGGTCGAAACATTCTGTACCAGGCGCGCTCGATCGAGGAAACAGCGGCTGCGAGCGGACTCAGCTTGAACGACACCCGCTCGGTGTTGCGGGGCGCGGGCGGGAAGCTGTTCGAACGTCGCGTGCGGCGTCCCCGGCCTCATCTCGACGACAAGATTCTGGCCGGATGGAATTCATTGATGATCTCGGCCTTTGCCAAAGGTGCGCAAGCGTTGGGGGAAGACAGGTATGCCGACGCAGCGGCCGCGGCGGCGAAGTTCCTGCGCGCGCGATTGTGGGACGATGCGAGGAGTGTACTGCTGCGGCGGTTTCGCGACGGAGAATCGGCCATCGATGGATTCCTCGACGATTACGCGTTCTCGATTCTGGCATTCCTGGACTTGTATGAGACGCGTTTCGAGCCCGCCGATTTCCAGTTCGCCGTGCGTCTGGCGGAACGAGCGCTGGAGTTGTTCGAGGACCGCGAAGCGGGTGGCTTCTTCTCGACCCCGGCCGGTGCGGAGAATCTTGTACTGCGATTGAAGGACGATTACGATGGGGCCGAGCCCTCGGGCAATTCCATGATGACCATCGCTCTGCTGCGCCTGGCGCGGATCACTGGCCGCGAGGATTTCCGGCTTGCGGCGGCCAGAACCCTCGAAACATTTTCCTCGCGCCTCGTTTCGGGCGGCGCGGGCGTGCCCCAAATGCTGGCGGCACTCGCATTCGCGCTTGGCAAGCCGATGGAGATCGTGTTGGCGGGTCCGCGCGATAGCGCCGGGATGCGGCTGATATTGGCCGGCGTCCGCCGGAAATTTCTGCCCAACGCGGTGGTCGCCATGGCGAGCGAATCGCCGGTTTCCATGCCGGCGATGGCTCTTAATCAAGCTGACAAACCAACTGTGTATGTGTGCAGTAATTTCGCTTGTAATTTGCCGGTCACCGACGTGAATCAGCTTGACGAATTGCTAGAATAGGCAAATGCCAATTGAACGATCTGGAGCAACAACTCTCAAAGGAAATCCTCTCACGGTCCTCGGTCCCGAACTGAAGACTGGCGATAAAGCGCCGGATTTCCAAGCCATAGACGACGGGCTTAAGCCCGCCAATCTGGCCAGCACAGGCCACGGAGTGCGTATTTTCAGCGTCGTGCCGTCGCTCGATACCCCGGTGTGCGACGCGCAAACCAAGCGCTTCAACGAAGAAGCGTCCAAGCTGCCGGAGTTGAGCATCTATACCTTCAGCATGGACCTTCCGTTCGCGCAGAAACGGTGGTGCGGCGCGTACGGTATCGATCATGTGAAGATGATTTCGGATCATCGCACCGGCTCGTTCGGAGAAAACTACGGGACGCTGATCAAGGAGCTGCATATTCACAGCAGGGCGATCTTCGTGCTCGATAAAGACGATACTCTCCAGTATGTGGAGTATGTGAAAGAGGTCGGGACGCACCCGGATTACGAATCCGCGCTGGCGGCAGCCAAGAAGCTGGTCGCATAAAAACAAAACCGGCCAGTCACCCGAAAGGATGACTGGCCGTATAAGTGTCGAAAGGAGGAACGAAAAAGCTACTTCTTCGCGAAGCCGCGACGGCCGAGAATGCCCAGGCCGGCGAGCCCAAGGCCCATGATCGCGATCGTCCCCGGCTCCGGAACTGTGGTCGCCGAGAGCTCGATGACGAGATCTTGGAAATCGCCTTGGCCTTCGCCGAACAGTCCGTTTTGGCCTGTGAATCCGACCACGTAGTTGCCAGAGGCCAATTGGAAGAGTGCAAAGTGATTCCAGGCAGCTCCACCACTATTGTTGCCAGAGTTGCCCGCGCTAGTCGTGTAGGTTTCGCAATCAGTGGCCCCGGTCGAGTAACACACGGTTGTGTAAAACCCATAGTTTCCGCTTGGGTTGAAGGCTTTGGTCCCCATCGGTGAAGCGGTCCCGGCGATATTACTATAGACGGGGATGAGGGTACCAGGGGCGCTAAGCAGGTAATAACCGAATACTGATCCTATGGCGCCTGGGATGGTGTTGCCAGTGTCCAAGCCACTACTGGCGAAGAGCATAGATATGTTGTAGGAGGTCGCGGCGCGGACGAAGTTGAATGCTGTAGGATCTGCTCCGCCGGAGGCCACGAGATCCGTCGAGACCGTATCCGATCCCAAAACAGCGGTAGTGCCCATTAATCCGCCAGTGTCGGTCAATACATAGCCAATGTTCATCAAGTGGCTGCCACCGGTGCCGCTATCGTCTGAAGCGTCATTCCAGAAGGTCGTCGGCGTAGTTGCTGGCGGAGTGGCGTTGCTGATCCACACCGGCGTCGTTGACACAGTGGGTGCGACAAATGCCGAAAAAGTCCCTGTGGCGCTGGTTACCGTGTCCGCAAACATGCTAACGCTCAGTGCGACGACTGCCGCGGCAGCTATCCATAATCTGTTCATTAATGACCTCCCCCGACCTCAAATTGTAAACAACATTCTAATATCGGCAGAAAAGTCCGCCGCGCTAGAACTAAAAGCGATGTTAGCACATCTTCGCCTAGGAAAAAAGCAGTTTTGTACCTCGTATTCTGCCTAGGGCCCTAGGCCTAGGGGGCTATGACCACAATATGTAGTGGTGTCGCCTCGTAGAATCCGCAAGACTCGACGCGCGCACTTGCTGTTGGTCCTGAACCAAGCTGGCTATCCCGCGTAAGTAGTTGGATATAAATAACTTTTAGTTCGACTCATGAAATTGGTCGTCGGGAAGGCCAAAATCTGACGCGGGCGATTCTCTTTTTTGGATCGCCCCCAGTCAAATCGGGTGGGTGAGATACGACGAAAAAGAACTAAGCCGGCCCGCTGGGCGGTTGCTCCCGCTCCGGCAAGCGCGTCTCTTTCAGATCCTCCGATCCGAGTCCCCAGTCTTCGCGATTGAAAATGATCGGCGCGTCGAATCGCTTCATGTCGCAGGCCCAGCGCATCACGTCGGTATGGTGCAGCCACGGGACGCCTTTCTCAGCCATGCGCTCAAACAGCTTCTCTTGGCCCTCCGGCGTCCAGCCCGATCCGATCTCGTGCTCGATGTGATACGCCCGCATCGGATATGCCAGGACCAGCTCCTTCGCGCCTCCATAATGCGCGGCCCAGCAGAAGAGCGAATCGATATTCATCGCAAACATGTCGAACTCGGGATAGCCTCGAAGATCGAACCAGTGCTCTCGCGCCAACATCGTGAAGTCGCCGCAGGCCGTCAGATGCAGAGGGTCCGGCCATCCTCCCGACTGCTCCATTTCGGGCAACAGACTGCGCCCGAGCCGCCGCCCAAGCATCCACCAGATTCTTTGCACCAAACCCCACGGACGCGGGATCGCCGGCGCTTCATAGAGTCCGCAGCGCATCACCCGCGCATTCAGCGGCCGCGGATCCCCCGCCACCCGATGCCCCGTACCCGAAACATGCAACCGCAGGCGAACCGGTACCCCGATGAGACCTCGTCCGATGTCAGGCGGCACGGGGATATTTACCACCCTGCGACCGTCCAGGCGCACCGACAAGACTTTCGATCCTTCGTCGTCGAGAACGTCCAGGGTCGTTGTCTCCCTCCCGACGCCCGGGCCGGGCTCGATGTCGATGGCAAGCACGCGCTGCGGATCGCTGCCATGCTCTATGCCAATCTCCGCGTCGTTATTGAACCAGCGAAACGGCCTCGATCCATCCAACTCACGCGAGAACCAGCCTGCGCCGAGTGTCAGTTTGCCGTCGCTCGCCACGATGTCGTTCGATTCGAGCGCAAGCGACCCGTTCGGCATGGTCGGGAAAGTGCCCCCCATCGCGTTCACCCTGATTACGTGGGACTGGCACCATGCCAATTGCTCGACCACCGGCGCATCCGGGACATCCGCCGTCACATCGTGCCGGTCGATGCGATACATCCGGTCCGTCGCAAGGTGCTGCCCGGCGATGAACCGCATCAGCTCGTCTGAAAACAGGATGTCGATATTCGTCGCCAGTACAAATCGCCCTCGCGCGCGCCGAATCCCCACGTTTTTCGCGATCATCTGGTACAGCGCGAGCCCGTCCGCATTACGATACCGCCAGTGTATCGCCGCTGGGACTTCGATGAACCGCACCGCGCATGGACCCGGCTCCTCCGGCCAGCGTAACGCCTCGGCGAGCGGAGGCCGGTCCGCCGGCGGGTTCCATTCGACGATAATCAGCTCCGAGGGAATCCGGTGCCGGAGGCATTGCTCCAGCAGCGCCGTTACGAAGATCTGCATCCGCTTCAGCAGATCGCCCCCGTGATTATCGTTGCGCGAAGGAACCACGATGGAAAGGTACGGCTCGGAAATATAAGGCGCCATCGCGATATTATTCGGCAAGGTACAGTCTAGGGGATTTTCCTCGAATTGGCAAAATCAGCCGCGCCTGACCAATCCGCCTGCCATTACCCGGCGCTGAAGCGCAATCGCTCGAAGTAACCCACTATGCTGACAATCCCTCGTAAATAATTGGAGATGAAGAGCTTTTCGTTCGGCGCATGAATCTGATCGTCAGGCAAGCCAAATCCCAGCAGCACGCTTGGAATTCCAAGGTGTCGTTGAATAAGACCAACAATAGGAATCGAGCCTCCACACCGGATATACGCGGTTGAATTGCCAAATACCTCCTGCATGGCCTCTGCCGCCTTCGCTAAGAATGGACTAGCCGGGTCGATCAGACAAGGCGGCGAGGCGTGCATCGGATGGAACCGTGCGACAACTCCCGCCGGGCACGCGGCGGCGATCGCGGAGGAGAGTTGTTCCGCCACCTCCTCCGGTTTTTGATCCGGAACCAGGCGTAGACTGATTTTTGCCGACGCGGCGGCAGGAATCACTGTCTTAGCCCCTTCCCCCGTGTACCCGCCGCGGATGCCGTGAATTTCCAGCGTCGGCCTCGCCCAGATTCGGGTCAGGACGTCGTAGCCGGATTCGCCGGTCAGCGCCGTTGAGCCGACTTCGTTCCGGCGAAACTGCTCCGCATCGAACGGCAGCTTCTTCCAGCCCTTGATTTCCGCAGCCGACGGCATCTGGACCCGATCGTAAATGCCTGGAATCAGTATCGTTCCATCGCGAGACTTCAGCGCGCTCATAATCTGTGCGATGGCCTCCACCGCGTTCGGCGCGACGCCTCCGTAATCGCCAGAATGCAGATCGTGAGCCGCGCCCGCGACGAAAATTTCACCGTAAACGATTCCGCGCAGGCCCGTGGTAATCGAGGGGATTTCCGGTGCGAACATGGCCGTATCGCAAATAACCGCGGCATTCGCGGAAAGCGCGCGCGGATTTTTCGACACAAATCGTTCAATATGGCAGCCGCCGGATTCCTCTTCGCCCTCGATCAGAAACTTAACATTTACCGGCAATTGTCCCCCATTGGCGCGTAAAGATTGCGCAACCGCCTCCATTAATATGAACAGCTGGCCCTTGTCGTCGGCGGCTCCGCGAGCGTATATATTGCCGTCGCGAATGCTTGGCTCGAACGGGGGCGAAAGCCATTCCTCCACCGGATCCGGGGGCTGGACGTCGTAATGGCCATAAAGCAACAGTGTCGGCCGGCCGGCCGCGTGCAGCCAATCGGCATAAACAAGGGGGTGCGCGCCCGCTTCTGGAGATTCGATCAACTGCGCGTTTTCGAGTCCCCCGCGCTCCAGCCACGCGCGCACAAATTCCGCGGCACGGCGAACTTCTCCGGCATACGCCGGGTCCGCGCTAATGCTGGGGATACGGAGGAAGCTGAGAAGGTCGTCCATTTTCCGTACAATGGTATCTTCAAAAGTACGCCTCCGTAAACCGAGATGCCTCCTTACATATTGCGGCTCGCTTTTATGATCGAATTCCTGGTGGCGCTGGTCGCCATCTTCGAAACCTGGAGCATGGTGGGGGGACAGAGTCACCTGGATCTCATGCCCTGGTATGCCAAGCTTTTCTTTGTGTCCGGATTGGCGCTGTCGACGGTGATGGCAACCATGGCGTCGGTATCGCATGAACGGGCGTGGAACGCGAAAACGATTGCCTGCGCGCTGCTGGCGCTGATCTTCGCCGCTGGGATGGGCGCGACGACCTATTACTACCATTTGCATGAGAATGACGATCAGGCGTCCGGGACAGACGATTCGATCACATCGCTTTATTGGCCCTCGGAGCAGCCGGCGGAGCGAATAAAATGAGCGACATTAAGTTCGCCGCATGGAGCGTCGCCGAGAGCCCCATCACCATCGAGTACTCGCTCATCGTGATTGAAGAAATCCGGCACGCCGTGGCCGAAGGCTTCCAAAGGCTCTCGCGAGGCGGAATCGAAGTGGGCGGCATCCTGTACGGCACTCGCGAAGACCGGATGGTGCGGGTCCTCGCGATGCGCCCCATTGCGTGCGAGCATGCGCGTGGTCCGGCGTTCCTGCTGTCCGATAAAGATCGCAAGGGATTGAATGACCAGCTCGCCACCGATGCCCAGGATCCGCATCTGGAAGGGTTGATGTCGCTGGGCTGGTTCCTTTCGCACACGCGTAGTGAAATTACTCTCAGCGATTCGGATCTGGAGTTGTACTCGATCTTCTTTCCCGCGCCATGGCAGGTAACGCTGATTGTTCGGCCAGGCCGGGCCGGCAGCATGCGCGCCGGATTTTTCGTGCGCGAGGCGGATGGAACCGTTAAGGCCGAACGCAGCTATCTCGAGTTCAATTTTCCCGACCGGCTGGCGGGCGTGCTGGACCGCGCAGCGGCGCCCCGAGCCGAGCGCATTCCGGGCGAGCGACGCTTAAACGCGATGCCCAAGCTGGAAGGGAGATCTGAGACGTTTCAAAGTGCGGCGGCGCTCCTCGCGGCGCGCCGCGAAATGGCGCCGCCTCAGGAGATTGCCGCGCCCACCTTCGGCCAGCCGCAATATCTCCCTTCTCCTCCGCCCAAAAAGAAGTGGCCGTGGCTGGTGGCTTGGGCCGCGCTGGTGCTCGTCGCGGTGGTGTTCGGGCTCCGCTATTGGATGCTCCGTCCGGCGACCGAACCGATTTCGCTCGCCGTGATCGAGCGCGAAGGTCAGTTGCGCATCGAATGGAATCATGAATCGAGGCCTGTGCATGCGGCCGTGCACGGAACCCTGGTGATCAACGATGGCAGTGACACGCAAACCTTCGCCCTCTCCCAACGCGAGCTGACAATCGGCAGCTTTACCTATGCGCGAAAGACCGGCGATGTAGAGGTGAGGATGTCCGTCGAAGACAGCGAAGGCGCCAAGGTGCAGGAGGCGTCGCGATTCGTCGGCCAGCCCCCGGTGAAGGTCGATCGGAATGAAGTGAGCGATCTGGCGAAAAAACGCGACGAGCTGCAAGCCGAGATCGACCGGCTGACGCGGCAAAATTCCCTGCAGCAACAAAAGATCCAGCAATTGCAGCGCACCGTGCAGATCATGCAGGCGCGGTCCGCAAAGTAGTAGTCCTTACCGCATAAACCTAAGCGAATCAATTATTTTCCCACACTGTGCCCTTTGGGCCCGACATTGCTTACAACTGTGGGTTCGCTCAATTGAGAGCAAGAAAGAGTTTAATAATGAGATCGTCAAGTGCAATTCGGACCGCTGTTCTGGCGTTGGCCGCGGCCCTCGTGCCCGCTGCGTCACAAGCGGCCGTGATTATAACCATCGCGCCGCCCGTGCTGCCCATATACGCGCAGCCTATGATTCCAGGGGATGGGTACATGTGGACCCCTGGTTACTGGGCCTATGGAGACGAGGGCTATTTCTGGGTGCCTGGAGTGTGGGTGCAGCCGCCCAGCGTCGGCGTCCTCTGGACCCCCGGATACTGGGGCTGGGGCGGAGGAGTCTATTCGTGGAATGCGGGCTATTGGGGTCCGACGGTAGGCTTCTATGGCGGCGTGAACTATGGTTTCGGATTCGGCGGAGTCGGATTCGAGGGAGGCCGCTGGGATGGTGGCCACTTCTCCTACAACACGGCAGTGGCGAACGTCGGCGGCGTATCCGTTCACGGTTCGTATCGCGCCAACGTGTCCAGCAATAACGTCCGCACCAGTTTCAATGGCGGATCCGGCGGCTTGACATCGCGGCCGAGCGCGAATGAGCGGACGGCGATGGGTGCGCATCACACCGCGGCCACTTCGGCGCAGACTTCGCATCACGCAGCCGCGGCGCAGGACCGCTCCCAGTTGGCGTCGGTCAATCATGGCTCACCGTCGAATGCGGCGATGAGTCGTCCATCCGCTGCCGCGAATCATCCCGCTCCAGCGGCGGCCAATCACGCGACCCCCGCGGTGAATCACTCGGCCCCAGCGGCGGCCAATCACTCGGCTGCCCCTGCCGCGGCCAATCACTCAGCTTCGGCTGTAAATCACTCGGCCCCCGCCGCCGTCAATCACTCGGCTCCTGCCGCGAATCACTCAGCTCCAGCTATGAATCACTCCGCCCCAGCCGCGAATCGTTCCGCCCCTGAAGTGAATCACTCAGCCCCAGCCGCGAACAGACCCGCGCCAGCAGCCAACAGACCTGCGGGCGGCGGTGGTGGCGGGCAGCCGAAGGGCAACAGTCAACCTGCGTCGAGGCCCGCCGCAGCTCAACACCCTGGCAATCCGAAGAAATAGTTTTACTGCGAGGTTAGAGAGCGACTTGCCTTCGGGTAGGTCGCTCTCTGCGTTTATGGTTTCAAAAGAGGAGCGAGCATTTTGTTTCGTTCGTCGGATTCCATCTCGTTATTGTCGCCTTCGTCGGGTCTGTAACATGGCCTCGTGATGCGAGGCGGTCGAAAGGTCTCCTCGGCCTCGATCATCGTGGTTTTGGTGAAGCAAAACCGCTCCCCGCGTCGTCGTACAGTTTTTGAGACGTCGAGTACTTCCTTGTACATGTCGTCGGTCCAGCGGGATAGCCGTGAGGTGGTTCGGAAAATCTCATGAAATTTGGGCTGCCTGAGATCGAAGATCAGGAAATTGCTGTCCCATGTTCCCGCCCCTCCAGAGTCCGACTCGATGATCAGCTCATCGACTCCGGCGCCGAGATCAAGCATTCGGATGGCTTGCAGAGAAAAGTGATGCATTGTTTCCAATAGGTACTGATCCCGGACCGTCCAGGTTCCGTCCACGTTCGCCAGTTGTACGAGGAGCCCAATCGATGGGCAGGCCATCGACGGGCTCGCGTCCTCGAATTTGTATTGGAGAACGGCGAGCAGTCCCGAGCCGTCGGGCCAGCGAAAAATCTGGAAGCGAACCAGCCGCGTGCTCGAAGGCTGGCCCGTAATAAGCTGATCGGCAGCTTCCTTCTCCGCCTCGTTCGTTACCTTGCCGATCACGCGATAGACGTTCGCCGCGGCCAGCGCGTCGGGGGAATCCAGTTCGGAAGGCCCACGCTTTAACAACCGCGAATCATCAATGCGCTTGCCAGGCTCGGGCGAAATCTCCATCCCCGGAAAAACGGCTCGCAACGCGGCCATTCTCAAATTTTCGTCCGCCATCGGCGCGGTGTCGGCTATCGCCAGGACCGCGGCGAAGAAGCATGCGAATCGCATCGGTTATTTATGGCCTCAGCAGCTTGCTGCGTTCTTCCGATTCCTTGCGATTAATATCGTCGTCAGGAATATAACAGGGATTGGAAACGCGCACGGGTTTGAATGCCTTACCGTCCTCGAACATCGTCGTCTTGGTAAAGCAAACCAGCTTCCCACCCTGTTCGATCGTCTTCGCGATATCGAGCGTCTGCGTGAACATGTCGTCGGTCATGGTCGAAATCTGCGAGGTAGTTTCGAAAACCTGCTCAATCTTGTCGCCCAGATGGAAGATCATGAAATTCGTACCCCAAGTCTCCGCGCCGCCGAAATCCGACTCGATCACCAGTTGATCCGCACCCTCGCCCATCAGGTCCAGCATCCGGACAGTCTGCAAAGTAAAGTGATGCATGGTCTCGAGCAAATTGCGGTCCCGGACCTCCCAGCCTCCCGAGACATTTGCCAGATGCACCAGCAGGCCGATCGACGGACACGCCATCGACGGAACCGCATCCTCGAATTTATATTGCAGAACGGCGAGCAGACCCGCGCCGTCAGGCCACCGAAAAATCTGGAAGCGAAGCAGCCGCGTGCTCGAAGGCTTGCCGGTGATGAGCTGATTCGCAGCCTCCTTTTCCGCCGCGTTTGTTGCATTGCCGGTCACTCGATAGACGTTCTCCGTGGCCAGCGCGTCCGGAGAAACCTCGGGCCACGAATCGTCGATTCGCTCGCCCCGCGCCGGCGAAATCTGCATCCCTGGAAAAATGGCATGCAGCGCGCCGATGCGCAGATTCTCGTCCGTCACCGGAGCGGTCTCCGCCATCCCAATTACCGTAACGAGGAAAAAAGCGCCGATCCAACGCATATTAGCAGCATAACTAATTTTCAATCGAAGGGCCCTGCCAAAAAATGCCTCTCTACCGGTTATATTTCGGCGTCACGCCCCGCAGCCGTTCCCACACCTTATCTAGCGAAGCGAGCGTCTCCGCGTCCAGCGCACCTTCTTGAGCCGCGGCGAGATTCTCATCGAGCTGTTCCAGTTTCGACGCCCCCAGAATCACGCACTCGATCGGCGTGTGATGCAGCAGCCAGCACAAGGCCAGGCTCACCATCGACCGTCCCGATTGCTTCGAAATCTCGCGAACCGCCTCCACCGCGCTGAAATCGTCCTCGTGCCAGTAGCGATCGAGATACATCTTGTTCTTGTCGAACCGCGACCCCCGAATCGGTTCTTCCGCTTTATGTTTGCCCGTAAGCAGCCCGCCCGCCAGCGGATTGTACACGACATTCGCGATCCCGAACTCCTTCGACATCGGCAGCAACTCCGCTTCGATCCCGCGCGCCAGCAGGTTGTACATCGGCTGCGAAACCACTATAGGCTGATACTTCTTCTTCTCCGCGATCCACAGCATCTCGGTCACTTGCCACGCCGCGTAATTCGATTGCGCGACATGCCGGACCTTGCCTTCCTTGACCAGTTCATCCATCGCCGCCAGCGACTCCTCAATACGCGTCGAGTAATCGGGCAGGTGCATGTAATAGAGATCGAGATAATCGGTATCCAGCCGCTTCAAGCTCTCCTCGATCCCCCGCCGGATCGCCGCGCGCGCGAGTCCCTTCTGGTCCGGCGCGTCGCCGACTTTGTTCGACACCTTGCTCGCCAGAATGACCCGCTGCCGCCGCCCTTTGAGCGCCCGCCCCAGAAATATTTCCGAGGTGCCTCCCGTATAAACGTTGGCGGTGTCGAAAAAATTGATGCCGGCATCCAGGCAGCGTTCCACCATGTGGACGGAAGCCGGCTCGTCGGTCTGCCCCCCAAACGTCATCGTGCCGAAGCAGAGCCGCGAAACGTTCAGGCCAGTTTTGGAAAGCGCGATTTGATCCACTCAGCTAGAATATCGAATACCAGCCGTTGTACGATAATGGTATCGATCCTGATATCGAAGAACGAAGGTTTTCAATGAGCGTTGTTACTGTTTCGCCAAAGTTTCAGGTCGTCATCCCGCTCGCGGTTCGGAAATCGCTGGGAATCCGCGCCGGCGAAAAGGTGTGCGTCATGGAATATGACGGAAGGATTGCTCTCATTCCGATCAAGCCGATGCGAAAGATGCGGGGAGCGTTCAAAGGCATGGACACGACGCTTGATAGAGACGCGGATCGATGAGCAACGTCGTTGATTCCTCGGGATGGCTCGAATACTTCGCGGGGAGCCGCGCTGCCGCGTTCTTTGCTCCGGCTATCGAGGACATAGCCCGGCTGATTGTCCCCTCCATCACGATTCTTGAAGTCTTCAAACGTGTCTTGGTGACGCGAGGTGAGGCGGACGCGTTGATTGCGGCCGCTCAGATGCAACAGGGAAAAGTCGTTGACCTCGACCAGTTCCTCGCGATGGAAGCCGCGGGTCTGGGGGTTGAACTCAAATTGCCGCTCGCCGATAGCGTCGTCCTGGCTACTGCCAGGCGCCACGGAGCCACTTTGTGGACTCAGGACACTGACTTCGAAAATATCCCCGGCGTCAGATTTGTCGCCAAGAAGTGACCGCACCCGTTACCGCTGCGCCGCCGACCGCTTTCTCTTGCTATTCGCTTGCGGCATCAACAACTGTTCCACCTGCGCCTCGGGAAGCAGCAGGCTGATATGCGCCGTGCTGCCGTTGACGCTGAACTGCGCGGTACTCGCAATCGAGGTCACGCCCGCCGGCGCGTTCGCATTTCCGGCGATCATGCTCACAAAAAACTTCAGCACGTCGACCAGCGCCTGCGCGTTCTGCGGAGAAACCGTCACCGCGTCGGCCGACACCGTGATCGCGGTCGACCCGAATAGCACCCCGCCCGACGCCGCCGTGATGTTCTGAATCAATCCACTTTGGGAGATCGGTCCCAGATTCGCGCCCTGCTTGGTGCTCATGAAATCCGAGAGAGGCGTGTTGGTCGCGAACCATGCGCTGTTCGATCCACTAACCAATACCGCCGTCTGAGCCAGCGCCCCCGTGTACGTTGCCCTGGCGGCCCAGCGGTCGATGACCCCTTTCACCGATAGGGCGTCGCCCATAGCGGCCGTCGCGCCGTCGAGAAACGTCAACGCAACCGCGTCGCCCGATTGACCGGAAGGCGGTCCGATCATATTGTAGCCGTGATAATTCGTCACCACCCCGCCCTGCGCGGTGGCCGAGCTGACAATCATAGCCGCGTTGAACACGCCCCGTCCCAGGATCAACGCCGAATGCGTGGTGGAAGCCCCCGTCGCGGGCGTCGCCGCCACGATTTCGTGCAGGTCCTTCCGCGGATCGAACCCCGTGCTCGATATGAACTGCACGAATTCGTTGTCGTTAAACTGCATCTGCGACAAAATGTATTGTCCGAACGGCGATGTCGCGCTCTGGTCGACGTTCATGCCGGAGACCACGGACGCGTCGGGCATCACCAGGTTCAGCAACACAGGGCTAACGCCCGCGGCCGCCGTAGCCGCCGCCATCGTGATAGAAAAGACGATCGAGGATATTTGTTTCATTCGGGAACCTAACTCCATTCTACGAGTAATGACGGCCCAGGTTCCCGATTATTACATCCATTCTTAGGACATTCCCACCATAATCTCCAGTTCTTCCACCAGATTCGACAGCGCCCGCCTGGGCCGACATTTCTCCGCTCGTGTGTTCTAGGCCCCGCAGCAGCGTCTTTCATCCTTTCAGTCCAACCGCTGGGCAGTCTGTGGAAACCAGGGCGATATCGCGACTGGTTGCCCGCAGAAAGTTGCGTAATAGACTGTCGAGCCTGACGGGGCAGGCGCTAACTCTACGAGCGCAGCTACGGCAAGGGACGGAACGGTGCGCTACTTTGTTGCTGTTGGCGAGAGGCTAGTACCGTCAGTACGGTTGCTCCCTGGGGCCTTGAAAAAAGTGATCACACTTTCAAAATCGCTGATGTATACTATGGAGAGTTTTGGCCACTTTTTCCCCGGAGACAAAATATGATTCGCAAAGCCTTGTTCGGTGTATTTGCCGCCGGATTGCTGTCGGCCGACACGATCAACTCTTCAACTGCCACGTTCGATCTGCTTACCGCCGGTGGTAGCTCCCCCACGGGGGTCGCCGACGGTACTGTGTCGCAATTCAACCCCACCCTGGGAACCTTGACCGGAATAACTGCGTTCATCAGCGCGGATATCAACATAAACTCCATGGTCGAGCTCATCGGCGGCGACCCGGCATCCACATTTAACGGCCTATTCTCCGAAATCCCGACTTTGGCGAATCTGCCAGGCGTCTCCCTCTTCGATACCTCGATCGAATACGACGTTAACCTTGGCTGCGTGACCGACATGTTTGGCCAATGTCTCAACTCTGCGGATTCCGATTCTGGCGCCCTTTCCGGCACGCCGATGTTGTTATTGCCGGTCCCCAACATGAACGGCTACATCGGCGTCGGCACCGTTCCCTTCGAGGTGGGTGATGTTGCGTCTTTCACTTCGTTTTCGGGAAACCCGGGCGACGGCGAATTCACCAGCACCGAAATCACCGGAAGCTTTTTTCTACAGTACAGCTACAACGCCGCGGGTGCGTCGGTTCCCGAGCCGGATTCGGCCGCATTCCTGGGAATCGCGCTGCTGGGGCTAATCTGCTACCGCAGGGCCTTCCACAGCCGAACCCCCGCGCCCGCCAGAAATCCGAAAAGCGTCTGATATTCCTGGTTCCTGATATAAATCGGCCATCGAAACTGTCGCGATCTGTTTCCGCCCGATAAGCGAGGAAGCCGTGGCAAATTTCAAT
>Ga0182024_10002802_pt1 | contig 42737 bp, 37 predicted proteins | sample P32metaG_FD_120480 | JGI IMG/M metagenome (GOLD analysis project Ga0182024, IMG submission 120480) | Permafrost microbial communities from Stordalen Mire, Sweden - P3-2 metaG (Illumina Assembly) | ecosystem: Environmental > Terrestrial > Soil > Wetlands > Permafrost | place: Sweden: Stordalen... | reverse complement strand
TTGGATCGAGTTTGCGCGGCAAGAGCCACTGGAGCCGGTGTCGCGACATGTACCTTCGCGTTCTGACACACAACATCGCTCTTGCGTTACTGTGGGTTTTCTACAGAGCCCTCCCGACCCCTTATCCGGGCCCTGGAAACGTGATCGGGGCTAATTTAGGATATGCTGTCTCTAACCGCCCCTGTGGGCAAAGGTAGGTCCGCTATGACATTCCTAATCAACGGAGCAGACAGAAGAACAGGTGAAGACAAACAAGTTGAAGTCATCGCGGAAACAAAAGATGAAGCACTAAAACAAGTGGCGAACACTCTATTCGTATCAAAGATCGAAACCAAACCAACACCACAGCCCACACTCATCGTCAGAAAAACTCCACCAAGTCCGCCAAGTCCGCGCTCCGAAATGGACGCACTTACCGCAATAGAACACGCACTGCCCGAAATAGAATACCAACTCAAAAAAATACGCTTCTGGATCACCTTCATTGGAATGATCATATTGATCCCTATCGTGGTCTCCACCATCCTGTTTCTGTTCGGAATGCTGGGTCTTCTTTTTGATCGCAAGTAGCTTACAGCCTGAACGGTTTTAGGTGTATGCCGCGCGGCACTTGGCCTTTATTGATTCAGAGGCCTTTTCTATCTTCAGGCACGATACGGAACCGCGACAGTATCCCAACTATTGTTGGGCACGGATACGCATATGAGGAGCAGCAAGTGGTTTACCACAGCCGGTCGAAGTAGGTGTCAACTTCATCGAGCTTCACCTGAATCCACGGATCTGCGACGGAGAAGTTGCTCTGATTGATGTTGCGAAGTCCCATCGCGCGGATCAACAGAGCTTCGACATCCCTGATCATATTATCAGGTCGAGCCAATGCTTTCTTGGCCATCCGCCCCAACTGTTGAAGCCCATCCTTATCTGTACCTTTCAGAACCGAGCAGAAGCCAAACCACGAAAATCGATCCCACTGACCGGCAAGGTTGTCCGCTTGGTGATTCTTCAGCCGTATACCAAGCCCCTGCATCGTCAATCCGACATAATAAGGGCCATGGTTGCCGTATAAGATGTAGATGCCTTGTTGGTAGCGGAAGTCGGCCATCCGGAGAATTGGTCGGTTAGCATTTTGTCTTCCGAGCAGACGGAAAGCACCCTTGTTCCCCTTGCCAGGGAACCAGTCAATCTCGTCGCCACGCCAGAACAGCCCAAAATTCTTGATGAACACGGAACCTCACGTTAGACAGCGGGTTAGCAACCGTCGCCACCCCGGACGGGTCAGGATAACCGTTGAGACTGTCGCGGCCACGCCGCAGAAGTTGCCCGAGAAGCATCGTACAAATCCCGTACGGATTTTCACAAATAGTAGTACACAATTCTAATTTCAGTAGTTTTTTTACCCATTTAGCCGATACTGATTTGCTTTAAGTAGCGGTAATTGCAGAAGTTATGATAAATGCAGCTTGCAGGAGTCGAACCTGCAACCTTCGGTTCCGTAGACCGACGCTCTGTCCAATTGAGCTAAAGCTGCAAAAGCCGCTTCTTGCGCGGCAATCGCGGGGGAGGATATTAGTCAGGCGGGCGGCGCACTGCAACCGTTGGCCAAGAGGAAGTTTTCGCGTCCCGGCGGCGTCTGCTTATCCCTTGGGCGGCCAACCAGGGGTTTGGTGATTAACCGCGCGGAACATCGATCGCGCCAGCTTAACGCTCGCGGCACGAGCCGCGTTTTCGCGGGAATTTCGCCATATCTTGGGAAATATTCTCAACATTCGAATCGGGCACGGCCTTTGTTCTGGGGTGAGGCAGAAGTCGTCAAAACGACGACGGGGTGTCGCGAGTGCGATGCCTTTGTTCAAGGAGCGCGGTTGGTTCCCACGGGCAGTGTCGTCCGGCCGGCGGTCGGTCGGACGACACCTTAGCCCGGGGCTTTTTTTGGTTATATAGCACTTTCCAATTCTGAATTTTCGCGGGCCTGGTGCAACTTCAGGGGAAGCATCAGGCCCGCCTGCTTTATCCAGTTGATCATCGTTGCGAACAGCTGGCGAATCGTCTTCGCCCGTGGCTCAACGACCATGAGCAACACCAGCGCGAACGCTACGGCACGCAAGACGCCGCTGAGGCCGAAGAGTACATCAAAGTAATTCAATGAACGCATCGACGCGATGGGCTGCCACGTCCAGTGTTCGAGCGCTTGGGCGACGAATCCGGCCCCCAGCCCACCGAGACAGCCCGCGACGTTAACGATAACGGTGTTGACCGCGGCGTAGCATCCGCCGGCGGCGCGCGAATCGCTCGAGGCTTCCAGTACCAGATTCAAATTAACCACTTCGATTGCGGCCCAGAGCGCGGCCGTCAGTGCTGAGAGAATGTACGCGAGCCACAGCGTGTTCGCGCCCACGAAGCACCATCCGATCGAAACGGGAATCAATCCGATCGCCGCGATGATGATCAGCGGTCGCTTTCCGATGCGGTCGGCCGCTTTGCCCCAGGCGCGGAACACGACGAGCTGTGCACCCATCGGAGCCGCGACAAGAATCAGCTGCGCGCTCAAGTTGCTCGCGCCGGCGCGCTCGATCAGATAGAGCGTCGCGAATTGGCCGAAGAGATTGATCGCGAACGTGAGCCACCCGATGACGAACGAGAATCGCAGGAAGGCTTTGTCGCGCAGCGGCTGGCGGAATGCGCCAATCACGTCACGGAATCGCTTCGTCGGTCGCGGCGTTGGTGGAACGAACTGAAACAGATGGATGTCGGTCAGCCCGCAGACGGCGGAGCAGCCAAACAGGATCGCGCAGGTGGTGAGAATCGCCAGGTTGCTGTTGCCGACTTGGCGATCGAGCAGCCAGCCGACAAACACCGCCGCGGGAAGGGCGGTGAGATTTCCGAGTTGTCGGCGTCGCGCGAAATAGTTGCCCTTGATGCGCGACGGGACGACATCGCCCATCCAGCTCATATACGCCGGCACGCCGACTGATCCCGATGCGTGGGCCGCGAACAGGAGCCACAGAAAGCACGTCAGTGCGCAGCCGGCTGATAGAACGTTGGGATGCGTGAGAATCCAGATCGGCACGAGCGCGATCATGAACCACAGCCCGCGCTGCACATAAAACGAATTTAAGAAGACCGGCTTGCATCGCCCGAGGCATTCGCTGAGCACCGCGCCGGGAACGCTCAGAAGAGCCGCGATGAACGGAATCGCGGTGAGCAATCCAAACTGAAAGTTCGACGCGCCAAGCTTATCGGCAAAGACGATGATCGCCTGGCTGGTGGTCGTCATCGCGTAGACCGACCCGAAGACCCATGCCAAAGACACGGTGCCGAGCACTCGTCGCAATGGCGGGGCACTCGGCACGGGCGCCGCCGCGACTGACAAGAACGGACGGGATACAACAGAAATACCCGGCAACACTTCCATGACGATCTGCAAAAACCGATTGACAACGGTCCATCGAGCGATCGTCCACAACGTCGATCAGCCCAGGCCCTGCCAGTCTTATCGGCTCGACATGTCGTCAACTCGATGTGCGCGCAGGCAGCGGGGTGAAGTGAGTCCGCGAAAATAACCCGCCTCGCCACAGATGCGGCGAGGCGGGCGAAAGTGTCGAAATGAAGCGAAATTATCGGCGATTAGACCGCCCGACGCCGCCGGCTCAGCAAGCCAATCGCGCCAAGGCTGACCAGCGCCGTCGATGCCGGCTCCGGCACGGCAGGGGTGGAAGGCTGGGCGATCGCAAGGCTCAGCGCCGCGGCGTCTGAAGCCGACAATGCCGTGTTGTAGATCTGCGCCTGCATGACGGTCCCCGGCATCGGTCCGCCGCCACCGGCAACGGTTAGAATCAGTTGGCGAGATTTTGTCAATCGCTGGTTAGATCACCCGACGACGACGGGCAAGCAATCCTGCTCCGACCATGCCGAGCATCGAGAACGAGGCCGGCTCCGGTACGCCGACGAACTGGTAGGTGTTATCCACGAATGAGATTGTCGCGATACCGTTGGGGCCGGAAACGACACCGATATCCTTTGACACATAAACGCCGGTCTGGCCGGGATTGAGGATGAGCGGGCCGCTATTGGTGCCCGTGCCGCTGGAGGAGCTGTTTGCGGCAGTCAGAGTTCCGAGCGCCGCTCCCGGCGAAAATGGGTTGGTCGACGTAATGAGTGCCGAAATCGTTTCCGTGACAGTGGCAAATGTGCCGGTGCTGGGGAAGGGCGCAGCGCCATTAAAGGCCAATCCAACTTCGTTGATTGTCCCAGAAATCGCCTGGACGGCATAGCGGATGATCGCGTCCTGATTGCCGCCGGGGATTGATTCCCAAAGTGTGTTAAAGGTCAGACCGCTGTTGGCGCCGAAAGCGCCGGACGCGGTGGTCACGGACACCTGAGAGGCCGACGGAGTCGGATTGCTTGGATCAAACGTGGTCGGGACATACGAAAAGTCAGAATAGACAAGATTGCCGATTTGAATGCCACCGGACGCATTGAGACCAATCAAGGTCGTCAGCGTCGCACCGGCAGGTAACGGAACAGGCGCGGCACTAGCGGAACTGACCCCCAAGCCGGCAAACCCGGCAATTGTCAGGGCAAGAACCACCGCCTTCACCCGATTGAGTGATTTGCGGCACAGCATAATCTCAGTCCTCCTAGCCGATTCTTTGCTCAGTGTGACGCCCCCACATCGGAACGCCCGTCTCACCATGCCCGGAATCAACCCATCCACGGGTAACTTATCCCCTACCCGGAGGGAGTCAAGCACAAAACTTCTACGGCCCGACCCGATTAAGCCGATACTGCTCACTTGCGTTGCGGAGCCAGAGAAGCTGTGCGGATTAACGCGACTGCCACCCTATTCCACTCGCTCATAGAAGGCCCATTTTCTCCACTAGACCTTCAGCGATATCGCCTGTCCGAGTCGGCTTTCATACTTTACTCGAATTGGCTGCACCACGCCATCAATAAATTCATCCACTTGCTCAGGCGCCCTTCCAATAAATTGATGTCCGTCCATAAGATTCGAAACGTCTAGCCCCCGGAAGCCCGGGTCTGTCTGCAGCATTTGCAGCAGGGGGTTGGCTTCGCCGTGCATCTTCACCCGCTCGGCGGCGGCGAGAGAGTGCATTCGAATCCGCTCGTGAAGCTCTTGTCGATCTCCCCCGGCACGCACCGCGGCCATCAGAATTTCTTCGGTGGCCATGAATGGAAGCTCTGATTTCACAGCCGCTTCGATCGTTTTTGGGTAGACGACCAAACCGCGCGCGACGTCGATCACGATCTGCAGGCAACCATCAATCGCCAGGAACGGCTCCGGCACCGCCAGCCGCTTGTTGGCAGAATCATCGAGCGTGCGCTCAAACCATTGTTCTGCCGCGGTTTGCAACGGCGAAGTGGACAGACTGATTACGAATCGTGCCAATCCGGTCGCGCGCTCGCAGCGCATCGGGTTGCGCTTATAGGCCATGGCGCTAGAGCCGACTTGCTCCTTCTCGAATGGCTCCTCAACCTGTTTTATCCCCGCCAGCAGGCGAATGTCATTGGCGAATCGATGCACGCTGGCGGCGATTCCCGCCAAAGCGCTGACGACCTGGGCATCGACTTTCCGCGGATAAGTCTGCCCGGTGACGGCAAACGAGCTTTCAAATCCAAATCGCTTTGTAACCCGCTGATCGAGCTGGCGGACCTTCTCATGATCGCCGTCGAACAGCGACAGAAAGCTGGCCTGAGTTCCCGTGGTGCCTTTCACGCCGCGAAATTGCAGCGTGGCGATGCGGTGCTCAATCTCCGCCAAGTCGATCGCGAAATCCTGCGCCCACAGCGTCGCACGTTTGCCCACGGTCGTCAGTTGGGCCGGCTGATAATGCGTGTACCCCAGCGTCGGCAGATCCCGCCACTTGACGGCGAACGTCCCCAGCGCATCGATCGCGTTCGCCAATCGCTCGGCGACCAGCGTCATCGCCTCGCGCATGATGATCAGATCCGCATTATCGACGACGTATTGCGACGTCGCGCCAAGGTGGATGATCCCCTTGGCCGCCGGCGCGGCTTCCTCGAACGTATGGACGTGCGCCATCACGTCATGGCGAAGGCGCTTCTCCCAATCGCGCGCCAAGTCAAAATCGATGTCATCGAGCCTGGCCTCCATCTGGGTCAACGCCTCGGCACTGACCCGCGACAGCCCCAGCTCGCGCTCGCAGCGGGCCAGTTCAAGCCAGAGTCGTCGCCACAGGCCAAATTTATGCCTGGCCGAAAAGAGCCGGAGCATCTCCGGACTGGCGTTGCGCGCGGCGAGGGGGGATTCGTAGGTGTCGACGGAGGCCATGCGCGGATTCTATTGCGAGCACCGGCGCAACAGAAACATATCTTCGCAAGTGTCAGGTTACCTTTTTCGATTTGTGAGCCGGTGGTATCGGGTACGAGCCAAATCGACGATGCGGTCGAATTCCGCTTCGTCGACTGGGCTCGGAGGGCCCATTATTTCGGCCAACGAGGTTGTCTGGACTTTGCGATCCAAGGCCAGATCTTCCTGAACGAGTTGGCGCAGGTATCGTTCGGGTGTCATTCCAAGCCGCTTGGCCTCCTGGGTTAGGGCGGTCATTTCCTTGACGCGAAGACCTCGAAGTTGAATCGTCGGTGCTGTAGCCATGCGCGTTTCCTTTGCGTCGCTTGCTTCAATTTTACCATGGTTAAATGGCATTGTGTGGGCGATCCGACGGACCCGTTCCCAATCGTATAGAATGCCGTCCGGATGGAAAAGCTTCAGATCAAGTATCGCGCCTACCAGAAAGCGCTGGCGCCGCGGCCCATTCGCATGAAAGTGCCGGGGTGGGGCGGGTCGCCGGAGAAAATGGAGGACGGCTCCGAGCCGCAGCCATGGCATTGCCTGCCCTTTACCGAAGGCTCAACCTACGGGCTGGAACTGGTCTACGAATATGACAACGAGTGCCACGTCGTTAACGACAACGGCCTGGTCTACTTCGAATGGGATTTTGCCCGCGAACCCGGGTGCAAGCTGGAAGGCAGTGAGTTCATCACCTTCTTTCCGAAGAACGCATCGAAGTTCTATGCCTACAACACGTCTTTGGACATTATTCCGCCGGCGGGTCACGTGATTCGCACGGAGCCGCATCCGCGATTCTTCACCGATGACAGCGGCGCCACGCCGCTCTCGCTGATTGGCAACGTGCAAAGTGAATGGTGGCCCAAGAAGTTCTTCGTCGTGTTTCGCGCTCCGCCGCCGGGCGCGCGACACATTTTTCGCAAGGGCGAACCGTACGTGCAACTGTTGTTTGTTCCACGACGGGCGGGCTATGAGCCAACGCCGATGAGTGATGAGGAGGCCGCCCCACGCCGGCAGTTGGAGCAGGCGGTTATTGTCTCTTCGATCGATATCGCGAAGAATATCTGGCGGAATCCCGCGGCCTACGCGTTCAACGATCACTACAAAGTCCTCGGCCGAGCTTTTGAGCGCGACGGAATCGCCGGCATAAAGGAATCGGTAGACGCCGCCGTGCAGCGGCGCGCCCAATCGCTTCCCACGGATAAGACCATCGCCGAATCGCTTCAGATCGGCATCGATCTGGAACGCGGCCGAAAATTCCGCGAGGCTTTTGCCGTCTACAACAGCATTCTCGAGCGCGACCCGAGGAACGCGGAGGCCGCCGGTCGAATGGGCGTCATCGCTGCGTCTACAGAGAAGCCGATGTTGGCGCTGGAACTGATGACGCGAGCCGTGGCGGCTGATCCCAACCTCCCCTGGCTCCATAGCAATCTTGGCGAGTTATATCGCCGCCTCAGTCGATACCCCGAAGCAGAAACGTCCTTGCGCGCCGCGGACGCGCTCAAGCCCGACGATCCGCTGATCACCAGCAATCTTGCGCTGACGCTGGCCCACCAAAGTCGATTCTCCGAAGCCGACGCGCTGTGCCGCAGGGCGCTAGCGCTCGATCCGAGACTGGCGGTCGTTCACTATCGAATGGGCTTGATTTTGGCCCAGCAAGGCGAGGCCGCCGCCGCCCGCAAATGCTACGAACAGACGATGGAAATTGAGCCAAATTTTGAAGATGCAAAGCGAGCGCTGGCGGCGTTGCCATAGCGAGACGCTTTCCCGTCCTCCTCGGATTCTCCGTGCGCCGCGCGATTATTTTCTCGTTTCCGGCCTATGTAGTCAGTTGGACCTAATCGCCCGTGCCACGCTGAATTTCGATAACATGCCGCGATGCACGGCCGAGCGTATGCAATCACGCGGGTGGTTTCGCTGCTGCTTTGCGCGGCAACGCTCGTCGTGTGGCTCACCAGCTTCCTGGCGTTCGCGCCGTTTGGGCAGTGCTGGACGACTTACTGGGACGGCAACAGCGAACACCTGGAACGCTGCTGGATTGCGAGCAACGGCTCATTGTATCTCATCCGAAGCGATCGCATGACCAACCCCGCGCCAAGGTCCACGCCGAGCTATTTCCGCAAGAGCGGCATCGATCCGTTTTACGGCTTTCAACTGACGCCAACGCGTTTCGGTTTCGCGCGCTTCAGCCACGTTGCGACGTGGCGAGAGCGCGCGACTGGCGTGCAGGTGACGCTCACGACGCAACAACTCAGTTTCCCCATCTGGCTCCCGGCGATCCTCTTCGCGATCCTCCCGTTCCGCAGATTCGCCGCCGACCTGCAACATCGGAAGCGCCGAACGCGTGGCCTGTGCTCCGCTTGCTCCTACAACCTCACTGCCAACACCAGCGGCGTCTGCCCGGAATGCGGTACAACGATTCCTTCGGAATCGCGCGACATTCGCATCGCGTAACCCTAAAATCGCTTGATACAATTCTGCCGTGCGTGATCTATCGTACCTTGAGTTTCGGAGGCGAATTCGGTTTTTGATACCCACCCCGATTGCGCTGCTCATGATGCTCGGCGTGGCATTTATGGCGACGGACTTCTGGGCGATAAAAGCGTGGTCCGCTTGCGTTTGGATCGCTCTGTTTGAGGGGGGCCTCGCGTGGAACATCATTGCTCGGCGACGGCTTGAGATTCGATTGCGACGCAAGACGGCCGGGCGATGTTCCAATTGCGGGTACGATATTCGCGCCACGCCGGAACGCTGCCCGGAGTGCGGTATGCCGGTCTCGTGAATATCGGAAGCGATTCCATGATCCGTCGCCGGCTGTTCAACATCGCGTCCGCCGTGTCGCTCCTGCTCTGTATGGGGGTGGTGATGTTATGGATACATAGTTATTCAGACGGCTATATGGTCCTCTGGCGACAGCAAGATCGGGGGATTGAATTCGTCACTTGCACCGGTCGGATGCTTTTCACTTATGACCGGATCCTTCAGCACGACAAATACAGTTTCGTGGGATTTCATCACGGCCGGATGTTCCCCGACATTCGGTGGGAACGCGTGATCCCCAGCTCTCGGCTCTATCTCGGGTCCTTCGCCGCCGGATCAAATCATGTCGGAGGAAGCCTCTTGGCTTACTGCGTCATCCTTCCGTATTGGTTATTCGTCGTGCTGACTGCGGCTGCGCCGATTTGCTGGTTGATTGCACGCCGACGTCGGTTGCAGAGTAAACGCGGGTTTGATGTGCTATCTAAGGCCCATCCGGCAGACTGACGGACGATCAACTCACTCCGCCGTATCCCCCGGCGGCGGTCCCGCTTCTTCAACGTCGCCCACATCTTTAGCGCCTTCAAAATCCATCAGGAAATGAATTCGCTGCATCTGCTCGTCGCCGATGCGCTTTTGCAATGCTCGGCGCGCCCGGCGGATGCCGGTTCTTCGCGTGACGTGGATCACCACGATGTCCTTGTTCTTCAGCTTCGGCAGGATCTGAACGAACTGCTCCAGATGCATATGCCGGCCGAGCTTCGCCTTGTTGCGGTGCTCAGCTTCGAAGAACGTCAATTCTGTCAACAGAATCTCGGCGTTCTGCACGTCGGGGTCGTCGAAGACGGGGCCGGCGGTGGTGTCGCCGAGATAGGTCACCATCGGATGCTCGACGCGATACTGAATCTCGATCCCTTTCTTCTTCATGGCGACCAGATCGGGTCCTGCCATCCCCTGGTATTCGGGCTTGAGCTTCTCGCGGACGTTGATCAGCACATAACCCAGGCTTACCCCGCCGTGATGAGTGGCGACGGCGCGGATGGCAAAGTCTTTGCGCACCGCATGCAGCTCGCCGGCTTTCATCGGAATCAGCGTGAACGGCGTTACCTGCCGTTCGACATCGCGCCAGCAGCGCAGCAAATTGTCGATCGGGCGCTCGAGCTCCGCCGGCACGATGATCGTTCCCGGCTTCATATCCTGGAAGTAACGCTGCGACAGATAATAAGGAAGCCCGGCCAGGTGATCCATGTGCCCGTGCGTGATGCAGACGATGTCGCTGGTCAGGGCAAAATGCGGGCAGCGACCAATATCAAAGCAGACGTTCAGCTCCGGAATTTGAGCAACCGTCTCCTCGCCGGCCACGCTGTAGCCAATCACGTGATACGGGCCGAGCTGCAGCTTGGCGAACTTCTGAACCAGAAACGACTTTTCCACCATATCGTTAGCGGCGAGAGTGTAGGAAGCTGGCAACCGGCTTGCCAGCACCTCCATGAAGCATCTGAATTAACCGGCGAATGTAAACTTATTGCTTGCGGCGGGCGACCGACTCCTGCGTCGGACAGATGCGGGTTAAAACGATTCAGTTCGGTCGGGTTGTTGTTGTCGTAACGGCACTTGACCATTGAGCCAGCTTTTCTGGCTTGTTCCACGCGCGGTAGACGTCGACGAGCATCTGGATGACCTCCTGACTGAAGCGCGTTTCTGTTTGCCGCGTGCTCCACTGATAACGCGGCAGCAGCATGCTTTCGGCCTCGGCGAATTTGGCCTGGGCGACAAAGACCGGCACCAGATCGCGAATCACCCATCCGACTTCCGGGGCGTCCTCGCCTAGTGTTTCGCGCAATACGTCGAGAGACAGGCGGAGCGTCTGCTCGGCCTCAGGCCAGGCCTTTCGGCCGACGTAGAGTTCGCCGAGTCGCTGCAGGGTTCGGGCAACTTCGCCGTGTCTGTCGCCGAATGCCTTCCGCTTGATTCGCAGTGCGTCGCGGAGCAGCGATTCAGGTTCATCACCGAAATTGCCGCGCTCCTGCATCTTCAAAGCCAGATAGGTCAGGGTGATTGCCAGCCTCGGATGGTCGGGGCCGAGCAGTTGTTTCTGGATGGCCAATGCTTCCTGATACGCGTCGACCGACTGCGTTGTAGCGCCGGAGACTGAGCCGAGGACCACGAGCGTATCGGCCACGTGGAGGTCTTTGTCGCCGAGCAACTTGCGCTGGATGCGCAGCGCCTCTTGAACGAGGTCCAGAGCTTGTGGCTTCTTCCCATCGTCGCGGTAGAGCATCGCCAGGCCGACGAGGTTTTTGGCCGTCTCCAGATTCTCCTCTCCAAGCAATTTGCGGCGAATCGCCAGGGCCTGCTGGTAGGACGCGTACGCACCCTTGTAGTCTCCGTTGCCCTGAAGCATGTTGGCCACGCTTTGCATGCTGGCGGCGACCTCTGCATTCTCCTCGCCCAGCAGCGTGCGCCTTATTTGCAGAGATTCGCGATAAAACGGCTCGGCAGCCGCGTACTGAAGATCGTCCCAGAGTGAGTCGGCCAGCTCACCCATCGCGCGGGCGGCCTCCAGGCTTGACGGGCCATCCCGCTTGGTCCGCAATTCCAGAGATCGCCGAAGGTGTTCCGCCGCCAGCCCATAGAGGCCAAGCGCCTGGTAAGCATTGCCCAGCGCGTGCTCGATGGCTTCATGCGTTTCGACGTCGGTGGGTGGATTGGTTTTGACCTCCTGCGCGGCCTGGTCGAGAATATCCCGCACGAGCACATCTTTGCCCTTGGCAAGTTGTGGATCTGCCGAGCCGAGCATGTGAAGAAGGAAGTTGTTGAGGGCGGCTGACTTGGCGGCTTCCTGCGTGGCCTTGGTCTCGCTCCGAGCAGTCGTATCGCGCTCCCGAATGGCGCGGAGCAAGCCGATCGTCGTTCCGATTGTGCCAAGAATTGACGCAAGCAGCACGAGGCTCACCGCGGCGATCAGGGCCTTGTACCGCCGGACGAATTTGTGTACGCGGTAGGCGCGGCTCGGCGGGCCGGCCGATATGGGCTCGCCCTTGAGATAGTGCTCAACGTCGCGGGCCAGTCCGCTGGCAGTTTCATATCGACGAGTGCGCTCCTTCTCGAGGGCCCGCATGACGATCCAATCCAGTTCGCCCCGCATGAGCTGACTCAGGCGCCGCGTGTCGGTGCCGCGCTTGAGCGCAATCGCGGCATCGGCGGTTCCGCGCGGGCTGACGGTGACACTCGGCCGCCGCGGCTCAACATCACGAATAATCCGCTGCGCCTCCTCGGCCGGCACGCGGCGGAGATCGCGCGAATCAAAGGGCGTACTGCCGGTCAGAAGCTCGTAAAGGAGCACGCCCAGCGAGTAGACATCGGAGCGCGTGTCGATGTCGCCATCCCCACGGCCGGCCTGCTCGGGACTCATGTACTGCGGGGTTCCCATCCACTGCCGTGCCTCGGTGACCGCAATGCTGTCGCCCAGCGCCGGGCGTGTGGCCTTTGCGACGCCAAAGTCGATCACTTTGGGCACCGGCGCTCCATCCACGAGCGTGACCAGGACGTTACTGGGCTTGATGTCGCGATGGATGATCCCCTTTTGATGCGCGTGCTGAACCGCACCGCAGATCGTGACGAACAGATTCAGTCGCTCGCGCAATCCGAGATTGACGGCGTCGCAATACTCGGTCACCGGCATGCCGCGAACCAGTTCCATGACGAAATACGGCCGCCCTGCCTCGGTCGACCCCGCGTCCAGCACTGTTGCGATGTTGGGATGATCCATCATCGCCAGCGCCTGACGCTCGGCTTTGAATCGCTTGATGACCTGGCTGGTGTCCATCCCCGGCTTGATGACTTTTAGCGCCACCTGCCGTTTGAATGGGCGCATCTGCTCGGCGAGATAGACGCGCCCGAACCCACCCTCGCCGATCAACTGAATAATTCGATAGTGGTTAATCGTCGAGCCGGGGTCATGAGATTCGGCGACCGAGTCGGGGGCTGAATCGTCGGCGCCGCCGGCTCGACGCCCTCGCTCGGTGGGGGTAATGGCGGCAACGGCGGGTACGCTGGAAACGGGGGCGCGGGTGGCAAGGGTGGCGATGGCAATCCCGGTGCGCCCGGCGGCGCGGGCGGCGGCGCGATCGAAATCTACGCCTACGGAACGATCACCATTGGCGGCGTCGTAAGCGCCAATGGCGCGCCGGGCGGCGCCGGAAGTCTCGTCGACAACCATGGCGGCGGTGCTGGGCCCACGTCCGGCAGCACAGGCGCTCCGGGAACGCCCGGCGCTACAACTCCGGGTTTCAGTGCCGGCTCAGGCGGCATGGGCGGCGACGGTGGAACCGGTGGCAACGGCGCTGATGGAGGACAGAGCGGAAGCGGCGGCAACGGCGGCGGCGGCGCGGGCGGCACCGTTGAAATCATCGGATCGATTCTCGCAGGGGCCGGGGCCGTCGATGCGGCCGGTGGCGCCGGGGGCAACAATGGAAACTTTCCCTATCTCGGAACAAGCGGAGGCAACGGGCGCCTCATCGAAGCCGCGAATGACATGAGCGGATTCTCCGCTCAACAAATCGGCGCTGTCGTACCCGCTGGCGCCACCCCGATGTGTGCCAATCCGTATCTGAGCTCCAACGTGGCGACGCCCTTTATTCCCGAACTGCCGGGCGGCGCTGATGCCTTTGGCTTATCATCATTCAACGAATCGGCCTTTCCGAATCTCCTCGCCGGCGCACCCCAGTTCGGCGGTGTCGCGCTGATTCGCGAGCCTATCGGCGGACAGTTCGGACCGAACTTCGCCGGCTACGATGCTCTGTTCCTGGTCAATATATCGCAGTTCGGGCTGACCTCCGTGCAGCTCGGCGCCGGCGCGGCAAACTACCTTGCCCCACTGAAAGTAGAAGGATTCGCTAACGACCCACTCTTCGGCGGTGCGGGCGCGCAAGTCATTCAGCAACTGGCCTCCGGCGCGGTGTTCGAAACGCTCATCCCGAGTTTAACCGGCAACTTCAACGTATCATTTGCGCTCAACGGACAGCCCGCCACCGCATCCACAGCCGCGCTTACCTCGGGAACGCCCTTCTACGTTCAGTACGCGCCGGCGCCGACGCGATACTTTGTTGTCCAATCGCTGCTCGGCGTTGTTACTGGTGCTCCGCCATCGTCGTCCGTTTACGGCCTCTTCGATGCCTTGCAATCCGCAGACACGCCCTACACCGGTGATAGCGTTATAAGCTTTGCTCCCGGCTTGAGCGGTACGCTTACCAATATAGATGCTGGGGTTTGGCCGATCCGAGGTAACGTAGCAATCAAGGGACCTGGCGAGGGTGTGATTACGCTGGACGCATCCGACACGACCACGGACTTCGCTGTACAGCCAGGCGCATTCGCGTCCATCAGCGGCCTGACGCTCAGCAATGCAACTGGAAGCGCATTCACCGGCGGCGCAATCGCGGTCAGCGCAAATGCGACGCTGGCGCTTTCCAATGACCTATTCACCAACAACTCGGCCGGCTCTGCCGGATCCGGAGGCGCAATCGGCAACGCCGGAACCCTCCTCGTTGACCATTGCACATTTACCAACAACCAGGCCGGGCAATCCGGCGGAGCGATCCAGAACACCGGGACGCTGGTACTCACCGATAGCACACTTGTGAATAATTCCGCAGGCAGCACGACAACTCCGGGATCCGGCGGCGCGGTCTTCAACGCGACGGGCGCGACCGCTACGTTCATAAACGATACGATCAGCGGGAACGCGCTGGCTTCCGGGCAGAGCGGCGGCGGCTTGTATGACGGGGATGGGACGCTCACCGTCGGAAATTGCATCATCGCCGGGAACGGGAGCGACGTCTTCGGGCCGATCATCTCCGACGGACACAACCTGATAGGCAACGGCGGCGGCGCCATTGGCAATAACTGGCTGGCTTCGGATTCGGTCGGCACGAGCACCTCGCCGTTGAATCCTCTCCTCGCTCCGCTGGGTTTATATGGCAGTTCGCTGCCAACCCTTGCTCCGCTGGCAGGAAGCCCGGCACTGGACCGAGGGAACAATGTGCTGGCGGCCTCCTATGGACTGACTACCGATGAACGCGGCTTGGCCCGAGTGTTTAACACGACAGTCGACATCGGCGCGGATGAAGCCCAGACCCCGGTTCCGCCGACAAACCTCTCGGCCGCGGGTGATGTGGGCCGCATTGCCCTTACCTGGTCCGTTCCAGTCGGTGCTTACGCGCTCGCGCCGACAAGCTACGACGTATATCGTGGCATAACCCCCGGCGGCGAGGGGACTACACCCATTGCTACTGGAATTGCCAGCACAACCTACACCGACACGACAGTGGCCGCCGGAACGAGCTACTACTACCAGGTCACAGCAATCACCTCGGCCGGCCAGACCCTTCCCACCAATGAGGCCAGGACAGCAACCGCTTCGCCGGTCATCAATGTCAGTGGCGGCCAGACCGTCTATCTGACGCTCGACGCCAACAAGATTGACCTTGATTGGAGCAGCAATGGCGTTACGGGATACGTTCCCATATCCGCGGCAGCCGGCCTCACGATCAACGGTGACGACGGCAATGACCCGATTATTGTCGGCCCGGGCGGGTTCCCGCAGACGCTGCATCTCAATGGCATGTTTTCGATAGCTGGCTTCAACGCAACCAATCCCCTTGCCGGCACTACGCTGGACCTGGAGCGCAGCACTGTATTCATCAGCTATAACCCAGGATCGGACCCGTTAGCAATGATTCAGGGCTACTTGCGAAATGGCTATAACAACGGCCTCTGGACCGGTATCTCCGCGAACGGATCGATCCTGTCCTCGTCGGCGGCCGCGAATGTGAATCAGACCACCGCCATCGGTTATGTCGACTCTGCCGATGGGATTATCGCAGGTCAGCCTGCCAACACCATCGAGCTGAAGTACACGCTCTATGGCGACACCGGCCTCACCGGCTCCGTCGGCTTCACTGACTTCATGCGGATGACGCAACACTTTACCCATAACAGTGGCGCGACGTGGGATGAGGGTGATTTCAATTACGATGGCTCGGTGAACGCCGCCGATTTCGCGTTGTTGAAGCCGAACTACGGGCAGACACTCCCCGCCCAGAGTTTTGCGCCAACCATTTCAACGCCGGCTCCTCCCGCGCGCCCGCCACGCACAGTGAGCTTGCCACCCCCTGCCGGGGCGCTGGTAGGTTCGACAAATTCTTCCCCGCCAACCGGCGCGACATCGCTGACAATCAGCGTGAGCGGCGGAACTACGACGACCCCCACCGCGAGTGATAGCACTCACAAAAAGAAACCCACCAAAGGCAGCAAGCCGAAAACGATTTCCGTGGCGACCGTCGCGAAGAATAAGAGGAAGTCGTCCGCCCCCGTCCGCGGACGGTGAGCAGTAAACTTTGCGTTCTTCGCGAAAAATCGCTAACTTCTGATCAATGCGCTGCCCTTTCTGCGATGCCGAGAAAGAGAGCTTGAAGGTCATCGACTCCCGCGCTTGCGAGGGGGGCCGTGCCATTCGGCGGCGTCGCGCGTGTGAGCACTGCTCCAAACGATTCACCACCTACGAGCGCATCGAGCAGCACGCCAAATTGTTTGTCATCAAGAAAGACGGTCGCCGCGTGCCGTGGGATCGGGCGCGGATTCTCAGCGGGCTGGAGCGGGCGTGCTTCAAACGGCCGGTGCCGGAGGGCGAACTTATCCGAATCACCGACGAAGTAGAGGATGAGATCTTCGCGAATTTCGATCGCGAAGTCCCGACGGATGCCGTCGGCCAGTTGGTGATCGACCACCTGCGGCGGGTGGATCAGGTGGCATACGTGCGGTTTGCCAGCGTGTACCGCCAGTTTAAGACGCTGGAAGAGCTGGTGACCGAAGCCCGAGCCGTGCTCGATGCCCGGCGATATGAAGTTCCGGGTCAAGGCCGGCTATTCATTGATGAATCGGCCGGCCCTAATGGCCGCTCGCATGAAGGTGCTCAGCCACCGCCTGCGGAAAAGCCGGCGCGCAAGCGGATCAAGCGGGTCCCGACACGCTAAAGCTCTCGAAACGAAGCTCCGAAACCACGGTTTTCAAGCAGTCCTGCTTTCTCGTCCGATAAATCTCGGAGGCAATCGATGAACCAACCCCGCCGATGGACTCGTTTTGCGCTGGCCTGCGCCGCGGCCCTTGTGTTTGCCGGCTGCACCGTACCGCCGGATAAGCCGGCCGTCCCCAAGCACGTGTGGCTTCCTGATGCACCGGATCTGCCCGCATTCATGCATGGGTCGATCATGGAAGCCACCCGGCTGGAAAACGACAATGACTTTCCGGTCTCCGGCTGGGGCCTGGTCGTCAATCTCAATGGCACCGGCGGCAGCGACCAGATCTCCAACAACCTCAAGGCGTTCATGCGCAAGCAGTTGGCCGCCAAGGGGTTCGGCGGTGGAGACGACAAGCTGATGCGCGACATGACGCCCGAGCGCGTGCTGGCCGACAAGAACGTTGCTGTAGTTAGGGTTACCGGATTCCTCCCGCCTGGGGTGCGGAAGGGGCAGTGGTTCGATGTCAGCGTGGAAGCAGATCGCGACGAAGTTTCAAGCCTCGCTCGCGGGCAGCTTTACAACTTGCTTTTGACTATCAATGGAGCGGATCCGGTCTCGCCGGCTCCTCCTGTCAACGTGTGGGCCGTGGCTTCAGGCCCGGTGTTTGTGAACCCGGCGATCGCGCTGAGATACAACGAGGGTGCCGACAACGCCACCAAGCGAAGCCTGCGGGCGGGTCGCGTCATCGGCGGTGGTCAGGCCTCGACCGATCGCCCGCTGCTGCTTCATCTGCGTCGCCCCGAAAACCGCACCGCCCGCGCGATCGAATTCCGAATCAACGACTTTTTCCATCAGGACAAAGTCTGCGCGGCATACGATGACGCTTATTGCCAGCTTTGGGTGCCCAAGCAATACGGCGACGACTGGGAACACTTTGCCAAACTCGTGCAGCACCTTTATCTGCAAGGCGGCAGCGAAGCGTTCGTCCGCGCCAAGGCTCGTGAGCTGACCGCCGAAGCCGCCAGGCCCGATGCCCCACTGCAGGACATCAGTTACTGCTGGGAAGGGCTCGGCCAGTTTGCCTTGCCGGAGTTGGGGACAATTCTCGCCAGCCCGGCAACACGACCGGAGATTCGCTTCGCCGCCGCCCGCGCGGCGGCTTATATTGGCGATCCATCCGGCGCTGCCGAGCGAACGCTCTACGACTTCGCCAGCGCATCGGCGGGGAATTTCCAGCTTGCCGCCGTGCAGGTGCTGGGCAGGATCCCCAATAGCCGGCAGGTAAATTCGCTGCTTCGCCAACTGCTCGATTCGCCCCAGACGACGGTTCGTCTCGAAGCCTATTCGATCCTGGCCAGAAACCATGATCCATCGGTTGTGACGCGCGTGATCGGCTCGGCCCGCGATGCCAGCGACGAGAAGTTCGCTGTCGATCTGGTGAACAGCCGTGGCGCGCCGCTCATTTACGGCACCGCCACCGGCATCCCGCGCATCGCGATCTTCGGCCCGATTCCGCAGATCAAGCTGCCCCTGACGTTCGCGGCGATGGATAACCGGCTGATGATCGCATCGCAGCCGATCGGCAAGGAAGTGACGATCTTCTACCGCGACGGCCACTCTGCCGACGCGATCCAGCAATCCTCGGCGACGGATTTATATGAAGTGATCGCGAGACTGGCCGGCCAGATTGATGACGGCAGCCAGCCGCTGAGCTTCACCTACGCCGAGGTGCTGGCGATTCTGCAGGGCCTGAGCGATCAGCATCACCTGCGCGTCACCAGTCCGACCGGCGAGGAACTGGCCGCCGGTTTCATGCTGCAAGACATTGAGGCATCCATAGAAAATGTTCCAACACTGGACCGAACGCGACCGCAAGGCGACAATACCGCTCCGCCGCTGGATAAGCCGACGGATCGGCCGACCGGCCCCGTGGGAATGGTGCCAAACTAGATGGGATTCCGGAGATCAGATATCGAATTTCAGCTTGAACTGCGACCGCCTGGGTCCACAATCTGAAATCTGAGATTTGAAATCTGAAATCCCGGGCCTGATGCCCGGTCATGGAGGACCAAAGTCTCATGCGTTTGAAAAAGCTTATCGTTCACGGGTTTAAGAGCTTCGCCGATCGGACGGAGTTCGTCTTTGATTCCCCCATCACCGGCATCGTCGGTCCCAACGGATGCGGAAAGAGCAACGTCGTCGACGCCTTCAAGTGGGTGCTCGGCGAGCAATCCGCCAAGAGCCTGCGCGGCGACGCGATGATGGACGTCATCTTCAACGGTTCCGGCGGCCGCAAACCCTCCGGAATGGCTGAAGTCACCCTCGTCTTCGAAAATCCCCTGCGCGCCGACAACACCCGCCTGCTGAATCTCGATACCGATGAAGTGAGTGTCGGCCGTCGCCTGTTTCGCGACGGCGTCAGCGAATACCAGCTCAATACCCAGAATGGGCGCCTCAAAGACATTCGCGAACTCTTCCTCGACACCGGCGTCGGTGTTGATGCCTACAGCGTCATCGAGCAGGGCCGCGTCGCGGCTTTGCTCGAAGCCAATCCCGAAGAGCGCCGGCTGATTTTTGAAGAAGCCGCCGGCATCTCCAAGTTCAAGCAGCGCAAAAAAGAATCGCAGCGCAAACTCGAAAAAGTCGACCAGAACCTGCTTCGCGTGAACGACATCGTCGAGGAAGTCGACAAGCGTCTTCGCGGCGTGAAAATCCAGGCCGGCCGAGCCCGGACGTTCAAGGAATACTCTGATCGTCTGTCTGAGCTGCGTCTCACGTACGCTCTTCAGGAATATCACACCCATCGCGGGCAATTTGCCGAGTTGGAAGAGAAGGACCAGGACGCGCGCTTCCGATTGGATGATGCTGCCGGCAATCTCGCCCACAAGCAAAACGCGCTGGCGAGCCGTCGTGAGCAACTCGAAGGCGTCACGCAAAAACGCCAGCAGCTTGAATACGAACTCGTGCAAGCCAAAGCCGCGATCCAATCGGCGACGCAGAAGCAACAATACGCCCGCCAGCAGCTGGCGCAGATCGCCGAGCAGGTCGCGGGTTTCGAGCAGGATCGTGCGGCTGCCGAGGCCAAGCTTGCGGAACTTCAGACCGCTCTGGAGACGGAAACCGCAGTGCTGGCCGCGCTGACCGCCGAGCTTGAGCAGCATCGCGCCCAGATCGAATCGCGCCAGCAGGAACTCGCCGCCGGCCAGCTTCGACTTGCCTCCACCAACAAGGAAATCGAACAGAACAAGTCGGCGATTCTCGACCTCATGCGCCGGCTCGCGCAGATTAACAGCCGCCTCGGCCACATCGAAATCGAGCGCAAGAACATCGCATCGCAGCAAACCCGTTTGGCCGAGCGCCGACAGGTTGTCGTCGCGGAGCTCGAGGCGCTGCAGATAAGCCGTGCCGGCTTTCAGGTTGAACTCGACGCCGCGCTCGAACAGATCAACCAGCAGCAGCAATTCCTCGACGACAAGCGCGCCGAAGCCAGCCAGCTCAGCGAGCAGCTTCGTCAGCTCAGTGACCAGCTCGGCGCCGCCCGCGAGCATCGTTCCGGCATGCTCTCGCGGCAGAAAATGCTTCGCGACCTCGAAGCCAAGCGCGAAGGCGTCAGCGAGGGCGTCAAAAGTGTTCTCCGCCAGCGCGATTCCAAGTTTCCATTCGTTCGTGGCTTGGTCGCCGACGTCTTGCGCGTCGATGTCGAGCATGCTCACGTCATCGAAGCCGCTCTCGATGGCCGCGACCAATGGCTCGTGACCAACGAGCTATCCGCTGCCGTTGAAGCGAAAGCCGCGGTCGAAGAACTCGAGGGCCGCGTCAATATTCTCTCGATCGATCGGCTCCCGCTGGCATTCCCGGAAGACGTCGTCGATTGGAACACCCAGCCGCAGCGGATTCGCCTGGCCATCGACCTCGTTCGCTTCGAGCCGAGCGATCGCCCGCTGGCTCAACATCTGCTCGGCCGCACGGTGGTGGTCGACGATCTCGCGACCGCGCGCGATCTTCACCAGGCCGGCCCGCGGGGTTTTCGCTACGTTACCCACGACGGCGAAGTGCTCGAAGCTGACGGCACCCTCCGCGCCGGTCCGCTGACGGCGGCGATGGGATTGCTCTCGCGCCGATCCGAGCTGGAAGCAATTGACCAGCAGATCGCCGAAGTTGAAGCGCGCGTGGCGCAGTTATCGGCGCAGCTCACGGCCGGCAGCAGCGCCGCGAAGTCGCTGGAAGATCAGCAGAACCAGCTGCGCAACGAGATCTATCGCCAGAACACCATCAAGGTCGAGCTGACGAGCAAGATGGCTCGCAATAACGATCAACAGAATGCGCTGCGCCGCGAGCAGCCGGTGCTCGATCGCGAGCTGGAGCAGTTGCTTGGGCAAGTCGGCAAGTTGAAGACCGAAGAAACGCTGCTGAGCGATCAGCAGAAGGTTCACGAAGCCGATCAAGCGGCGCGGCAGGAAAAAGTCACCGCGCTCATCGCGGCTCACGAAGCCGACGTTGTCGAGAATCGCAAGCTCGGTGAAGAGCTCACTGCCGAGCGGGTGCAGCTTGGCCAAGTGCAGGAAAAGCAGCTTGCCGCCAAGCAGCAGGTGCAGCGCCAAACCGCCGCGAAGGAAGAGCTTCGCCAGCAGGTGCAACGCCTGATCAGCAGCGCGCAGAACATTTCGAGTCGTCGCGGCGCGGTGGAAGCCGAGCTGGCCGACGCCGCTCGCACCGAGGCCAATCTCGTCGAATCGCAAAGGTCGCTGGCGGCGCAGATTGAATCGCTCGCCGGGCAGATTCGCGAATCATCTGAAGCCGTGCGAACGCTCGCGGGCGAAGTCGACACCCTTCGCGGCGAGCACGCCGAGATCGAGCAGGAGTTGCACGCGATTCAGCTTCGCCTGAGCGAAGTGAAAGTGCGGCTGGAAACGCTCATCAGCCGAACGATGGAAGAGGCCCAGATCGACCTGCCGGCGAAGTACGACAGCTTCAGCGAGGGCGATGGCGAAGGATACACGCCCGCCGACATGGATTGGGACGCGGTCGCCCAGGAGATCAAGCAGCTTCGCGAGAAGATTCAACGCCTCGGCAACGTCAATCTCGACGCGATCGGCGAGCAGGAAGAACTCGAAAAACGCTCCGAATTCCTCACCGCGCAGGTCGGCGATCTGACCGGTTCCAAGAAGCAGCTCGAATCGCTGATCGACGAGATCAACCGCGAAAGCTCGATCCGGTTCGAGCAGACGTTCAACACCGTTCGCGATCACTTCCAGGGCATGTTCCGCAAGCTGTTCGGCGGCGGCAAAGCCGACATCTTCCTCGAAACCGAAATCGAAGATAAGCGCAAACCCGAGATCGGCCTCGACGGTCTGCCGATTCCCTTCGAGAAAAAGAAAGTCGATATCCTCGATGCCGGCATCGAAGTCATCGCACGTCCGCCCGGCAAGCAGCCGGTCTCGATCAGCCAGCTATCCGGCGGCGAAAAGACGATGACCTGCGTTGCGCTGCTGATGTCGATCTTCAAGAGCAAGCCCAGCCCGTTCTGCATCCTCGACGAAGTGGATGCGGCCCTCGACGAAGCCAACAACCAGCGTTTCAACCTGATCGTTCAGGAGTTCCTCGAGCAGAGCCAGTTCATCATCATCACCCACTCCAAGCGCACCATGCAGATCGCCGACGTGCTGTATGGAGTCACCATGCAGGAGCAAGGCGTCAGCAAACGCGTCGCCGTGAAGTTCGACCAGGTCGACAGCCAGGGCCGAATCACCGCCGAGCAGGCGGCGTAGGCAATCCGATCAGCAGCAAGTCTCAATCGCTCATCGAAAATTTCCTTTCACCGCTCAACTGTGCTTACGCTTGCTGACGCCCTCGCTATTCATTTTGAACTCAACCTTCGTTGGCGTTCCATACTGAACGATCGTGTTGCATCCGCGCGTCTCACATTTTTTGCGTCCCGGAGCATCTGCTTCAATCTCGTACGTCTTATTGCAGTTGCCGCATGTTCCTTTGAATTTCATGTGCTTGCTATCGACTTAGAACGCAAGCGTGCTTAATTACATTACGATCTGGTCGCAGCAGGCTCTGTGGCTAGGCCATGTTTATTGGTCGTGGCGCGGCACCGTTAATCCTGTTCCGCACGTTGTCGATAGAAGTTCAATGGGGAAGTGGAGAAACGCACTCTCTGCGGTCGCTCTGACGTTCTTTTTGTCCTCGGCACTGAACGCAGATCGAATCGTGCTTCAAAATGGCAAAACCTTCGATGGTGAAATTACCAGCGAAGATGATCAGTCAGTCACCATTGAAGTGTGGGGAGTCGAGTCATCGTTCACGCGACGCATTGGCAAGTCGCAAATCAAATCTTGGGATAAGCCGTCACACGATGGGCAACCCTATGTCGTCATTCCTGTATTCGGTGTCATCGGTGAAGATGTAACTGTCGACGCACTTCGGGCCGGGCTTGCCCAAGCTCGAGTAGCTCAACCGAAATACGTGATTCTGGCAATCGACAGCCCCGGCGGCGAAATCAGCCAGATGATCGGCATGATCGATCTTCTGAACGATGCGTCGAAAACCTTGAAGATCGTCGCATACGTCAAGAGCGCGTATTCCGCTGCTGCTGTCATCGCAATGTCATGTCCCGAAGTCTTCATGAAGCCCGATGCGACAATCGGCGCAACAGTTCCTTTTCGGATGACTGAGAATGGCCCCGCCGACGTTGACGCGAAGTTTCGGTCTGTCATTGAAGCTCGAATGCGTGCCGCGAATGAACATGGTGGTCATGCCGATTTGTTGATCCGCGGAATGAGTGAACTAGACCTTGAGATTTATCTCGGCGATGACAGTGGCAAGCCAATGCTTCGCACGTCGGGGCCGGGAAAGCTTATCAAGAGCAAGGGGCAGATCCTCGCACTCACGGCAGATGAAGCGGTTGAATACGGATTTGCCCGAATCGCGCCGACAATGACAGACCTCGGCACGCAGGTTTGTGGCGGCCCGTGGTATGAAGCGAACCGTCGAGCCTATAACGCGACCATCGGTACGGTCGCGATCGCAAGGCGACGCGAACAACAAGCCCTTAGGCAGAGACAACTGCAAATTGCAAAGCAAAATGCGATTGCACAAATCAAACCGCAATGGGACAGCATTGAGGGCCGCATAGCGGAGTTGGTGGCAAAAGCCGTGGCGGATGACAACGTAATCGCCGATCTGACCGCCAAGTGCAACCAAGAGATTCAACTAATCAACTTGGATTACCAACAGGCTGTCATTAATGCCAAGTATCAAACCGATCCGAATGCGGCCGTTGCTCACGCCCTTGAAGTTGCCAACGGAAGAGCATCCGCAGCGCGTCAATACCTGCAGGCGAATGTCGCGCAACTGCAAGCTGACGGTCAAGCAGCACAAGTTGAAATTCACCTTTTGCGAGACAAACAGAAGCAACTGTTTGCATCCATCCCAAGCGAATGAGTGTGTACAGGACGGCAAACTGCACTTAACACATCGAGCATATTTGCGCAAGCGGTATCTAACGAGTCGATGGCTACATTGAGGGGATGAAAATGACTGAGTTGATGCCAGATGAAATGGAAAAATTGGGCTTCACACTCTTCAAAGAGTTCGCCAGACTCGAATACTCGTTGAAGCGTGCTGGCTTTCATGGTGGGAATGGCGAGAAGGCCACCGCCAATTGGGACACCTTTGCTGTTGCTATTCGCGACAAGCTCGCCGCCGACTCAGAAATTGAAGAGTCGCGGAAATACATGGAGGCAAACCCGCCCAAGCAGCAGATGGTCAGGAAAGGCAGGTTGGTATGGGAGCCGTCGGTGGCGGATGCCCATCCTATTCACAATCTACTGCTATGTGTCCGTCGCGTGCGGAATAACCTGTTCCACGGCGGCAAGTTCAACGACGGTTATTTTGAACCTGAGCGGAGCGCAGAACTGCTGACCCACAGCTTAAGAATCCTCGAAGCCTGTCTGCGGGCATCCTCTGATGTTCGATCGGCATATGATGGTTAGTCGCGTCCGGCGTCCAATGCAATGACCAAGCTCACGGATAGAGCTTTCTAGAGCTTGGCCCTTCGGCCTGGAGACGGTCCTCGTTCATCGCTCTCTTGAAGGCCTCGAACTCCTCATGCTGCGCCGCAATTTCTTCGGGGTCCGTCGTTGCGTCTTCGGCGTCCCATCGGGCCAGCAAATCCAGAGTGGCTTGGTCGATTGGAGCTTCGTCAGTCGTGGGAAGGTTTCGCTCGATAAGTTGTTTGGCGTAAGCCTCCGGCTCAAGACCTTGGCGGGAAGCTGCGGTCTTAAGCCGCGATTCTGCTTCGGCATTCAGGTCAATCGTCAGAGTCATTACGGAATACCTCGCGCAGTCAATTTTAGCACATAACAGGCCGAAATGTATCGGAGGAGGGCGTAAAAGGTCACAAAGACGATGCAGTCTGAGGGTGCTTTTTGAGTTGTCCTTCGGTCTCCCGTAAGCTTACCATGTGGGCACGGGAGTAGGGGATAGATTCCAATTCAGGGAGACAACCACATGCGACTTTCATTGGCAATCGCGGCGACGCTGCTGGCCTGCGGGCTCGGATGCGCGAACAACAAAGACACTTCGCCGGCTCAAACCTCGGCGGTGAATACCGTGACGACTGATACGGCGGTCGTCGCCGCCGACAGCGCCAAGGGCGCTATGGCCGATATTCACGGCGCGGGAGATACGCACGACGCCATCAAGGGGATGGCGATGTTCACCGCCGTGAACGGCGGCGTGAAGATCGTCGTCGATGTCACCGGCCTCAAGCCGGGCAAGCACGGGATTCACATTCACGAAAAGCCGGACCTGAGCGATCCGAAGCTGCTCAGCGCCGGCGGGCATTTCAACCCCGGCGGGGCAGAACATAAGCATGCCGGCCCGACTGATCCGAAGCGTCACGCCGGCGATCTTGGCAATATCGAAGTGGACGCCGACGGCAAAGGCCATTTGGAAATCACCGATGACGCCCTGACCATCGAAGGCCCCACCGGCGTCGTCGGCCATTCGATCATCATTCACGAAAAAGAAGACGACCTGCAAACTCAAACGCCCCCCGGCAACGCCGGGGGACGCGTCGCGGGCGGGGCGATCGTCATCAGCCCTGATTCGCATTAGAGGCAATGCGGTTTCGTGTAGCCAGCGAGCTTGCTCGCTGCTCCGAGCGGTGAGCAATCTCACCGCTACACGAAGGAATGACCTTAAGTTGACAGCGATTCAATCGCGGGCGGCTCGACAGGGCCGCCCGTCTTCTTGCGCAATTGTGGAAGCAGCAGTGGAACGCCGAGCATCAGATGGACGGTCGTCGCGGGCAGAATGCTTTTCGGCAGCTCGAACGGGATATCCTGATTCAGAATCGTGAGGTATCGATACGCGATCGGCGAATGATCCCACGCGCCCAGATGTTCGAGCACGCCGTTGATTGCAAAAAGCGGATGCGCCGGCACGAGCCAGTTAACCAGCGTTTGCGTCATCGCGTGGCTTAGCCAGACGGGCCAGGTCATCCACGCGAGAGCGATGATGCTGGTGAACGTCGCGGCGATCGTGGGAGTGATGCGAAGCGATGCGAGGAGATTTGCGACGCCGGCCAGGGCGATCACCCATGAGGCGATCACGACGACGGACCGGAACCATTCGCCGATCGTGATGTCGGCGCGAAGATCGAACGCGAGTAGCACCGTCGCGATCCCGATTGCGCAAGCGATCGCTCGTCGAATCGGGAGAGGTCCGAGCGTGACAAACGGAACGTAGAAACATGCCAGCAGCGGGGCGGCCAGATAAATCGCCAATTCCGGGCCGGCGACGATGCCAGCCCAGATCGTCGCGCCGGCAGCGAGCGCGAGCGGCACGATGACGGCTCGCCGGGCGCCGCTCACTTGGATTCCGGCCGCGGCGTGGTCAGGTCCTGGTAATCCTTCTCCAGCTCATCGATCGTTCGCTGCACTTTGTCGGCGGCGTCAATCAGCTTTTGCTGCTGCGCCCGCAGATCGGCGATGACCTTATAGTGCGTCTCGGCGGCTTGGCGCAGCTCGCCGCGATGCGGGCCAAGCTGCTGTTCCCATTGCTGCTTGAGCTTATCGATGTTCGCCTGAGCGGCGGCAACTTGCGCATCTGCGTCAGTCGGGGTGTTGGATTTAATTTGCGGGGCCGGCGGCGGGTTTGTTGGAACCGGCTGCCCATCGGCCAAGGCCGGCGTATTCGCTGCGGCCGGCATTGGCGCGTTGTTCCCAACGGGCTCCAGGATCATCATCACTTTCGTCCCCGCCTTGGGGGTGACGTCCGGATTTCGCTCCCATTCCAGCGTCTCGTTCGAACTGCTCGCCAGTTGCGGCACATCGAGAACCGTCAGATCAAAGTTGACGATGCTCACCAGATATCCAGTGATGTCAGCCGCGTACTTGCCGTCGGGCAGCACGCGCGACCCCGCGAACACCCACGTGAACGGCGGAGCTGGCTTCTTGGTATGGACGTCGCGCATCCAGCGCCAGCCGGGGTCGTCGACGGTCTTACCATCCTTCTGATATTCCATCGTGATCTGCACCGGCGGGCCCTGCGGCGGAAGCCATTTCTGCGCGGCCTCCGAATACTTCAGCGGCTGCCCGGGCTTCAGCCCGACCGCCAGCAACGCCAGGTGCAGATTCGACGGCTTCACTTCCGAGCGAATCATCGCTTCGTAATCATTGCTCCCTTTGACGCAACAGAAGAACTCCAGCGGCGCGCTGCAGTCGAGCATCTCGCACTCAACGCGAACCTGATGCGTTCTCGCATCAAACTCGACGTGCGGTAGCTTGCCGACTTTCGCTGCATCTTCTGCTCTTGCCGTCGTTGCAACGGCAAGCAGCAGCATCGCGATGAAGATCGGGAAACGGCGCGTCATCAGAACCTCCGGCTCGACAGCAGCCAACGAGTCTAACCCAGATCACAGCGCCTGGGAGAAAATTGCATGGAACTCATCCTTGCCCACCGGTCGCGGGTTGAACTTGGCGGTCCACTGCTCCGCGGCGATGGCGGCAAGCTGATCGACGTCATCCCGCGATGCGCCCACTTCGCTGATCGTCCGCGGAATCTGAGCTGACTTGAGCATGCGATCGATCCGCGCTGCCAGCGCCGATGCATCGGGGTTGATGTCCGAATAGGGGTTCTCGCCGGCGCTGGCATTGAACCGAATCACATGCGGCAGCATGAGCCCGACGGCAACGCCGTGCACAGCGTCAAACTTCGCCGTCAGCGCGTTGGCACACGAGTGCGCCGCTCCGAGCATCGAATTCTCAATGGCCGCTCCGGCGATGTGGGCGCCCAGCAACATTGCCTTGCGCGACTCGCTGTGCGTTGGGTCAAACACAACGCGTTCATAGGCCGGCTCAAGCATCTCCCACGCCATCCGAGATAACTTTCGCGACGTATCGTTGCGCTTGTTCGTTCCGGCCGTCTCGATCGCATGTGCGATCGCGTCAATTCCCGTTGCAGCGCTCACTTTTGGCGGGGCCGTCGCGGTGAGATCGGGATCAAGAACCGCGAGTTTTGGCAGAGCGCGCGTGTCGCCGCAGGCCATCTTCTGATGGGTATCGGGGTCGGTGATGAGCGCGAACGATTGGGCGTCGCTGCCGGTGCCGGCGGTCGTCGGAATCGCGATGAACGGGAGCATGTCGGCCAAGGCTTTGTTCACGCCCCAGTAATCCTGCATCCGGCCGCCGCTGGTGAGCAGAAAGTTGATTCCCTTGGCGCAGTCCATCGCGCTACCGCCGCCGAGGCCGACGATGATGTCCGGCTTGAACGGGCGCGCCAAAATCACACCCTTGCCGACATGAATCGTCGTCGGATTCTGCTCGGCTTCATCGAACACGCGAACGGCGATGCCCGCGTAATAAAGCGCCCGCACCGCCCGCTCAACGTGGCCGGCTTCAGTGATCCCCGGGTCGCTCACCAGCAGCACGCGGGAGCCGCCTTCCTGCTTCACGAAATCGCCGATGCGATCGAGCGCGCCGGCCCCGAACGCGATCCGCACTTTTGAGCCGGGCAGGGTGGTTGGGTCGGAGGTTTCAGGAAACGTCATGAGCGGCTGTTGGGGTTGAGTCAAATTGAATGGCCAGCCGCACTATTGCGGAGTATCGATGAAGAGAGACGCGACAGGTATGGCGAATCCGGGGATCAAGTCTTCGCCGGAAAGAATGTCGCCTGCCGAAAGCGTGTGGGCAGACTTCGGGCCACGATAAACAGTGACGGTCCTTTTCCGCATATCGATCACCCAAGCGAGTTGAGCTTGGTTTGCGAAGCAGAGATTCACCTTCTTATCAACATGCTTCTTCGATTCACTCGGCGAAAGAAACTCTATCGCCAGATCGGGCGCGCCCTCGAAGAATCCCTCAAGTGAGCGTTGTTGCAGTCGAAGGGTTGACACGAACGAAACATCCGGGCAAAGCAAATCGCCGGTCGCCATGCGGAATCCGGTTTGGCCGTCAAAGAGTTCGCCAAGGTTGTTCCCATAGACGTGGTTGCCGAGGGCGAATGAGAACCGCATGATCTGACGGCCGTGCTCGGAACCCGCGGGACTCATCACGATCTCTCCGTCCAACAATTCGCGTTTGTAACCGTCCTTCGGAAGCGCCATCAGCTCTTCGTCGGTCGGTATCGATTTGGTTACCGGATTCGCTGCCATCGCGATCACCTTACAACAGCGCGCCTTCCGTCTGAAACGCCCGCTGGCGATACAAGTGCTCGAACAAGTTTCCCTCGTGCGGCTGATCCCAGCTCAGTGACCATGTGGGAATTGCGCCGACATTCAAGCGATCCACATCCGGGCTGTTCATCAGCGCCCGGGCGAACTTCTTATCTTTTGTGATGACGGTGCACACGAGCGTCGAGCCGATGGCTTCGGGGATTTCGTCCTGCGGGCACTCGATGACCGACGCGTACGGGAAGAGAAACTCCTTGTTAGCCAGCGGATGCTCGCGATCGCAACGAATGATCGTCGGCAGCAGATACGCGATGCGGCCCTGCTGCACGAGTCGGTGCGTGCCGCGAATTTCGGCCGTAAGTTCGCGAGCACCGGGCAACGCCGCGTCGATCATCGACGACATGCGAACGGCCATCGCCGGATTCGCAAACGCCGCGATTTGAGCGTCGGGATTGTCGGCCGGCAGCGCTTTCACCTGGGCGAGTTTCTTCGCGACGGCTTCAGCAATTTTGTCGGCGTTCTTTGGTGTCCAGACGGCCGATGCATTGATGCAGGAGCGACCGCCATTTGCGGAAATCGACGTCGCGATCAGGTCGACATATTTTTCCCATTCATCAGCGGCATCTTCGCCGAGGATCACCTTGCTGTAACCCGGGCCGTGCAATTCAACGCGGGAATCATGCGCCCAAACTTTGGTGGTTGAAGCGTCTCCAAAGAGCATCGCGCGATCGACGACCTGCAGCAGCGTCGAAGCGCCGCCGTGATCGGTGGGATAGAACCCGAACGCTTCTCGCGGCACGCCCGCGGCGGCGAGGGCTTCGATAATTCGCAACGGCGTCCACGGTTCTTCACGCCCCGGCTTGAGCACGATCGGCGTTTTCAGCGCGATCGCGGGAATCCAAAGCGAGTGCACGCCGGGCGAGTTGCTCGGCAGCACCGCGCCAAAGATTCGCGCCTCGCGTTGCCAGCTCAGCGTGCGGCCATCGTCGTTCCCATAACCCCTGTCGAGGATCGACAGATCAAACCCGCGTGTCAGGCCCGCGAGGATGACATCCATCTCATCGAGGATGCGGAAGATCTTCTTCGCGTTCAGCCGGCAGTAGCTGTGCGGCATGCCGGTGGTGGCCGAGAGCTGCTTCACGTAATCGTCGAATGTCTGCTTGCTGTCGCCGAGCGGAAGCGTGCCGTTCATGAGCAGATCGCCAGCTTTCTTGCACATCGCGACAAGCTGCTTCACGGTGAATTGCTCAAGCACGTCGGTATCCCACCGATGCACGTCGCGGCTGATCAGCCCGGCATTCGCCTGGCTCACCTCCGCGACGGGTTCACCCGTTGCGTGGTGAACGATCTGAATCTTATCGATCGAGGTGTACGGCTTGCCTTGACGAAGGATGGGAATGTGAAGCATGATTGAATTCTCAGTCTCAGTGATGCGACAGCTAGTTCGAACCTTCTGGAACCCAGAGCTCCCCCAACGGGATTTTCAGGTCGTCAAAAGGCGGCAGGCTCACGACTTCCGCTCCACGCCCTGATTTGGTCGAATCGTACCGCCCGTTTGTCAGCCGGTAACTTTCGATCGTTTTCTTCGCCGGATCCAGAATCCAGTAATACGCGATGCCGGCCGCGGCATATTGTTGGAATTTGTCCACACGATCGATCGTGCCGCTGCTTGGGCTCACAATTTCTACGCAGAGATCAGGGGCAGCGTTGAGTGCGCCATGCGAAGGGATCAGTAGGACGCGATTCTTTTGATAATAAATGATATCGGGGCGCCGAACATCGTAGGAACTCATGATGGTGTCGATGTCGCCGGCCAGTTCGCCAAGGTCGTGCTCAACGATGTGATTGAGCAAAAGCCGCGAAAGTCTTTTCTCCGCCCGCGAGTGAGAAAAATCTGGACTCGGACTCACGGCGATTTTTCCCCCAACAAGTTCCAGACGCGCGCCGGGGGAATCTTCCATCGCTAAGAACTGCTGCGCCGTTAACTTGATAGTGCTAACCACCGGCATAGAACACCTTCAGCCGATTATAGCTGGGTTCCAGGACGGCCAGCAGAATATTCGCGTGCCGAATCGTCAATGCCCCGCCCTTGCCGACGCGTACGATCCGCTCCAGACCCGACCGCTCCTCGGACTCCAGCCGAACGATATACTTCTTCATGCCGATCCTCCTTGATCGCGGGCGACATGCCCGAAACAAGGATCGATTCGACGGCTCCCATTTTCAAGGGGAATGGAGCACTAGCCCATGCAAGCAGCTTACATTTTCGAAAAGAGGTACCAGATCACGAATTTAAGCCCGCCGCTGGCGGTTTCCGTAAACTCACGATTTTGCCCCGCGGCAGAAGAAAGGGAGATCGCTCCGCTTCGAGCTTGGTCGTTTGAGGTGGTACACGAGCCGAGGCTGAGCATCGCTCTGCATGGCCTGTCTTCGACCCTGAACTCAGACCGAAGGGAAAGGCCGTGTCGCGTTGGGCGCGCTCGAAGACGCCGCACCATCTTCCCGCGCTTTGAATGCCCACGACTCAGTCGGCGGCCGCGAACGGCTACTGCGCGCCTTTTTCTTCCAGGAACTTGATCACGTCCGCGCGCGATTGCTCGCGGGCCAGCGACATGGCGGATTTTCCGTCCTTCGGATCGCGGTAGTTGATGGCCGCCCCCTTGGCGACGAGCGCTTTGACGATCTCCAGCGTCCCATTGCGGGCCGCGTATTGCAGCGGCGTCCAGCCGTATTCATCCTTCGGGTCGACGTCCGCGCCTTTGGTCAGCAGAACGTTGACGACCTCGATGTACCCCTCATTGGCCGCCAGATGCAGCGGCGTCGAATGCGTGTACTCCAGTGCGCTCACATTGGCCCCGTGATCCAGCAGCAGCCGGGCGATCGCTCCCTGGCCTTTGTATGCGGCCCAATGCAATGCCGTGTAATCGTACTTATCCTTGGCCTCGATATTCGCTCCCGCGTCGATCAGCGATTTAGCCGAGTCCAGCGCGCCGGTCTTTGCCGCCTCGATCAGTGGCGTCCCATTGTCGCTGTCGCGGACATCAACGGCGCTCCCGCCGGCCAGCGCCGATTTCACCCCCTGCGGATCGTTCATCCGCGCCGCATCATGCAACGGCGTCGTCGTCGGCCCCGAGCTGTGATGGCACCCGCCGGCGATCGCCAGCGAAAGCAAAAAGAACCCGATCGTCCGAAGCCCTGATGTCCGCAGTTGATCTGATTCCCATTTCATGATCTGTCTCCTTTCCCGTGTCGCGGAAATGCCGTATGAGCGACATCAAATCTTCGAATTGGCAAATCGTCAACGGGGGAAATGGAAATCTGCCGGTTCAAATCCTGTGACCTTTCATTCGCCCCTGATAGAATGTCGGGCTGCAGTGAGTGCAGCGTCATCATTGACATGAAGCCACTTCGGCCCATCTCCTTGCTAGCACTCGCAGCGGTTCTGACCGGCATCGTTTGCGTATTGATTGACTTGATCGCCGGGCCCGGCCCGCGCACGGCGCGCGGAATTTTCATTGTCTTCACTGCCGGAGCGATTGTCGGTCTGATCATGATCGCTCCCATCGCGGCAGCGGAAGCTTTCCAGCGACAATCGAGAAAGCTTCTTGGTGACCATGCTTTCCGCGTGAATTGGTACGTATCGATGCTGATGGGTCTCGCGATGGGGTATGTATTCGCAATGAGCCGCCACCACGAATTCGACCGTCTGACCGGCGTTGCGTGGGCCGTGGTCTCTGTTGGTGCGCTCGTTAAGACTTTCATTTCTATTGTGTGTCGGGCTGACTCATGAATTCTCAGGGGCAGATTTTGGTCGGGACTCCCAACCCCCTTTTAGGTTCGCTGCTCACCCGGACATTTCGCCTGCCCGCACTGTCCGAACTGTCGAGCGCTTCAACGGGCTAAGGTAATGCAGGCCCGTCCAGCCCTCGCGTCCCATGAAAACTCATATCGCTCGACGCTTCCTCCGAACCTCACAGCCATGACTCGTTGTTCCTCATAACTATTGATGACAGTTCCACCCCGCCCGTCTTCGTACCAATACGCTCCCTGCTGACGAAAATGATGCCGTCCGTCCCGCGAGCGAACGTCGGCGTCGATTATTCCGTCGCCGAAAGTCGCATAAGTGACGTCCACGCCGTCCCATCCAGCGGTGCGGGGATCACTTGCCCACATCTTTGAGTCCGGCTGGCCTTGGGCGCACGGGATAGGAAAATAAGCTTCGGCACAACCTTGGCCGATCAAGGTGGAAAGAATCAGGATCGTGATATTACGGATCATGATTCTACTGGTCTTACGGATTCATTCCGGAGGGGGCTTCGCCACTGAATGCCCGCGCGAGGGAGATATTGCCGGCTTAGTTGGCCGGCCTTGTCGTGCTGCTCCGCAGAAACAAGTCCGCAGGCGGTCCAACCTTCTTCAAAAGATCTTGAGAGGGCCCGTTGTTGGTGGGCGGCTTCGCAGGCAGTCCGTTGGACATTACCTTTTGGATATCGTTCGCTTCCATCGCCGGTGGCTCGTCAATCGCGGCCTTTGTAGTGGTGGTAACCTGATTGGCACGGCCGCTTAATTGCAGGGGCTGCCATTCTCCGTTCACCAGTTTCGTCGCGTAAAACACATGCCACTCGCCCGTCGAGATATCCTTTCCTTCCACGACGTAGATCTTCGTCCGCTCGACTAATTTTCCCTCAGCGTCACGCAAAACGACGTCGAACGGGACGTCGCGAACATCAGAGAACTGACGCGAGGATTGATTTTCTGGCCAAGTCCAGATTATGGAGTGCGCCTCCTTGATTCCTGGTACTTGCTCCGCGGAAATTGCAGTTCGAGCAGCGCCCGCTTGTTCCGAGGGAATGCCGCAGCCCGCCGCCGCAATAAGCAGCAGACCTACGAGCAGCATCTTTGAAATCGGCATAAGTTGATGTCCGGGAGCCGATGAACGTGCTCCGTCTCGACTCATTTCTGCATGTCATAGACCTCTGAAAAATCCTTCTGAGAAGGACTCTCTTCATCCAGCCCTTTTGACAGCAGCCCCGAGCCGGCGCTCGGGAGGGGGTGCGCGTACCACTTGCCGTCTCGATCCTTAATGACGAGCGTGCGATTCAGGTAATGACCGCCGCCGTGGAGGAAGACTCCGACATCGACGAACATGATGTCCTGGAAGCCGAATGAGGCGTAGCCATAGGATGCGGGGCCGTCGCTACTCAGATGCCGTGCGGCGAAGGTCTTGCCGATGGATTTCGGGGCGGAGGGGGACGGCTCTTTTCTTGCCGCCTCGGCTTTCATGCTCTCAGCCGTGCTCCTGAGAAATGCCGCGTAATCTTTTGGCCCCGTGCCGGCGTACAGCCTCACGCAGGTCCGGTTGAACGCGGAGACGTCATGCGTGATGAACGCACGAGCCAGATCACAGGCCGCGCCCTCGGGCGTCTCGTGGCCGGTCGGAAAGCCATCCTCGGCGACTTTGATCTTGGATTTTTCCGCTGCGGCAGCCGTGAAGCTGAAGGAAATGACGGCGAGCAGACAAATGAGGGTCGGGCGGATGTTCATAGGTTTTTATCACTTCAATTGGCGATGAAGATGAATTCGATCTCCACCGCCGCATCGAGCGGCAGCGTGTTGACACCGACCGCGGCTCTGACGTGCTTTCCGCTTTCGCCGAACAATTCCTGCAACAACTCGCTGGCGGCGTTGGCTACTTTGGGTTGCTCGGTGAAGCTGACATCGGAACTGATGAACGCACCGACTCGGGCGACGCCGGTGATGACGTCGATCGATCCTTCGACGGCGTTCACCGCCGCAAGGGCGTTGATGACGCATTGCCTGGCGGCCTGGCGGGCTTGTTCGAGCGATGTGCGCGACGGGACCTGGCCCGTCGCCAGCAGCTTTCCATCTTTCATCGGAAGCTGGCCGGCGACGTAGATCAGGTTTCCGACGCGCTTAGCCGGCACGTATGCGCCGAATGGCCCGGCCATTGGCGGGAGGGTGATGTTCAGCTTCTTCAGCGTGTCCGTCAGGCTCATTCTTCCTCCGCCTTGGGCTTGTATTGGGCCGCGATCTGCTGCTGCACGTGCGGGGGCACCGGTTCGTAATGGCTTAGCTCCATCACGAACGACCCTTGCCCGCCGGTCACGCTTTTGAGTTGCGATTGATACTGCATGACTTCCGATAGCGGCGCGAGGGCCGTCACTTGCGCGATACCGCCGGGCATGACGTCGGTCGCCTGGATGCGGCCGCGCTTGCCGGCGAGATCTCCCGTGATCGCGCCGACGCTCGTCTGCGGCACGGTCACCTGCATATGCACGATCGGCTCCAGCAGCGACGGCTTGGCTTTCAAAAATGCCTCGCGAAACGCGAACTTGCCGGCGGCTTTGAACGCCACCTCTTTGCTGTCGACCGGGTGATGCTTGCCGTCGTAAACGATTACGCGCACGTCTTGCACCGGATATCCGGCGACCACGCCCTGATCGAGCATTTCGCGGACGCCTTTCTCGATGGCGGGGATGAACTGCCCGGGGATGGAGCCGCCGAACACTTCATCGACGAATTCAAAACCTTTGCCGCGATCGAGCGGCTCGATGCGCAGAAACACTTCGCCGAACTGGCCGGCGCCGCCGGTCTGCTTCTTATGCCGATGATGCCCCTCGGCCTTGGTCAGAATCGTTTCGCGATACGCGATCTTCGGCGGCTTAGTATCCACATGAATGCCGCGGTTTTTCAAGCGTTCCAGCACCAATCGCAAGTGCAGCTCGCCGATGCCGTTGATCACGATCTCGTGCGTCTGGCGATCCTGATGCCATTTGAATGTCGGGTCTTCTTCCTGCAGCTTTGACAGCGCGCCGGAAATCTTCTGTTCATCCCCGCGCGCCTGCGGCGTGACCGCCAAGCCGTACATCGGGGTCGGGAATGTCAGCGGCTTCAGATGCACGCTGTCGAGCGAGTGATCATCGTGCAGCACATCGTTCACGTGAATCTCGTCGATCTTCGCGACGGCTCCGATGTCTCCGGCGATGATCGCGTTCACTTCGCGATGCTCCTTGCCCTGCAAATGAAACACATGCGCGAGCTTCACCGGCTTTTTGTTATGCCCGATGAAAATCATCGCGTGCGACGCGGCTTTTCCCTGGTGCACGCGGAAGACCGCGAGTTTGCCGACGAATGGATCGGTCGTGACCTTGAACACGTGCGCCAGCAGCGGGAGGGCGGGGTCGTTGTGATACGTGAATGCCTGCTCGGCTTCACCCTCGCCGGACAGGAACGGCCGTGGGTTGCCTTCTTCGGGGCTGGGGAAGTGGCGAGCGATGGAATCGAGTAATTCGGTCACGCCAACCCCCGCGCGGGCATCGGTAAACAGAATCGGCACGACATGCCCCTCATCCATCGCCTGCTCGAAGGGCGCGTGCAGCGCTTCGTAGTTCGGCTCTTCGCCGCCCAGGTATTTTTCCATCAGATTTTCGTCGAGCTCGACGATCTGATCGAGAATCGCGGTGTGGGCCGACGCGACGGATGAAACATCGCTCGGTCCCTCCTTGCTGAGCAAGCATTCGGCGATGGCTTTGCCCCCTTTGGCCGGCAGATTGATGGGCAGGCATTCGGCGCCGAAGTTCTCCTGAATCTGCTTCAGCAGCGCTTCCAGATCCACATCGGCCGCGTCGATCTTGTTGACGATGATCGCCCGGCAAAGATTGCGTTCGCGAGCGGCTTCCATGATGCGGCGGGTGACGACTTCGACGCCGTTCTGGGCGTTAATGACCACCGCCACGGTTTCCACCGCCGGCAGGCAGGCGATCGCCGTTCCAATCAAATCGGGCGAGCCCGGCGTGTCGATCAGGTTGATCCGCTTGCCGTTGTAATCCGCGTGCAAAATCGTCGAGTAAATTGAGTGCTTGTGCTCTTTTTCTTCCTTCTCAAAGTCGCTGAAGCTGGAGCCGTCGGCGCTGGAACCCTGCCGGTTCACCGTCTTGCTGGCCAGCAGCATCGCATCGATCAGCGTGGTTTTCCCCGACGCCCCATGGCCGGCGATTAAGATATTGCGAATGTCCGCAGTGGTGTAATCAGGCATGGGGCGAGTCCTTGTTTCCGCCAGCAGGCGTAGCGCAATTCCGGAGGGTTACGAGCCATCCGTCCTCGCGAACTCGGCCGCCCGTAGGTCATTGGGCAGTATAAGCTTTTGATCAAAGCCGGCCAAAGAATTCGTTAGGGCTACTTTGCGTCTTTGCGTCTTTGCGTCTTTGCGTGAGATTTGAATTCGAGAAGCCGAAGAAGACCTCACGCAAAGGCGCAAAGACGCAAAGAGGAGAGTGGAAAAAACAACTACGCCGCGGCGGTCGCGCCCGCGACCGTTTCGACACTGGCAATATGCAGATAGGATACGAACTCCACCTTATCTGACGGAGTTCCATCGGCGTCAGCGTGAACGATCACCACGGCGTTTTTCGTGAGCACCGCCATCTCGGGATGACGGATTTCAAAAGCCTCGCCATTGCTGGTCTTGACGCGCAACGGTTCGAAAGGCTTGCGGTGCAGGAGTGCCTTGAGTGCTTCCATAGATCAAGACCTCAGGCGACAGGTCGATTCTCCTGAAGACTCCGAATATGTGCTATATGCAAATAAGACAGGAACTCGACCCTGTCCGACGGCTCTCCATTTTCATCAGGCAGGGTCACCGTCATGCGGCTTCTGGCAAGCGCGGCCATTTCCGGGTGAGGCACGTCGAACACCTGGCCGCTACTCATGGTGATCCGCAATGGCTCAAAAGGACGACGGGTCAACATCTCTCGGATAGCGTCCAGCGTCATGACATTGATTTTATCGCGGATGATCACTCGTGACCAGCGCGAACTGCCGCTCGGCGACGTTCCGCCGAGCGAAGGCTGCGAAGAGACGTTCGAATGTGGCGGATTTATCGAACTCGCCAATGCTTCGACTCCTTCTTGCAGTAGATTTTCTCACAGGCTGCGGTGATTGCATCCCAGCCGACGGCGGATGGCTCATCGCTGTCGATTTCGTCCGACATCGGCCCCGCGTGGATTCTCCGTGAACCCCTTCAATCCAACCAAATAAACTCATTACTACTCAGCAACACTCTCACATAGCTGGCCATCGCGGCTTGGGGGATTGATCCCGCTGCTGCGCCGGAGTCTTTGAACTTCTCGCTGATATCCGTCAAATATTTTTCACCAAGCGCAATCTCATCCCGCGTGGCGGGGCGGGTGTAGAGAAGTTTGTAGGCGCAGTCGATCTGTCTGGCTACATCTGCGTCCGACTCGCTGACTCGACTCGCCAGCTTATCCGCCTGCGTGTGCATGAACGGGTCATTCATCATGAACAGGGCTTGAATCGCAGTCGTGCTCAATGGCCGATCCGGCGTCGTGTCATTGGTGTCGGCTCCATCAAACACCGCCAGGAACGGCTGCTTGCGGATGCGCTGCTGCATCAGGTAAATGCTGCGCTGGTTTGTCGAATAGTCGGCGACGAAAGGGTGATGCTGGGTATATTTCCACTGACTCGACGGCGGGAATGGATGCGGGCCGGCATCGACTGTCGGATCCAGCTCGCCGCTGGCCAATAATACGGAGTCGCGGATTTCCTCGGCGCTTAATCGCTGGGGATTGAAGTGAGAGAGGTACGCATTTTCTGGATCGATCGCGGCGTTGGCGGGGTCGATCTGATCCGACATTTGGTATGCTCGCGAGAGCATCAGCATGCGATGCATCGATTTGACCGACCAGCCGTTCTTGATGAATGTGCTGGCCAGGTAATCGAGCAATGCCGGATCGGTGGGGGCGATGCCGCGATGGCCAAAATCATTCGGCGTCGCGACGATCCCCTTGCCGAAGTGATACTCCCAAATGCGGTTGACCATCACGCGGGCCGTCAGCGGATTAGTCGGATCGGTGATCCACTGGGCGAGTTCCAGTCGGCCGCTGCCGGTTTCGGTTTTGGGGAGTGTCTGCCCGCCGAGGATTTGGAGGAATCCGCGGCGCACGGTGTTTCCCAGTTCGGTCGGCGAACCCTTCTTCTGAATGCTGGCATCGACCGGCCGGCCCTCCATGACGGCAAACGCCACGTCGCCCGGCGGCAGGCCGTCGGTGTCGAGCTTCTTCATCTCGGCTTTGTCCTCGGCCAGAAGCTGGTCCACCTGCTCCATCGTGCGGCCATTTTCGGTCGGCTGGGTCGTCGCGTTCTTCAGTGTCTTCAGCTTGGCCTGCAGATGAATCTTGTCCTGGCCGAGGTCGCGAATCTCTTGATCGAGCACCGCGACCCGCTTGCCATACGCCGCCTGCGCGGCGGCTTGCTCGGGCGTGCCGAGCGGGACGAAATCCTTCGCGTGCGGGTGAATTTCGGAACCGGGGAAACTGTATGTGGTGCTCGAGAAGAAGCCGTAGAGAGCGTAGTAGTCGCTGGTCGGAATCGGGTCGAACTTGTGATCGTGGCAGCGGGCGCAGCCGACGCTCAGGCCCAGCATCGATTTGCCGAGGTTGTCCAGCGTGTCCTGAATCGTCAGATAGAATTCGTTATCCAGCGAACCAAACCTTCGGGACGTCGCGATGCAGCCCGTCGCGATGGTGTGCTCTTTCCGCTCGGCGTCGGTCTTGGCCGGCAGCAAGTCTCCGGCGATCTGCTCGCGCAGGAATTCGTCGTATGCCTTGTCGTTGTTGAACGCGTCGATCACGTAGTTGCGATACTTGTACATCAGCGGAATCGGGTAGTCGGAGTTGCACCCCGACGTATCCGCATAGCGAACGACATCAAGCCAATGCCGGCCCCATTGCTCGCCATAGTGGGGCGAAGCGAGCAGGCGATCGACAACCTTCTCAAACGCGATGGGAGACGCATCGGCCAGAAACGCGTCCACTTCCGCCGGCGTGGGTGGCAGGCCGACCAGGTCGTACGTCGCCCGGCGAATCAGCGTGCGCTTGTCCGTCGGCCCCGATGCATGCAACCCTTTCGCTTCATAGTTCGCTTCAAGAAACGAATCGATCGGCGACTGCAAACCCGCCGATTCTTTTACGCTCGGCGGCTGAACATCCTTCACAGGCTGGAACGACCAGAAGTTCTTTTCCTTCGCATAATCATAAACCGGCGGTAGCGCCGCCTGTGCGTCTTCGGTGCGCGGGTCGGGCGCGCCCATCTTGATCCACTGCGTGAACGCCGCGATCTGTTCCTCATTCAGCGACCGCTTCGGCGGCATGTGGAACTTCGGATTGGTGTACGAGATGGCCTCAATGAGCCGGCTGTGCTCCGGATCGCCCGGCCGGATCACTGTGCCGTGCTTGCCGCCGTGCAGCAGCGACTCCTTCGAATCGAGCAGCAGGTCGCCCTTGATCGAACTGGCCGACGTGCTGTGGCATGAATAGCACTGCTCGGCCAGAACGGGCCGGATGTTTTTCTCGAAGAATTCGACGCCGGCTGCGTCTTTAACGGACGGAGTTGCAGCCGCAAGCGTCGGGCATAGGAGCGCGATCGCGCCGATCAGAAATGACGGTAAACGCCAGCGGTTGGAGTTGCGCGGGGTCATAGGCTTCGAAAGAGGGAACTTCGCCGATCGATTGCTAATACACCGGCGGGGCGAATTTGTGGTGGGGAGAGATGATGCGGTCTGGCGTCGAAAACATCAGCCAGCGGCGAATCCGGCAACAGTCAACTGAAGCCGTGACGCGCGCTGATTTGCGTCCGAACGTGCTCTGCGTTGTGCGGTGGCTCAAGCTCGCTTGCGACGCATGAGGAGCGTTGTTGCGCCGGCGAAAATCGCCGCACTGGCTGGTTCGGGCAGGGCGACGATGGGAGCCAGCGCCAGGTCGTCGGCCGCAAAGTCATCGCCGACGGCCAGATAGTTCGCGTTCTGATCCGAGAAGGAGAGCGTCACGCTGCTGGCGGCGCCGGTGTTGAAGTTCACCGCGAACTGCTGCCATTGGGTGTCGGTCAGGGAGACGGGCGTAAGCGACCCCAGGCTGACGGGGCCGCTGGCGACGTTCATCGCGATCTGCGGGGTGTTGCCGCCGTAGGTGGCGCGGAACCAGCCGGTGAAGCTGTAGTTGGTTTGCGTCGTCACCGCAACGGCTTCAGACCAGACGGTGGCGGTGGGCAAGTACCCGTCGACAACCATCATCAGCCCGCTGCCGGTGGTGTGATCGCCGAAAGAAAACAAGCCTGCTTCAAAGGTCTGTGGATTCGCGACGACCGAATAGTCGCCGACGGAGCCGGACGAGCTGGTGTACGTGTAAGCGGACGTGAAGCCCGAATTACCTGCCGAAAAATCGCCGTTGGTGATGCCACCCGACGCGGGCCGGGATATGAGGAGAAACAACATCGCAATAATGAGAACAACAGCTTTCTGCACGTCCTGCACATCCTTTCAATCATGAACCCCGCACAATGTCTTATCGACCAATACGTTGCGTTGTCAGCAGGACATCCGTCTATAAATCTCATAGGACGCTTGGCGCTGTTTGATAGTTAAATGCTGATTCCAGCATGGGTTGCCGGAACGTGCCAAGTTGCACCATTTTCATGCTATTCGGGTGCGCGGGAGCGGCTCGGCAGTCAAAATCTTGCTGAAATGGCTCAGCGAGATCATCCGTATATCCGCCGTCACAATGGATGGTTGCTAAAGATTTTGCAGCCCGATCCTTTCGCGTTCCGATGGCGTACTGGTTACACTCTTTGACCCGGCAACTGTCTTTGGCAGGTGTTGGCGAGAGTAAGAAAGTTGCAAGGATCGACCCCGCCGGCCTCATTGGGTTGTTAAAGCTGACCAATCCCGGCGTTGAAGGTTGTCAGGCGTAACTCGCTTGGCTGCCTTTGAGATGGACAGGCGGGCCTGTCCGTGGGTCATGAGTCCCTCATGCTGCGGTTCATCACGGCGTCTCCTGCGGCCACGTTCGCCAAATAGGCCGTAAGCCACGCTCGGAAGTGCCATCAGCGCGGGCGATTTCTCGGTGCAAAATTCGCG